>Ga0256842_1003444_pt1 | contig 10510 bp, 7 predicted proteins | sample 4559240metaG_FD_185973 | JGI IMG/M metagenome (GOLD analysis project Ga0256842, IMG submission 185973) | Hydrothermal vent microbial communities from Guaymas Basin, Mexico - 4559-240 | ecosystem: Environmental > Aquatic > Marine > Hydrothermal vents | place: Mexico: Guaymas Basin | collected...
TTCCTTCCTGAATACTTCCTACCTAAATGCCTTCCTAAAAACTTATAGGCTTATAGGATAAAAAAGAGATTTTCTTTAATCATTGGTTTTTGCTAAAAGATTTTACTTTTGCCAAAATTAAGTTTTTTCTCTTATTTGCCTGCCCTAAAAGCCCTTAAACTTTTCTTGAATTTTCTGCCTGACACTAAATTACTCTCTAAATTACTCTAAATTCTGAATTTCCTGAATTTTCAATTCTTCTTATCTTTCCTATAAGCCCACAGTGGGGGTTGTGGGAGGAATTCGATTATTTTAGCCTGACACTTTCCTTAAGAGACCTTTCCCCAAAACCCAAATCTCAGTCCCAAATCTCAAATCTAAAATCTTGCCTGATGCCTTTCTTTACTTTGTTTTTATTTCCATCCAAATACCATCCAGAAGGTTTATAAAGAAGAAAAATGTTCACTGCTTTTCTCTTTTTTACAGTATAGGTCTGTCCCCTTTTCCCTTTTGACTTTTTTGCCTGACGCCTTTTCCACTTTTCGTTGTGAAATTTAAAGAATAAATAAATAATAAATAGATATATTTTCTGTTATAATCCGTCAGACACAAAATTTAAGGTATGTGGTATGTCTTTTAAAAAACTTAAATCACATCTTCAATGCTATATTTATCAATGTCCATAGCCACATCTTTTATTAAAACAACATCTATCATTAAAAGTTTTTCAATCTCTTCCACAACATCCTTTTCTTCTGTTTTAAGCGCTTCTATAACCAGAGGATGTGCTCTTATTACAATATTTTTTCCGGAAAAGGAGTTTTTCATTTTTAAAACAGATTCATATATCTCATAACACATGGAAGGAATGGATTTAATAAAACCATTTCCACCACACATTACACATTTCTGAGAAAATATTTTCTCAAGGGAGGATTGAACTCTTTTTCTTGTAAGAATTACAAGACCAAATTCATTAAACGGCAAAATCTTTACTGGTGTTCTCTCCCTCTTTAATTCCTCTGTCAAAACATTTAAAACACTTTTTCTATTTTTTTTATCAGCCATATCTATAAAATCTATAACTATTATCCCACCTAAATTTCTCAATCTTATTTGTCTTGCTATTTCCCTTGCAGCCTCAAGATTTGTCTGTGTTACAGATTCCTCAAAATTTTTACCCTTTCCAATAAACTTTCCACTGTTTACATCAATGGACACCAGAGCCTCCGTATGGTCTATAATGATAAATCCACCACTTTTTAACCATACCTTTCTTCTAAAAGCCTTTTTAAGATCATTTGAAATGTTGAAATAATCAAAAATCTTCTCTTCACCGGCGTAAAATTTTACCCTCTCAATTAGTTCTGGCATAAAAATCTCACAAAATTCAAGCAAAATTGCATAAGTCTCTTCACTATCAACCCATATTTCCCCAAAGGAAGAGTCTACTTTATCCCTTATCACTCTTTCAAGCAATCCCGGTTCTTCATATAAAAGAGAGGGTGACTTCACCTCTCTACTTCTCTTTAATATTTTAGACCATAGCCTCGTCAAAAAATTAATATCCTCAATTATCTCCTCTTCACTCCTACCTTCACTTGCAGTTCTTACAATAAAACCACCAATGTTTTTCCCCTCGATATAACCCTTAACAAGATCTCTTAATCTCTTTCTCTCTTCCTTTGAAGATATCTTTTTTGAAACCCCCACCCTTTTAAAGGTGGGCAAATAGACAACATATCTCCCAGGCAATGCGACATAAGAAGTAAGCCTTACACTTTTTGTGGAAATGGGATCCTTCATGACCTGAACAATAATATCCTGTCCTTCCTTCATACGCCTCGAAATATTCATATAGTCATTTTTATATGCAAAGTTCAAGTTGTTCTTACCTTTCCTTTTTCTGGAAAATGGAATTTCTTCTCCCGTCATGGAAATTGAAAAGGAATTACTGGTTTCAGAAAAATAAAGCCTCTCAAAGTTGATATCTTCATTTTCTGAATCGGGTTGCTCATTTGAAAAGGATTTTAATTCCACTAAAACTTCCTTTTCCACCTCTACCTTGGGAACTGTTTCCATTTCTTCACTTTTTTTATTATTAACAGCATTCTCATCCCTTTTAACTTCCCCTTCATGATTTAAATCATCCCCATTAAAAAAAATTTCTTCTGAATCTTTGAAAATTTCAGTAAAATCCGCCACATATAAAAAACCATTTTTATCAAGTCCTATATCCACAAATGCAGATTGCAGTCCCGGAAGAACCCTTTCCACCTTTCCCTTATAGATATTTCCCACAAACCCCTTATCCTTTTTCCTTTCAACATAATACTCCACCAATTTCCCATTTTCAGTTAACGCAATATGTGTTTCAAAGGGAGTAGTGTGAACAAAAAGCGCCTTTTCAAAAGTTTCCATTTAAATAATCCCCCACTTATCCCAAAAGATATTCCGCAACCTTCTTTCTCAAAACTTTTGGATCAAAAGGTTTATATAGATATTCATCAACACCACATTCAATTGTGGCATCCAGTTCATATTTTTTTTGAGTATATATTGAAGTAAGAATAAATACCTTAATTCCCTTTTGAAGTGGATTTTCCTTAAGTAACTTTGCAACTTCAAAACCATGTTTTCCGGGCATAAGGGCATCTAAAATGGCAAGGTCTATTTTCTTTCTACTTGAAAATTCAATAACTTCCCTCCCATTTTTAAATGAATAAATTTCATAATCGTCATTCTTTATACTCATTTCCACAAGTTTCCTCATATTTGGGTCGTCATCAGCAATTACGATAACCTTTTTATCCATTGTCATTCTCTCCATAACAAATATCTGTTTTATTCAACTTTTCTATAATATATCTATCTTTTTTTATGGTTTCATCATTCTCAAACCATTCTCTAAGTGAAGAGACTACATCAAATAAAGGTTTTGAATCTGGATTTTCAACAAGGTTATACACCATCCACTGTCCATCTCTTTCATATTCAATGATTCCAGCTTCAGATAAGATTTTCAAATGGTGAGAAACACTTGGCTGTGAAATATTAAGGATTTTTTGCAATTCACACACACAAAGTGGCCTCACCATCAAAGCCTTCACAATCCTCAATCTGTTTTTATCAGCAAGTGCTTTAAAAACTTTTATTGCCTCTTTCATTAATCCTCCATCCATCTTTTAAATATAATTATACAAAAAATTTCCTTATATTCCTAAAAAAGATTTGGTAAAATTCACCTTTATTTAAATAAAGTGGAAAAAAATGGGCAAAAAGAAAAATAAAAAAAAGGAAAAAAAGACTCCCTATGAGGTATTTCGAGAATATGCAGTTGCCATTTTGATATGTCTTGAAATAGCCCTTTTTGTAGTTACCTTTCTGTTACACCCAATGGCTGTTCCGACACCATCAATGGATACACCACCAAATAGAATAATTCCCGGAACAGGGGAAACACTTGGAGATTACAATCTCCTTGTTGGAGACAGACTTTTGGTTGATAAACTAACCATAATGGCAAATCACTTCCCCATCTCAAGGGCACTGGGTATTGGATATAAAATAAAAAGGGGAGATGTAGTTGTTTTTAAGGCTCCGGACAAAAGACATTTTTTAGTCCCATATGTGAAAAGGGTTATAGGTCTTCCAGGAGAGACAATAGAAATAATTGACAATCAAGTATTTATAAATGGTAAAAAACTTATTGAGCCATATGTCTACCACGAATTAGGAGAAGATGCCCCCTATTTTTTAAGAAATATGCCACCTCTAAAAATACCTCCACACCACTACTTTATGATGGGAGATAACAGAGATGACAGTTCAGATAGCAGGGATTGGGGCACAGTACCTGAAGATTATATATTTGGGAAACCACTTGTAATTATCTGGTCATTCCCCGACGACGAAATCTTAAAAGAGGCCTTTCCAGATAAAAACTACAGTGGAGTTCATGAGGTAAATAATCCAGGTGATATCATAAAGTTATATCTCTACAGAGTAATTTATTTCTATAAAACACGGTGGGGTAGAATGCTTCACTTTATGAGAAGAGGAAATTGCTATTTTGAAAATGAATCCACAACAAAAAGAGCAGAAAATTAATCCCTTTCTCAAAAAAATTTCACTAAAGATCTTACCCAGATTTATATTTAAATATCTGGATCCCTTTTTATACAACATTCAAATAGAAATTAAAAAATTATCTGAAAGATACAATTTCGAAGGTATGAATATTTTAGATGCAGGATGTGGAGAAAACAAACTAAAGGATAAATTTCCCAGAGCAAATTTCATTGGAATTGACATGGGAGTAGGTGATAAATCCTGGAATTATGGGAAAATAGATATTCAGGGAGATTTAAAACAACTTCCATTCAAAGACAATTCCTTTGACCTTGTCATATCAATTGTAACCCTTGAACACATAGATAATCCCCTTGTTGCGCTAAAGGAAATCAGCAGAATTTTAAAAAAAGGAGGGAAATTATTTCTCATTATCCCCTTCATGTGGGAATACCATCAAATACCAAATGACTTTTTCAGATTTACAAAAAGTGGAGCAAAGGTTCTCTTAAAAGAATCAAAATTAAAGATAGAATATATTGAACCCATTGGAGGTTTTTTCTGGCTCTTTTCAAGAAGGCTCTTTAACCTCCTTACATTTTTTCAAAAAAGTATATTCTGGATTTTATTTTTAATATTTTTGCCAGTTCCAATTCTTCTATCACCAATTTTATACTATATGGACAAATTTGATAAAAGTAAAAATTTCACCCTGGGTTTCAAAATCAAGGCAATTAAGTGATTTTTATCACTATTTTTTATTTTTTTTAAATTTTTTCATAACATTTTTGAGACAAATCATCTAAAATGTTTAATAATATAAATAGGAAGAAAAACAGGGAGGTGGGAAATGAGGAAATTAATATATTTGCTATTTTTGATATTATTTCTCTCCCTGTTTACTTTTGGAAAATCTTTTCAGGATATTTCAAAAGACGATATAAGAAGAGCCAGCGAAATATTGATGGCAAAAACACCTATCGTTGACAATCCCTTTTCAAACGATATATTGAGGTTCAAAATTGGAGAATTTTCAACTGATGCCCCTCCAGAATTTAGTGAAATCTGGACCCAACTTAAAAAAAGTAGCACTTCCCATACAAAATATTTCATTGTCCAATTTAGAGGGAAGATTAAGAAAAGTTGGAGAGAATTGATACTCAATAACGGGGGAAAAATATATGGCTATATTCCACAAAATGGATACATTGTATATGGAAATCTTAATCTAAAGACAAGTCTTCTTCTTAACAAAAATGTAAGATGGATACATCTATACGATGAAACCTTCAGGATAGATCCAATTATCTTTCAACTACAGGAAGATGGAATAGAAAATCTGAAGGTAAAAATCACATATTTTCCAGAAGTAAATGAGGAAGAAGTTATTTCCTTTTTAAAAGATAAAAACTGCAATGTTTTAAAATATAAAAAGTTTGTAAAAGGGGAATTCAACACAATTTTAGCCACCATACCCCTCAATAATGTTGTGGAAATAGCATCCTTTGAGGGATGTATGTGGATTGAACCACAATTTGAGTATAACCTTTGCAATAACATAGCAAGAAGCAGTGATAATATTTCAACAGGCACTCCCGGAGGAAGTGGACCTTTACTCAACGTGGAAAAGGTCTGGGAAAAGGGAATACATGGAGAAGGAATAATAGTAGATCAAGCAGATGTGGGACTTGATACAGGAAATCTATCAACTCTTCACAAAGACTTTGGAGACATAAGTTCAACAACCAATCCAATGAGGGTTGTTGGAGAATATGCCCTTGGAAGGTACAATGACTGGAGCGATCCCGATGGCCATGGCACCCATGTTGCTGGAAGTGTTCTGGGAAATGGATTCAACTCTGGAGGAAATCCTGCAAATGACAACTACCCATCGACCTGTTATGCCGGAATTGCTCCGAAGGCACTTCTAATTATTCAGTCATTAATGAATGAAGAGGGATATTTAAATGGAATTCCTGCAAATTTAAATGATCTTTTTATTGACCCATATAACGATGGGGCAAGAATTAATATAAGTCCATGGGGGGCATATGCAGAAGGGGAATACACAACAGATTCCCACAATTTAGATGAATTCGTCTGGAACCATAAAGATTTTTTACCCATTTTCCCAGCAGGAAATGATGGCTTTGATGGGAAAAGATATGTAAGATCATGGTGGGGATGGCAGTGTCAATCGGTATCTGGCACCACCGTGGATGGATTTATAGACCCAGGATATATAGAATCCCCTGGAAGTGCAAAAAACTGTATAACAGTAGGAAGTACTGAAAATTATAGACCCACAGCTCAGTTTGATGACAATGGAACATGTACCAGTAATTTTACCTACTACGACTTCAACTCATGCAGATATAGTACAAATCCCATAAAGGATGACGAGATGGGAGACAATGCAAGTGGAATGGTAGCATTCAGCAGTAGAGGACCCTGTAAGGATAATAGAATAAAACCAGATGTTGTGGCCCCTGGAACTTATATACTTTCAACAAGGTCTCAGGATCCATCTGCTGGAACTGGATGGGGTGTTTGTGGACTTGATTCCACAACTGCAACATATTACTGTTATAATAGTGGAGCAAGCATGTCAGCTGCCCTTGTGGCAGGTGTTGCGGCTCTTGTTAGACAATATTTCACTGATGGCTACTATCCATCAGGAGCACCAAATGAAGAGGATAGTTTCAATCCATCTGCTGCTTTAATCAAGGCAGTAATTTTAAATGGGGCATATGATATATCCCCCGGCCAATACTCATCCCCAACTGAAATTCCAGATCCAAGACCAAACTCCATTGAGGGATGGGGAAGACCAAATCTATACGATTCCCTTTATTTCTATGGGGATGGGAAAAAATTACTTGTCTATGACGACACATCCTATACATTATCCACGGGAGATGAAAAGGACTTCTATATTTATGTTAACTCTTCAAGTTATCCCCTTAAAATAACTCTCTGTTGGATAGATCCTCCCGCAAGTCTAAGTTCTTCTCAAGCACTCGTAAATGACCTGGATTTAGAAGTTGTAGACCCTTCCGGGGCAACCCACTATCCAAATAATTCAACCAGTGCCGATAGGGTTAACAATGTGGAAACGGTAGACATCCTCACCCCCTCTACAGGCATGTACACCATTAAGGTAAAAGGATACAATGTGCCTGGAAATGGTGAAACAGATTCTGACAAACAGCCCTTTGCTCTTGTGGCAACAGGAGATATACACTGGGGTACTTCCTGCAGCCCACCCATTTCCACTCCAACAAATTTTAGCGTATCCAATACTGGATTAAAATCTGTATTCTTAATGTGGAACAGTTCTACAAATGCTGACCACTATATTATTTTTAGAAAATCTGGTAGTTGCTCATCTTCCTATGAATATGAGAAGATTGGAGAAACATCAGATACAATATATGAAGACAAAAAAGTGGAAATCGGGGAAACATATTCCTACTTTATCATTGCCACAAATAGTGATGAATCGTGTTATTCTGGAGAGTCCTCATGTGAAACAATAACCGTATCTGGAAGTTGCGATACTTCTCCTGACTTCGACGGAATAACAAGTATTACTCAAGTTTCCAATAATGGTTGTGGATTTTTCATTGAGTGGTCTCCTGCCACAAGCATATGTAGCAATGAAAATGTTACCTATGATGTCTATAGAAGCACAAGTCCCAATTTTGAGCCCACAGATGAAAATCTTATAGCCTCATGTATTCCCACCACACACTATTTTGACACAAATGTGGACAGCAATATTCCCTATTACTATCTCGTAAAAGCAGAGGATCACACAAATGATGGTTCAGGTCCATGCAATGGAGGATTGTTATCGGAAAACACAACTGAAACAGCGGCTTTAATTGGTACTTCCACAATTTTCGAAGAAAACTTTGATGACATAACAAATAGTGGTTGGTGGCATACATATGCCTCATCCGGGGCAAAGGATGAATGGGCAACAGATTCCACCGGAAGGGCATTTGACCACACCCACTCCGCACACTGCGGAGCGCAACCCGGTGGATCTGGATCAAATTATAGCAACAATGACGATTCATTTCTGGTTTCCCCATACATATCTCTTCCCGCAACTTCTGATTCCATAAAACTCACATTTTACCAATATATAGATACAGAAACTTCTTCAAGCACTCAGGTCTACGATGGAGCAGAATTTTATGTGGAAAGTGATGACGAACCAGGTACATTCTATCTCACAGCCCCAGAAGGGGGGTATCCCTATACTTTTGATGATGCCTGTGCCCCACCAAACATTGACAACTGGCCAGCCTGGGGTGGAAGTAGTGGAGGATGGCAACTTGTAACTGTAGATTTAAGCAGTCACAAAGGGAAAACAATCAGATTGGGTTTCAGGTTTGTTTCAGACTGTAGTACTACACAGGAAGGATGGTACATAGACAATATTAAAATAGTTGCAAGGGGAATCGATTGTAATAATCTACCAGATCCTGTGGAATTCTTTAATGCCACTGCAAAAAATGGAAAAATCACTCTGGAATGGGTAAATCCAGATATCACAGATTATGATAAAACTGTAATTAGGATGAGTACCACTGATTATCCAGAAAGTCCTACAGATGGCACGGCGGTAACTTCACAATCAGGAACTGCCGGAAATCCTGACTCCTACACCGTAACAGGTTTAACAAATGGAACAACATACTACTTTTCAGCCTTTGTATATAATACTTCCGGGGCATATTCAGTTAGAAAAGAAATCAAAGCCACACCTGTAAACAATTCAGATGGTGTAATACAGTGGGTTTATAACACTTCAGCGGCATCCTTAACACCACCTGGATATTATCCCGACTATATTTTTGTTGCTGGAAATGACAGAATTTTGCATCCAATCCACATTCCCGATGGCTTATGGCCCACAAATGCCAAACCTTTTCTAACAGATGGACCAATTCAATCAAGACCTGTCATTGTTGAGAGGAGTTCAATGCTATCGGTGTATATAAGTTCACTGGATGGAAGAGTATATGATGTAAATGGTACAAACATGAGTGAAATATGGCATTCTGACATACTTGCCACAATGTTACTCGCATCACCAACAGGAATGTTTACAGACTTTGGAGGAGTTATAGATGCCATATTTGTAGGAACGAGAAATAGCGGAAATTACAACTCAATAATAGCATTAAATCCTGATACTGGATCGAAAATTTGGGAATTTAATAATGGTGCTGATACCAACATATCAAATTCTTTTGGACCAATAAGTGGTTCAGCCTATGTAGATTATCTAAATAAAGCAATATATTTCAATAGCAGGTCTTCTGCACTTTCTTCAAATAATCATTTAATATATGCTCTTAATCCCACAGATGGAAGTCCAATTTGGTCATCAGAATTTAAAGGAGGAGATCTATCCCCAACCTCAGAGGGAAAAATGATTTTCACCTCAGACATCAATGGAACTATCTGGGCATATGATATAAACGGAAATGAATTGTGGCTATATTTCCAAAATGATGGATATGTAAAATCACACATTGAGAAGGACTGGTATGATAATCTTCTCTTTTTCAGTACATCAAATTATATATATTGTTTAAAATATGATGAAACATCTGCAGAAGAGGAATTTAAAATAACCTCCATACCAAATCCTTCAGCACCCATTGTAAATGGTTTAACCAAGAAAATTTATGTGGGCGGTGGAGATGGGCGTTTATATGAGATAGACTATTCAAATATTTCTTCACCAATTATAAAAAGTTATAAACTTAGTAGTAGTGGCTTACTGGGAGAACCAGCCATTGATATTGCTGACAGTTATTTATTCATAGGTTCTTCTGCAGGAGAGGTATTTTGTGTAAAAATACCTCTCCCATAAATAAATAGTGATGGGGGACTGAAAATGATAAAAAAGACATTATTTCTAAACATTTTACTATTTGGGATACTCATAACCCCTATTATTGCCCAAAACCAAAATTGTAACTTCTTGAAAAATCCCTTTCTTACTGATTTTAACATCCTAAACAGGGAAAGTGTGGATAAACTCCCTTCAATGTCCTTTTTTTCCGCAAGTAAAACAGAAAATATATACATTAATTTAACTCCAGGCAATTCGCAAAAAATTCACATAATAAGTTTAATATTTTACGATCCCTATGGAAATGTATATTATAGAGGGAAATACCCGGTTACTGGAAGTGAAGTAAATGCAAATGGATCAATCCAGATACCTGGCTATAGATTTCCACAGAAAATAAAAGGGGGAAAAATTATCAGAATTGGAGGATCAGGTAAAAAAAGAATAATTCCAATACCCTTTGCAGTGGCAGGAACTTATATAACAAATAATCACCTATTCGGTGAATGGCATGTGGAAATATATGTTGATAACAGCAAAGAGCCATGCTACAATTTATCGTTCACCATAGGAGAATAGTAA
>Ga0256842_1003445_pt1 | contig 10505 bp, 4 predicted proteins | sample 4559240metaG_FD_185973 | JGI IMG/M metagenome (GOLD analysis project Ga0256842, IMG submission 185973) | Hydrothermal vent microbial communities from Guaymas Basin, Mexico - 4559-240 | ecosystem: Environmental > Aquatic > Marine > Hydrothermal vents | place: Mexico: Guaymas Basin | collected...
ACTTACCGGTATTAAGAAAAAACTATTTTTCTGGGCTGTTGATATAGCAAATGAGTATAAAGAATATGGTGAAAATTCATCATTCTATAAATTTAAATACAATATTGCTAATAAGTTGATATTCAGCAAGTGGAGAGATGCTCTCGGTGGTAATATTTTAGCAATTATTAGTGGTGGTGCTGCTCTTCAGGAAAGATTAGCCAGAGTGTTTTTTGCAGCAGGAATACCAGTTATGGAAGGTTATGGTATGACAGAAACTTCTCCTGTCGTTTCAGTTAATTTTTTAGGTAAGAATAATTATAAGTTTGGAACTGTGGGGCCTGTTATTTTTAATGTGGAGGTTAAATTAGATGAAGATGGTGAAATATGCATGAAAGGACCTAACCAAATGAAAGGCTATTACAAAGATGAAGAGAAAACAAAAGAAATTATCGATAGCGAAGGATGGTTACACACCGGTGATATCGGGGAATTTGTAGAAGGTAGATTTTTGAAAATTACCGATAGAAAAAAAGAGATTTTTAAGCTTTCTACCGGTAAATATGTTGCTCCTCAGATATTAGAAAATAGAGCTAAAGAATCTTCATTTATTGATCAGATACTTGTTGTGGGAGAGGGTGAGAAATTTACTGCTGCGATAATTAGTCCGGCTTTTGAATTCTTACATAATTGGGCTGCTCGTAAGAATATTTCATATAGAAATAATGAGCAGTTAATAATGAACGAATTAGTGGTTAATAGATACCAGAAAGAAGTTGATAAAATTAATAAAGACTTAGGCCGTTCTAGGCAAATTCGTAAATGGGCTCTTACTTGTAGAGAATGGACAACAGACACTGGTGAATTGTCGCCAACTCTTAAGCTAAAACGTAAAGTTCTAAAAGAAATTTATACTCCTAAATTAAATTATTTGTATGGGTACTCTGATGAATTAGGTAATTTGGGTTGTAGGGAAAAACAAAACGAGGAGTAATCTCTCATTTGGTTTTAAAATATTAAAGCACTGGTTGTTAATCAGTGCTTTTTTTTGTGAAAAATCTAAATTTATCCTGTATTATTCGGGTTAAAGTGGAATTTCTTATTTCAGCATAGGTTTTACTCTTTCAAAATTACCATCATTGCTGGCAGGTGTTAGGTTTAGTATATTACATATAAGATTGTAAATATCTACATTTTTAAATTTCTGATTATGGAAGTTTTCTTTAAATGCCGGACCATAAGCGTAAAATATTGCATCCATTGTTGAAATGGAGTTATCATAACCATGTGTTCCTCCAACATTAAAATTTGGTATTGATTTACTGTACAATGCCCAGCTACTATCTGCAGTAGCAACAAAATCACCACAGCGTTTATTATTCATATAATGAAGTCTCTCAGGAATAGTTTTTTTTGAATAGTATTTAATATGAGGAACTTTAGCTAAGGCTGTTCTTACACTGTCAGTATAACCATCCTTTACCCAAATATTATAAGTAGGATTACCACCATTCATGCCGTTCACCCATTCTTGCTTGATATAATCAGAAAGAGATATGGCTCTTTCGTGTTTTATTTCTTCCATGCCATGGTCAGCAGTAATTATCACATTAACTTCATTTGCAATATCGAGACTTGCAAGTTTATCCATAAAGTATCCGAGTAACCTGTCTAAACCTTCAATAGTATCTTTTATTTGTTGGCTATTAGGTCCATATTTGTGTCCATAACTATCTGGTTGGCTAACATACCACGTTATCATATGAGGACGTTTTTCCTTTGGCAATTGCAACCAAGATATTACTGAATCTGCTCTTTGATAAAAAGGGAAATTATGATCATAAACTTTCCAAATACTAGGGTAGTACCCGTCTATTTTTGCTTCGGAACCAACCCAGAAATATGATGCTGCCCTAACATTTTGTTTTTCTGCAGTTACCCAAATTGGCTCTCCACCATAATAATATCCGTCCTGCACTTTATTTCTATCTGATATTTTGTAAAGTGAGTTTCTCTGTGGATCCCAGAAAGTATTATTAACAATACCATGGTGGTCAGGGTATAGACCTGTAGCAATAGTATAATGGTTAGGGAAAGTTTTAGTAGGGAAGGAGGCTTGCATCTTTGCTCTAACTCCAATTTGTTCTATTTTATCAAAATTTGGAGTGTTTGCCATATCAGCATAATCCCATCTAAAGCCATCCATTGATAGCATCACTACATAAGGTCGGTTTATGTTTTCATCATTTATTTCTTTGGAATTTGGTTTACAAGCCCCAAGTATTACAATTGTTATACCTAGTAAAAGTGTAGATAGTTTTCTCATAATTCATTATTGTAAAAAAGAAAGCCCAACCCAATATTGGGTTGGGCTTCTACATTATTTAATAGTTCTTATTTAAAAGAAACTTTAAGACCTACATTAAATGTTCTTGGTAAGCCGATAAATACTTCAGCAGAGTTAGCAGTATGACCTAACTGATGGTTAGTGCCGTAATAACCGTTGTAACGGCTATTATCAGTAGCATCAGAGATATACATTGTATTTAATGTGTTGAATATATGACCAAATAATTCAACGCCTACACGACCTTTAAGAGGAAGTTTATATTTCATATGAATATCTAGTAAACCATAACTAGGTACTTGCCAAACTTGTGCAGCATCATTAGCGTCAGTTCTAGTAAATGGATCCCAATTAGCATAGAAATTTGAATTGTAACGATATATAAATTGGAAAGTTAAACCTTTAATAGGGTATATATCAACCCAACCTGCCATTTGAGTTTGAGGAGCATCACCTACTTTCAAATCTTTAACATAGAAGTTATAGTTGATAGTTGTATCAGGGTCATAGTTTTTATATTGTCCTTGAACATCATCAGTATAAAACCAGTTACCAAATGATCCCATAGCACCAATACCCAATTTTTTGTTTATTGTATATCTAGCTTCAAATTCTACTCCACTATGTTTTTGATTCATACCGCTTAAGAAAACGATACCTTCTGAACCGTCAGGGTTTGTAATACCTCTACTCAAAGCTCTATCTTTCCACAATGTATAGTAATAGTTGGCTTTAACATCTAGTTTGTGGTCAGGAGTATTATAAAGAACACCTGCTTCATAAGCTTGGAATTTTTCATTTGCTGGATCAGCAGCAACAGTTCCACTATAATCATCTATTACGTTATCAAAAATAGGCACTTTACTAACGAAACCTACATTACCAAATACACTTAATCCGTCAGTTGGACGATAAGAAAGTCCACCTTTAATTTGTTGACCGGAAATCCATTCGCTTTCAGAATAGCGTTCTTTGCCAGCATCATCTTTCCGGAAGTGGTCTGTGAAAGAGTATTTTATTTGAGAGTATCCATAAGTTCCATAAATACTTACTTTTTCAGTTTTATATTCACCTTGGATATATCCACCAAACCAATCAACAGTGTTAGTGTTGTAGTAAGCAATTTTATCACCTAAAGTTTTATTGTATTGGCTGCCAGACTCAAATTTATTACTCTTATCAACATAGAATTGACCTCCAAGTAAATCACGTACATCACGATAGTGTTCTATAGTTGCTGTTCTCCAGTCTAAACCAGCTTGTAATTTAAGTTTATCATTAACTTTATATTTAAATTTAGTAATAGCACCATAAGTATTTTGATTGTTATTACTGTTTCTTAAAATACCCCAAGCTGTATCAACATTATTTGCAATTGTAGCGTTATAATCAACTATACGAGAAGGTTCTGAAGAATAGTCCCATTTAAGGTGTCCTATAGTTCCTGTTCCACCACCTTTTCCACCTGACCAATATACAGTTGTAAATTGAGATAATTTTTTACTCCATTGAGCGTACCAGTTCAAGTTAGCAATTGGTTTGTGATAGAAATTCTCTCTTTCATTAATAAAGTCTTTTGCATAACGATCTCTGGTTTTACCAGTCCAGTTTTGTTGTCCGGCATAGCTTTCAGCAACAGGAGACCAGTTTTCATTATATAAACGACCACTCTCAGAAGGAGTAGTATACTTATGAGCTACAGCACTGTCAGCACCAATAGATTTTGCATATTCAGAATCATAAGCTGCAACATTTTGTTTGTATAGGTTTTGTCCGTGACGTTGAGGTGCACCAACAAGATAAACTTCTAAACGATGATTTTTGTTGATATTATAACTGCCACCAAAATAGTATGCCCATGCGTCTGTCCATGTTCCATCAATAACTCCATTACCAACTTTACGAACTACAGAAGCACTTACAGCATATTTGTCATTAATTAATCCACTGTGACCTGTAATTGTACTTTTCATAAATCCACCAGAACCGGCTTCGAATCTACCACTAACACCAGCTTTCATTTCCGCAGGAGAAGTAATAATATTCATAGTACCTCCAATAGAAGGAGTTGCTAAGTTAACAGCACTTAGTCCACGCTGCATCTGAATAGAAGAAGTTGCATCAGCAATACCGTCCCAGTTTGACCAATATACCCATCCATTTTCCATATCATTTACAGGTACACCATTAATCATAATTGCAACATTTCTTTGGTTGAAACCACGTACATTAATACGTGCATCACCAGCGCCACCACCTTGTGCTGTGGCATATACACCAGGAGTATTGTTCATTACCATAGGTAAATCTTGTGATCCTAACTGCATATCTAATTGTTTCGCATCAACATTAGAAATTGCTACTGGTGTTTCGCGTTCTTTAGCTCGGTCAGCAATAATGTTTACACCACCAATACCTATAGATTCAGGTATCATTCTGATTTTTCCCAAGTTTTTTGTTGCACCATCAGCAACATTTACATCAATAGTTTTGTTTTCATAACCCATATAGGCTATCTCTAAACTAACTTTTCCGCTAACCTCTAGCTCAAAATAACCATCCATGTCTGCAACAGCTCCTTTGGTTTGACCAACGATTTTTACAGCAACACCAGCAAGTGGAGCTCCACTTTCTTGGTCGATTACTTTACCTTTTACTGTACCTTGTGCTTGTGCGAATGAGAATGAGCTCATTACAGCAAATAGTACCAGCACTAATTTTAGTAATTGTTTCTTCATTGTTAAAAATTTGATTAATTTTAAATGTTTGTTGATTAATTTCGCAATAGTAATAATTATATTAATATGGTATAATGCTTACTATTAGAATTGTGAAAAACTCTTAATAATTGTTAATATTTCTTATATGAAAGAGGGTGCGAAGATAATTCTTTAGGTTTTTTATTGATTACTTTGGATATTATTTAATTGTTAAGTATTCAATTTTAAGTTTTTCTTTTTTTCTTTTTAGCTGCTGGAAAAAGTACATTATTTAATATTAATCTATAGCCTGGAGAGTTTGGATGTAGATCAAGATCAGTTTTTGGATCTCCTACCAAGTGTCTGTAGTCTTCTGGGTCGTGGCCGCCATAGAATGTCCATGTGCCTTTTCCATATTCACCATGAATATATTTTGCTTCTTTTAGAGCTTTGTTTTCACCCATTATTAATGTGCTAGCTTTAATATATTTTTTATTGAAGGCTGTAGTTTGTCCATAAAAACCCTTTATAACTTGTGTGTGGTTTTGACAAAGCATACTTGGAACAGGATCCCATTTGGCAGAAAAATCAAACAAGGTGAAGAAATCATTATTCTCTTTTATTAATTGTTGTCTTTTATAAGGATTGATATCTATACTTGATATTTCGTATTCGTATGGATTCGTACTAATGCTGAAATCTTTGAAAGCAAAGCATTTATTATAATCCAAAAGCTTTTGAGCATTACGAGTCATTGGATCGTGGTCGAATGGAACTGGGCAAATATCTATACCTTCAGCAGCAAGAGCAACATCGTAGCTGTCAGGTGCTGAACACATTGCAAATAAAAAACCACCACCACTAACAAAATCTCTTATTTTTTTTGCTACCGCTAGTTTTAATTGTGATACTTTGTTGTAGCCTAACCTTTTAGATAATTCTTCAGAAATTCTAACTTGCTCTTTATACCAAGGTTGATTTCTGTAATTTGCCCAAAACTTGCCGTATTGTCCTGTGAAATCTTCATGGTGAAGATGTAGCCAGTCGTAGAGTGGTAATTTGCCTTCCAATACTTCCTCATCATAAACAATATCATATGGGATTTCAGCATATGTAAGAACAAGAGTTACAGCATCGTCCCAAGGTTGACGGTTGGGAGGGGAGTAAACAGCAATCTTTGGTGGCTTTTGTAATTTTACAACATCCATATTTACCATCGGGTCAGATATTTCCGAAATAATAGTGGTGCTCTGGGTATTACTTATTATTTGGTAACTAACACCTCTTATTTTACAATCATTTTCTATTTGGCTATAATATGGAAGCATAAAACTACCACCTCTATAATTTAATAACCAATCTACAGCTATATCATTCTCTAATGCTTTGTATGCTATGCCGTATGCCTTAAGATGGTTCTTTTGTGAATTCTCATCCATAGGAATAAGCATATAATTAGCTTCCAGACTACTATACATTATGGTAGTAAGTAAAACAAGTAATATTTTAAAACGGAATATTGTCATTGTCACCTGATTCTAAGCTAGGGAGGTCTGTATTTTCGGTATCATCAAAATCGTTAAGTTTAGATTGAACTGTAGTAATATTGTCGAAATTAGCATTAGGGCTCATTGAATTAATGTCATCAAAATCTCCTTCGCTTCCAAAATTAGTTGGCATATTTGTAAATTTTGCAAAATTGTTGATGAATTTAATCGGAATATCTTCTAAAGCACCATTTCTATGCTTTGCTATAATTAGTTCAGTATAACCAGGCTGATATTCATTCCCAGATTCATCTTGTTGAATATTATAATACTCTGGTCGATAAAGGAAACAAACCATATCTGCATCCTGCTCTATTGCTCCGGACTCTCTAAGGTCAGATAACTGTGGGCGTTTTGGTCCTCCTCTAGTTTCTACACTTCGATTTAGTTGTGAAAGGGTAATAATAGGAACATTTAATTCTTTAGCAAGTGCTTTTAAAGATCTCGAAATAGTACTAATTTCTTGTTCACGATTTCCCTTGTCAGAGCCAGCACTCATCAGTTGCAAATAGTCAATTATTATCATTTGAATGTCGTGCTGAGATTTCAGTCTGCGACTTTTAGCTCTAAGCTCAAATATTGTTAAAGCAGGAGTGTCATCGATAAATAGTTTAGCGTCGTTTAGATTACCAATTCTTTCATTTAGTTGTGCCCATTCAGCAGAATTTAAATTACCTTTTTTAAGTTTGTCACCACTGATCTGTGTTTCGGAAGAAATAAGACGGGTTACAAGCTGTACTGCAGACATCTCTAGAGAGAAAAGAGCAACAGACTTAGAGTAATCTACTGCAATATTCCTGGCTAAGCTTAAAACAAAGGCTGTTTTACCCATGCCGGGACGGGCAGCAAGTATAATTAAATCAGAAGGTTGCCATCCTGAAGTCAGGTGGTCTAATTTATGAAAACCACTAGGGATGCCACTAATATTACCTTCTTGTTTGGCAGCTTCTTCTATATTTTTAATGGCCTCTTTTACAACATCTTCTATGTTGACAGCGGATCGCCTTAAGTTGTTCTCTGCTACTTCAAAAAGGTTGGTCTCTGCCTTGTCCAATAAATTTAATACATCGGTGGTTTCGTCAAAGGCTTCTTTTATTATTTCTGATGAAATTCGAATTAATTCTCTCTGAATAAATTTCTGTTGGATAATACGTGCATGAAATTCTATATTAGCTCCAGAGGCAATACGGTTAGTAAGCTGCATAATATAATAGCTTCCACCAACGATATCTAAAACCCCTGCTTTACTTAATTCTTGATTTACAGTTAATATATCAACGGGCTCTGATTTTCCAAAAAGACTTTTAATTGCAGCATAAATATGTTGGTGACTTTGCTTGTAAAACATTTCAGGCTGTAAAATATCAATAACCTTATTGATAGCATATTGTTCCAACATCATTGCTCCTAGTACTGCTTCTTCAAGGTCTAAAGCCTGAGGTGGAATTTTACCATATTCCAAAGAAGGAACAGTAGTATTTGTTTGCTTATTTTGCTTTGTTTTCGATAGCGATTTTGCTTTGTTTTGACTCGTATAATCCATAATGCAAAAGTACTTTATAATGTCAACTTAATGAAGTAGAATTTGAATATTTTTTAACAAAATTATAATTCATGTAAATCTTTAAAAGTATAATTATTTTATATAGAATGTTGTCTCCCGATTTTATTTTAAAATAATGTTCGGTTTACTGTATCAAAAATGAAAAAGTTTCGTATCAACTCTTTCGGATTGACATTATTGTTGTCATGCTCATTTTTATGATATTATATAAATCGTTTATTTATAGTTGTTTACTATGTTATCTTAAAGCAAATTTAAAACTTTATTTATGAAAATTAAATTAAATACTCGACTCCTATTTTACATCTTATCTGTAACGGTAGCTATTTTTATTGTAAATTTTGGTTATATTGGTTTGAAAATGAAACCGATAATGCAATCCAATGTGGAGAAGATGGCAGATGGTCACGCTGGAAAATATGCTAATTTGGTTCGTTCATATTTGGCAGAAGAAATGCAAATTTCTCGTACAATGGCTGATGAGTTTGAAACAATGGCTTCTTTACCTGGTAATGAAAAAATGAAAAGATCTCAAGCTTTACAAGAAAAAATATTTTCAAAACATCCATATTATCGTTCTATTTGGATGAGTTGGGAAAACCAATTCACAAATCCTAATTGGAAAAAGAATTATGGTAGAGTTAGAATAGATGTTCATAGTAATTATGGTAAAAAAGTAGTTCTGATTGATTCCCTTAATACTTATGGCGATGATCCTGGTAGTTTATACTTAACATTGAAAACAAATAAAACTGATGTTTTGACAGACCCTTACGTTGATGAGTATGATGGTGTAAATCAAATGGTTGCTAGTGTTTGTTCTCCTGTACTTATAGATGGTAGATTTGCAGGATTGGCAGGAATTGATATTCCTCTTTCAAGGTTTAAGGATATTATTTCAAAGGCGGAAAGCCTTTATGGATCAACTATTTTTCTAGTTTCCAATAATGGAGTTTTTGTTGGAAATCAGGAAGAGGGTTTAGTTGGTACTAGTATTGAAGACATGTTTGAAGGGACAGGTGTAGATATATTAAGTAAAATACAAAAAGGACGTCCATTTAATGTTGGTACGAATATAAAAAACAGAGGTGATTATTATATTTCATTTTATCCATTTAATGTTGCAGGAACTAATTCTCCATGGATGGCCGGTGTGGCAGTACCACGAAATGCTATTGTGGAAGAATCTAATGCTGCATTTTCAAACTCTATTATAGTTGGAGTAATAGGTTTTATAGTGCTTAGTATCGTAATATTTTTCATCTCAAGAGGTATAACCGGTCCATTATCTCATATTACAACTACATTGCAATTATTATCAAGAGGAGAAATTAATAAGATAAAACAACTTGATTTTAAAAGTAAAGACGAGATTGGAGATATTGCAGAGTCTACAAATATTCTAGTTGATGGTTTAAGTAATACTGCTCTTTTTGCAAAAGAAATAGGGCAAGGAAACTTGGATGCAAATTATGAGAGCGTTAGTGAACAGGATATTTTGGGAAATGCTTTATTAGATATGCGTGATAGTTTGCAAAAAGCTAAGAAGGATGAAGAGATTCGTCGCGAAAAAGAAGAAGAACAAAAATGGGCTACGGCAGGATATGCTAAGTTCGGAGAGTTATTAAGAAATAACACTGAGAATATGGAAGATTTTACGTATAGTGTTATTAGTAACTTAGTTAAATATACAAATTCTAATCAGGGAGCACTATTTTTGCTTGATGATGAAGATGATCAAGATCAATCGTTGATAATGAGTTCTTGCTATGCTTATGATAGGAAGAAATATGTTGATAAGCGAGTTGAAATTGGAGAAAACCTTGTAGGACAATGCTTCTTAGAAGGTCAAACAATATTTATGACTGATGTCCCAGATGATTATATAAATATAACTAGTGGACTTGGAGATGCTAATCCTCGCTCTATAATACTTGTCCCACTGAAGTTTAATGATCAAGTGTTTGGAGTAATTGAAATGGCAAGCTTTAGTGTTTACCGCGATTATCAAATTGAGTTTATTGAGAAAGTAGGTGAAAGTATTGCTTCTACAATATCTACTGTTAAGGTAAATATACGTACAGTAAAACTTCTTGAAGAGTCTAAGTTGAAATCAGAAGAATTGGCAGCACAGGAAGAAGAAATGCGCCAAAATATGGAAGAACTTCAAACTACTCAGGAAGAATCTGCTCGACGTGAAATGGAAATGAACGGAATTTTAAATGCATTAAATGATTCATATCTTGTTGCTGAATTAGATTTAGATGGTAATATATTAAGCATAAATGATAATGCATTAGAAATGTTTCAGAAACCTAAAGACCAGGTTGAAGGTCATAATATCAAAGAATTTCAAAATCCAGAGGAGC
>Ga0256842_1003447_pt1 | contig 10503 bp, 7 predicted proteins | sample 4559240metaG_FD_185973 | JGI IMG/M metagenome (GOLD analysis project Ga0256842, IMG submission 185973) | Hydrothermal vent microbial communities from Guaymas Basin, Mexico - 4559-240 | ecosystem: Environmental > Aquatic > Marine > Hydrothermal vents | place: Mexico: Guaymas Basin | collected...
GATTATCTGCAATCCCTGGATTGTAACTCCTTCGGCAGGCTGCACATCTATCGTGTCTCCGGGAAGGCCGATCGCTGGAACTCCTGGGAGGGGCCTCAGGATGATGTCTCCAGGAGCCACTGTGGTCCCTGCCTTGACTGGGGCCGATAAAATCGCCACGACGGCGAGAAGGGCAACAATTATTGCAATGGCTCTTTTGGTGGCCATGGTATCACCAAGAAGAGGTGGTACAACTCAATTATAAGCTTTCCTTCCTACGTTGGAAGGAATTTTCATAGGACTCTCTCCAACAGCTCCCTTGCCCACGTCACGATTCTTTCTGCGGTTTTCGAGCTTCCCCCAAAACGGAGATAGAGGTCGTAGTTTTCCTCTATCCTCTCGCCCAGCTTCAGTGATAGTTCCCTTCTCCCCGCATCGGCGGCAACGATGAGCCGCGTCAGGTCAACGGCCATCTCTATCAGCATGCAGTCCGCCCTGCTGAGGGGCCTGTTCGGGAGGCTTCCGCTTATCTCACCCTCCGGGGTCATGGAGCACACCAGAATCCCAGTCTCCCCAAGCTCGTCCTCGTAGGGCTCTTCGCGGGCATCAACCCTTCCGTAGAACCCGGGTAGTCCTTTGATCCATCTGAATCCATCCTCTCCTTCGAACTCAAGGCTCACCGAGAGGTTCAGGCCGAGTTTCACCAGGAGTTCGGCGTCGTTGGTTATCTGTATCGAGGCGTACGGGTGTTCCTTGAGCTCCTCCGCACTCTTCCCGCCGAAGAGCCTGAAGAACAGTCTGTTTCCTCTCCTCACAACGCCCACTGGGGTGACGTTTGACTTGGTGACCAGCAGAACCTCGTAGACCTGCCCCTCCCTGAAGAGCTCGAGCATGAAACCACCAAAGGGAGATAGAAAAAGGGGATTTAAAGCTGCTGCCTCGGAAGGATGATTATGTCGTCCCTCTCGACGTAGAAGGTTACCTCCTGCAGGGGCCTGAGTCCCGCAACTTCCCTGTCGCTGATGGTTCTGGCGATTATCCTGGTGTCCCCGAAGAGGCCAACGACCTCGATGAAGAAGCCGTAGTACTCGATGAGGTCAACGGTTCCGGTGAATGAGACCGCGTTCTCGACGGGCTTGAGCTGTATTCTCTCGGGCCTGATGACTATGACGACATCGTCGCTCTTGTCGGTGTAGTGGAGGCCGTCGAGCCTTATGCCCTCAAACTCGACGGAAACACGGTCGCCGTTCCTCTCGACAACCCTGGCCGGGATAACGTTGGTCTTGCCCATGAAGCTCGCCACGAACTCGGTTCTCGGGCTCTCGTATATCTCCTTCGGCGTTCCGACCTGCTCGACGGTTCCGACGTTCATGACCGCAATCCTGTCGCTTATGGCCATCGCCTCCTCCTGGTCGTGGGTGACATAGATAACGGTAATTCCGAGCTCGCGCTGGATTCTCCTTATCTCCGAACGCATCTCAAGGCGGAGCTTTGCGTCGAGGTTGCTCAGCGGCTCATCGAGGAGGAGAACCTTTGGCTCGACGACGAGGGCCCTGGCTATCGCGACACGCTGCTGCTGACCGCCGGAAAGCTGGGTGGGGTAGCGGTCCTCGAAGCCCTTGAGCTTGACCAGCTCAAGCGCCCACTCCACCTTCTTCCTTATCTCATCCTTGGAGAGCTTCTTGAGCTTTAGGCCGTAGGCGACGTTGTCGAAGACGGTCATGTGCGGCCAGAGGGCGTAGTTCTGGAAGACGAGCACCGCTCCGCGCTTGCTGGAGGGGAGGTAGGTGACCTCCTCATCCCCGAAGTAGATGGTTCCGCTGTCCGGGAAGTCCAGGCCGGCTATGATTCTCAGAGTCGTTGACTTTCCACAGCCGCTCGGTCCGAGCAGTGTGAAGAGCTCTCCGGCTTTTATGTGAAGGTCTATCCCCTTAAGGGCAACGGTTTCTCCGAAAGTTTTAACGATGTTCTCAAGCTTGACGTCAACCATCCCAACCACCTCATGTTAGGCCTATGAATGAGTACCTCTGCTTGGTTATCACGTTGGCGAGGACTATGGCTATGATCTGCACGGTCATGAGGAAGACACCGAGCGCGGCCGCTAGATTAGCGCTTCCGACGGCGCTCGTCATCAGCTCGACCATTCTGGCGGTTATCGGGTAATACTCGGGGTTTATTGAACCGAGCGTGATGCCAACGCTGGTCTCGCTCATACAGTAGACGAAGCTCAGCATCGCTCCACCCAGGAGGTTCAGGAGTATCAGCGGCATTAGGATTCCTGTGAGTGCCTTCCACCTTCCGGCGCCGAGGTTGAGCGCCGCCTCCTCTAGGGACACGTGCACCTGCTGGATTCCCGCCGAAATGGAACGCGCCGCGAAGGGCAGACGCCTTATGGAGTATGCCAGCACCAGGATCATCGCCGGGTTGAAGCCGAGCAGGTTCGTGGGATCGAGGGGAGTGTCCGGGAACACCTTGGCGAAGAAGAAGAAATAGCTCATGGCTATGACGATACCAGGAACTGCTATCGGGATGGTCGAGAGGCTGTCGAGAACCGGACCGAGCTTGCTCTTCTTGAACCTGCTGGAGGCGTAGGACGCTGTAAGAGAGAGCAGGAGGATGACGATTATGGCGGCGGTTGAGTACATGACGCTGTTCATGATGACCCTCTCGATGTCCGGCTGCGTGATGATGCTCTGTATGTGGGCCGTCGTGAAGCCCTGCGGCCATGTTCCGGACCAGCTCTCGCTGAAGGCGAGGAGAACCACACCCACTTGGGGGAATATCGAGATGAGGAGCATCGGGAGGACGACGAGGTATATGAGGATCGCCTGCCAGCCCTTGGGCTTGGCCACGCGGGGCTTCCACCTTCCACCCTTGCTGAGCATCGCGTACTGGCGCAGGCTGACGTACTTCCTGATGCCGAGGAACATCAGGATGGCGATGGTGAGCATTATGAGCGCGAGGGCGGCGAGCTGTGGGCTGCCAACGTTGAAACCGCTGGTGAATGCGCTGTAAATCTGGAAGGACATGAGCTTTCTGGCAAGGGCGTTGCCCTGAAAGACTATTGGCGCGGCGAGGTCCTCAAGGCTGAAGATGCCGACGAGGGTTGCACCGGCAGCTATTCCCGGAAGGGCAAGCGGAAAGGTGACCGTTCTGAAGAGGTGGAAGCTGCTGCTTCCGAGGTTCTCGGCCTGCTCCTCGAGGGTGGGGTCGATGTTTATGAAGCTCGCGTAGGCGTTGAGGTAGACTATCGGGTAGTAGGTCATGGTCTGGGCGATTATAACGCCGACGAGACCGTCTATAACGATTCTATGGGGGAAGATGTGCAGTATATCAAAGAACAGCCAGTTGATGAGGCCGTTGGGGAGGAACATCTTCTTGACGATGAAGACGTTGACGAAGGGGGTAACGAGAAGCGGAACGAAGAGCAGAATTCTGACGATGTTCTTGCCCGGAAAGTCGTAGCGGGCCATGACGAAGGCGAATACCGTTCCGAGAATCGTCGTCAGTATCATGACGCTTATTGAGACGAGCAGGGAGTTGATGATGACTCCGAAGTCGACGCCCTGAACGTAGTATATCTGCTCTCCGTTGGGCATGGTGATGAGCCTGTAGAACTCTCCCGTTGGTTTGCTGATGTAGTAGTTCGACGTCAGGATGCTGGTGAACCAGTGAAATGAGAAGTGGCCGTTGTACTCGAAGGCCACCGCCAGCATCGTCAGCACGGGGATTATCAGGAATGCCACCAGGTAGAGGAGTGGGAACATGAATGACGCTGTCACAACAGGGTCGAAGATTGGCGTCCCAAAGAGATTCTCGCTCCACTTGCTAACCTTCATCGAGCATCAACCTCCGTTGTTTTGAACTCCCAGTCACTCTGATTGGGTCGAGGTGGAGTCTATTTAAATATTTCCAAAAATTTGTTGATTCGCCGGCATCTAAACGGAGGGAAAAAGAGGAAGGAATATTCAGGGAGATATCAAATTCAACCGGTCATGCTCTGAAGGTCCTGGAGGACCTTGTCGTACTTGTTGCTGGCGGCCTGGCGCCACTCCTGGACGAGCTGGTCCTGGAAGTTCCTGTCGCTGGTGATCTTATCGTTTATCTTCTTGGCGTAGTCCTCGGTAAAGGTCACCATCTGGCCGGTCTCGGGGTCCTTGAACTGTATCGGAGCGGTGAGCTCTTCCTTGAGTTGCTCGAACTGTTCCTTGGTTATTTTGCCGTCCTTGTACGCCTGCACTATGGCAACCCAGGCGTCGTGGAGCTTCTGGTTCGGATCAACGAGGGTGGCCTTGAAGTAGTATTGGAGTGCGCTGACGGTCTCAAGGGCGCGCTTGTCGTCGAACGGTATTCCCTTGGTGTTGATGGCGTCCTGGTAGGCCTTCTTGAGGGCCGGTCTGACCTGGCCGTAGGTTTCTCCCTCGTGCTGGCCCTTGAATATGACATCGGCGTAGGTCTTGGTTATCTTCATGTCGAAGATGTTCGGGTTGATCGGGAGTCTGTTGACGTCGGGGCTCATCCAGACGGCCTGGCCCTCGGTGAGGACCCAGTAGATGAAGGCCTGGGCCGCCTCAGGGTGCTTGGCGTTCTTGAGGAGCGCTATCGGGTCGCCGTTGATTATGCTCTCTCCTTTCGGGACTATGTACTGGCAGTCGGGGTTCTGCTGCATGGCGGTGTAGCCGTAGAAGTCGATGGTGTTTCCTGCCGCTATCTCGCCGTTTATAACGGCATCCCTGACGGCGTCACTCTGCATGTATATCTTGGAGTTGGCCGCTATGAGGGTCATGATGCGCCAGCCCTGGTCCCAGCCGAAGGCCTGGACGATGATCTGGTAAATCCTCGTGTTGGACGTGCTCCTGGTCGGGTCGGCTATGCCGTACTGCGGCGGGTTGAGGGCCCACTGCTCGCTGGCGACGTCCTCCCACTTCTCGGGGACTGGGAGGTTCCACTTCTTGAGCTGTGCCTTGTTGATCGTGAATCCGAAGGATGAGAGTGCGGCGGCTATCCAGTATACGTTGTCGCCTTCCTTCCTTATCATGGGCATCCCGGCGAGCTGGGTTGGAACCTGGTTGCCTACGAGACCGAGAACCTTCTCGTCCGTTATCGGCGCGAGGTAGCCGGCCTTGTAGAGGTCGTCGAATAGGGTCGGACCTCCGCCCCAGCCGACGTCGGCACCCTTCTCGATGTAGCTCGGCCACAGGCTCTCTGGGACCTTGATGAACTTGAGGTCCTCGATGTTGTACTGCTTCGCGATGTCACTCTTGAGGAATGCCTGTTTGGCCATGTACTGTATGGTGGCGTCGTGTCTGGTGACGACAACAAGGGTTATGCCGTTGCTGCTTTCGCCACCGCCGCCACCGATGCAGCCGCTGGCCACAACACTGATGGCAAGAAGCAGGATAAGACCAAGGGAGGCCCATTTCTTCATGGTTTATCACCCAGTTATGTTCAATCAGTGGAAGTTCCTCAAACTCAATAAAAAATTAATGGTTCAAGGGGTTAAAAAAGAAGAAAGATTCACCTCTTCCTCCTGTAGAGGGCGAGCGGTATGAGGGCGAGTCCGACGAGAGCGGCCGGACCGCAGGTGCTGCCTCCACCCTCTTCCTTGCCGAGGCCCTGCTGGAGGTCAATGGTCCAGTGGATGAAGTTGGTGACGAACTGCGGACCGTCGAGCTTGACGCCGTGGTACTCAGGGGACCACATTGGCTCGTAGCCGCCGTAGGGGGTCTCGCCGCTGACGATGAGGACGTTCTTCTTGTCCGGGAAGACTTCAACCGCCATGAGCGGGAACTTGCCAGTATCACCGGCAGTGTAGGCCTGGGCGGGCGGGTCGGTGTTCTCAACTATCTGACCGTCGTCGCTGCTGGTGACGATGACGTAGACGTTCTCAATGCCTCCCTCACCGGGTATGGCCTTCCAGTTGCCGTCGTCGTCAACGTAAGCGACGACACCCGGGCCGTGGAAGAGAACCTTTCCCCCGTTGGCAAGATCCTTTGTGAGCATGTCCTTGTTCGGGGTGTTGGAGTCAGGGTTAACGAGTCCAACGACACGGTAGCCGGCTCCGGCGTTGCTGGTGGCGTCCTCAATGGAGGCCTGATCGAGTCTGAGGTGAACTCCAAGGACGTCGAGAACCGAATTAACGTAATCAATCCTGTCCTTACCGTCCTTGTAGTCGCTGTCACCGGCGATCCAGAGGATCTTTCCGCCCTGGTTCCACCAGTCCTCCAGGGCCTTTATCTCGTCGTTGCTGAAGGGCTGAATGGGCTGTCCGATAATGAGAAAATCAACGTCCTTGAGGGCATCAGCGGTTATCTTCTCGCCGACGCTCTGTATTCCGAGCTGGTCCGCGAGAGCGGGGTCACCGATGTAAACCCAGTTGACATCCGTTATGGTCTTAATCATTCCGTCGGCGATGACGTTGCCATTCTTGTCCGTCAGCACTGCCAGGCCCTTGTCGCTTTCACCATGGGAGAGGTCAACACCAATGGTGGTGGCGCTGGCCATGGCGAATCCAAACACTCCAAAGAAAACAAACACCGCAAGTATTATTGCAGCCTTCCTCATGGTATCACCGGGTTATTTAAGGCTCAGGAAGTTATAAATCTTATGAATCCGAACTTTAACAGTCTCGAAAAAGTTCCGTAAAGTCCTTAAAGGCTTATACCGTTCTGGGCTTGGTGGTGAGTATGGACATTGAGAGAAGGATAGAGCTTATCAAGAGAAAGCCCACGGAGGAGCTCCTGACGGAGGAAAACCTCAGGCACCTGCTTGAAGTCGGCGTTCCAATGCAACACTACATCGGATTTGAGATAAGCGGTTACATTCATCTGGGAACCGGTTTGATGGCCGGAGCGAAGATAGCCGACCTTCAGAAGGCTGGAATCAAGACGAGAATTTTCCTCGCCGACTGGCACAGCTGGATAAACGACAAGCTCGGCGGAGACTTAGATGTCATCCAGAAAGTGGCACTCACCTACTTCAAGGAGGGCATGAAGCAGAGCATAAAGGTCATGGGCGGCGACCCTGATAAGGTCGAGTTCGTTCTGGCGAGTGAGATACTGGAGAAAGGTGATTACTGGCAGACGGTCATAGACATCTCCAAGAACGTGACCTTGGCGAGGATGATGCGCTCCATAACCATCATGGGCCGTCAGATGGGAGAGGGCATAGACTTTGCGAAGCTCATCTACCCCGCCATGCAGGTTGCCGATATCTTCTACCAGGGCGTTACCATAGCGCACGCCGGAATGGACCAGAGAAAGGCCCACGTTATAGCCATCGAAGTGGCTCCAAAGCTCAAGTACCACGCCCTCGAATGGAAGGGTGAGAAGCTCAAGCCCGTCGCCCTGCACCACCACCTCCTGCTCGGCCTCCAGGAACCGCCGGTGTGGCCGATAGAGAGCGAGGAGCAGTTCAAGGAGCTGAAGACCCAGATGAAGATGAGCAAGAGCAAGCCCTATTCAGCCGTATTCATACACGACAGCCCGGAGGAAATCAAGCAGAAGCTTAGGAAGGCCTTCTGCCCGGCGAGGGAGGTCAGATACAACCCGGTCCTCGACTGGGCCGAGTACATAATATTCCGCGAGGAGCCGGCGGAGTTCACAGTCCACCGCCCGGCCAAGTTCGGCGGCGACGTTACCTACACGACCATCGAGGAGCTCAAGAGGGACTTCGCCGAGGGCAAGCTTCACCCGCTCGACCTCAAGAACGCGGTCGCTGAGTACCTCATCGAGCTACTCAAGCCGGTCAGGGACTACTTCGAGAGGAATCCTGAGCCGCTTGAGTTGATGCGGGAGATAAAGATCACCCGCTGATTTTCCTCCCTTTTAGTTGGTGGAACCGATGCCGGGAATAGACGAGAAGGACAGGGAGATACTCCGAATCCTCCGGAAGGAGGGCAGAATAACCCTAACTGAACTCGGGAAGAGGGTTGGTCTATCCCCGGCCAGCGTGAAGAACAGGGTAGAAAAGCTGGAGAAGCTCGGGGCCATTAAGGGCTACTCCGCCATCGTTGACCCGGCTTTCCTCGATGAATACGTCCAGGCTTTCTTTGAGTTGCGCCTAGCCATAGACGACCACACGATCGACCAGATTCTGATGAAGATTGCCCGCATGGAGGAGGTTCAGAGCCTCTACCGGCGCAGCGGTGAGAGGCAGATACTCGTGAGGGCGAGCTTCCACGACACCGACGAGGTTAAGGCCTTCGCCGGAAGGCTCAAACGGTTCTTCGGCAAAAACCTCGAGCGGGTGGAGGTTACGCTCATAATAGACACCTTCAAGGAGAACTGGGTGTCTGGGGAGATTGAGAGGCGCTGATCGCTTGACGAGGCGGTGAGGATGCTCTTCGTCGTGAGACCAGGGAGAAAGAAGAACGAGCTTGAGGCCTTCTTCATCGAGAACGAGCCCGAAAAGCTCACCGCCATGAAGAACCTGAAGGCCGAGGGGATATACCGCTTCATAATGCGCGAGGGAAGGCTCTTCAAGGTTCTTGAGGGGAGTCAGTACCGCAATCCGAAGGAAATCGAGAAGCTTCTTCGTCAAGCCAGAATCGTCCTTGTGAACGCCGACGAGTGGGAGGACTACTTCAGGAGGAGGCTCCAGAACAAGAGGGTTGAACGCGCCGAGCTCTGCCGCCTCTGCCTCCTCGACGGCAGGATAACCGTCCTCACCGAGGGCAACCGCATTAAATACCACGGTGAGTACATATGCGAGCGCTGTGCCGAGGACGAGCTGAAGAGGGAGCTCCGCTTCAGGTTCAAGAGCGTTGCCATGTTCGACCAGGCGAAAAAGCTCCTCGACAGGTTTAGAGACCTTGACAAGGTTCTCTACGCCTTCGACCCCCGCTTTGACCCGACGAGGCATCCGGAGATAACCAAGTGGGATGAACTGAAGGCCAAGCACGTACGCGTTGAGAAAATCCGCCTCGACGAGCTCCCGCTTCCCGAGAAGTTTAAATCCGTTCTTAAGGCGGAAGGCGTCAACGAGCTCCTTCCGGTCCAGAGCCTGGCAATAAAGAACGGCCTCCTTGAAGGGGAGAGCCTCCTCGTGGTTTCGGCAACTGCGAGCGGCAAAACCCTCATCGGCGAGCTGGCCGGTGTCCCAAAGGCCATGAAGGGCCAGAAGATGCTCTTCCTCGTCCCCCTCGTCGCTCTGGCCAACCAGAAGTACGAGGACTTCAAGAGGAGATATTCAAAGCTCGGGCTGAGGGTGGCGATAAGGGTTGGAATGAGCCGCATAAAGACCCGGGACGAGCTGGTGGTCGTTGACACGGGCATAGATGCCGACATCATAGTGGGAACCTACGAGGGAATAGACTACCTCCTCCGCGCCGGCAGGAAGATTGGCAACGTTGGAACCATTGTGATAGACGAGATACACACCCTCGACGACGAGGAGCGCGGGCCGAGGCTGGACGGTTTAATTGCGAGGTTGAGGAAGCTCTATCCGAGCGCGCAGTTCATCGGCCTCTCCGCAACCGTCGGAAACGCCGGTGAACTGGCCAGGGAACTGGGGTTAAAACTGGTGCTCTACGACGAGAGACCGGTGGATTTAGAGAGGCACATAATCATAGCGAGAAACGAGTCCGAGAAGTGGCGCCACATAGCGGTTCTCTGCCGGGCGGAGGCGATGAGGAAATCCCGGCAGGGCTACAAGGGGCAGACGATAGTCTTCACCTTCTCGCGCAAGAGGACGCACGAGCTTGCCGCTTACCTCACGAGTAAAGGCCTCAAAGCCAAGCCCTACCACTCCGGTCTGCCTTACAAGCAGAGGAAGCTCACCGAGATGGAGTTCCTGGCCCAGCGGTTGGACGTGGTCGTTACAACGGCGGCTTTGGGAGCCGGCGTTGACTTTCCCGCCAGTCAGGTCATCTTCGAGAGCCTCGCCATGGGCAACAAGTGGCTGAGTGTGAGGGAGTTTCATCAGATGCTCGGAAGGGCGGGAAGGCCTCTCTACCACGAGAAGGGCAAGGTATATCTAATTGTCGAGCCGGGAAGGAAGTATTCCGCCCAGATGGAGGGCAGCGAGGACGAGGTTGCCTTCAGACTCTTGACCGCTCCAATCGAGCCCGTGATGGTGGAGTGGAGCGACGAGCTTGAGGGGGACAACGTTTTGGCCCATTCCTGTGTCTTCAACCGGCTCGACGTCATCGAGGACGTGCAAAGTAAATGCCTCGGCGCCAACCAGAGCGCGGAGAAGGTTCTCGAAAAGCTTGAGGAGTTCGGCTTCGTCCGGCTTGAGGGTTCTCTCGTCGACGTCACCCCCTACGGAAGGGCCGTGAGCATGAGCTTCCTCCTGCCCAAGGAGGCCTCCTTCATAAGGAACAACCTTGGAAAGAAGCCCGCCCGGTGGATAGCCGTCAAGCTCCTGCCCTTCGAGAACCTCTACCTGAGCGGAACGCTCCAGAGGGAGCTTGAGGGTGCAGTGAGGGGAAGACTGAGCGCCAACGTATTCTCGCCGAGCTTTGCCTCGATCCTTGATGAACTTGACCGGGTTATCCCCGAACTAAGCCCCAACGCCGCCGAG
>Ga0256842_1003448_pt1 | contig 10502 bp, 13 predicted proteins | sample 4559240metaG_FD_185973 | JGI IMG/M metagenome (GOLD analysis project Ga0256842, IMG submission 185973) | Hydrothermal vent microbial communities from Guaymas Basin, Mexico - 4559-240 | ecosystem: Environmental > Aquatic > Marine > Hydrothermal vents | place: Mexico: Guaymas Basin | collected...
AGAAGACTAACGCTTATAAGCTCTACCTCTCGGTTCTATTTTAGCAACGTAGATGACCTTATTCTCCCAATCCACCCCGTAGAAAACCCTATACCCTCCAAGCCTCAAAGCATAGGCCGGAAAGCCCTTAATCTTCATGCCCTTAACCCGTCTCACGTCATAGCCCCTTGGAACCGGAGAATCAGGATCTACCTTCAGAGCCTCGATGAATTCAACTAATTTCTTAATGTGTGCCGGTTTTAACCACCGTTTAGCCTCAGCGAACACCCTCTTATCCACATCAACCTTGAACACACTCACCCACCATAGTGTCTTAGAACGAAAATTTAAAAACGTTCAATCACTTCGAGATACAATATAAGCTTGGCTTAGATAAGCCGGGCTTTTCTTTCTTTGCCAAAACTTTGGTGTGGGGGCGGGATTACCCACGCAACCAAGTTTATTGACTTCATCACGTCAAAATTCATCGTTTCTATTTGTTTGTCATGTACAACCAAGCCCATACGGTGTAGAACCGGGGTTATTGACGGTGGTATGTCCATAAGAGTGGCGGTTCCTAGAGTGGATCGAAAAGTATTTATACTTCTAAAGCTCTATTATGGATTGAAGGGGGGACATAGGCCGGGAGGTACAGGGGTGCCCGGCTGAAGCCTATGCCTCGGAGACCGAAATACCCGGATGAGGTTGCCATCAGGATTCCCAAGGACATTACCGAGCTCTACGAGAAGCCTGTTCTAGAGCTCTTGCTCACGCAGAAAGAGGCAGAGATAGCCGAGAGAATCATCAAACACATAAAAGAGAACGGACGGCTCTGGCCGGACGAGTGGAAGATTATCGTTAACCCCCACGACTACGCCGAGGTAAAGAACTATTACAGAACCCTCCGCAAGCTGTTCAGCCTTGGCCTCATTGCCCGCGGTAAGGAGGGATCCTTCATTCTCAGCAACGAGCTTTCAAGAAAACTACTAGTTCTCATTGACAAGGTGAACGCGCTCACCGGCCAGAAGCTATGACTTGTTCTGAGTGGACTTCTAAGGGAGTTAGAACAGCGGCTAGCAGAAGGTATCATAGGGTAAGAAACGCTTCTTCGGAACCCTTGTCGGCGAAGAGGGATATTTTGATTTTGGAGGACGTGAAAATTTCGGAGGTTCCTCAAAGAAGTGAGGAGGGAGAATTATGAAGTTTGACCTATTGCAGGGGAAGACGGCTACAGAGGAAAAGACGGCCTTGATCCCTCAAAATCTTCAACTCTCGCTGGTCAAGGCCATCCTAGACTTCACTCTGGTCCTCAAGGCTATCGAAGTCTATGGCCCCCACGAACTCAAGGTGGAAGAATACTTTGACTTTGTCTCAACAGAGAGCTTCTTCTACGAACTAATGAGCGAGGACATCGACTTCATGCAACTGACCGAGGGAGAGCGGGAGGCCGTTAGGATCTTTGAAAACTACCTCCGCAAACGCTACGAGCCTAGCGATGCATTCATGTTCTGGATGCTAGTCAGGGACAGGCTTGGAAGGGAGTTTTGGGTCTCCAACAAGCTCGAAGACTTGGAGAGAGCAAAAAGACAATACAACAGGCCGCCTGACTTGGAGATTCGAGACATCAAGATTCTACCGACTAAACGCGTGGCCCTGCGGGTGGGCGAGGTGATTGTTAAGACAACAAAGAGGATGGGCCTCCTTAGCATTTTGAAGTTTAGGAGGCCTAAACCGATTTTGAGGAGGTGAGGAAGATGAGGGAAGAAGAAAAGAGGCTGGAAGAGGAGGAGCAGGAAACCGTTGAGAACATACCACCCGAGCCCGATATCGTCCCGAAGAAGGACATAACATTCCTCATGAAAGTTGCCGAGCCTGATGAGCGGGTACCAGACGACGTCAAGGAACTCTACTACGCCTACGTTGGCAGGGACGCCGCGACCACCGTCCTCGATGAAGATGAGATTAGGATGATCCGCATCGGCGCCGAGATTATGCAGGACATCGACTTCATGCAACTGACGCCGGAGGAGATCGACCGCATGCCATGGCTCCTCAAGGTGAACCAACAGATAAATGATCTAGCCTACCTCCGCTTGAAGAAGTCAATCAATGGCACACTACTCACGAACAGCATCAGGAGTGTTGTTGAGCAGGTAAGAGTTGAAGGTAGTACAGGAGAGCAGAAGAAAGGCTTCCTCCAGAGAATCCTCGGGAGGCTCTGACATGGCAAACGAAGTTGCAAACAACGCCCTCTTTGCAATTTTTCAGTACAGCTACGCCCAAGAGATTAGAACAAAGATTAGCTGGGTCTGGACAGCCATCACCCTACTAAAAGCCTACATCGAAAGCGACCGGCTACGGAAAGAGCTCGAAGAGGCAGAGAGGGTTGTTGAAGAGACCTTCGACTCAGTCAACTGGGACTGCTTTGAAGTTTACCGCCGCGGGGACTTCAACCTCATCACCGACGAAGAATACGCGGAGATTATCCAAAAACTCAAGGATCTTGAAAAGGCCAAGAACACAGTTCTTAAAGTGATGATCGAGGCTGGGCTCACCGACGCGAGGTTCCCCAAGGCCTTCTGAGCCTTTTTCACTATTTGAAAACTCTACACTGGATGAAGTTAAGAATAAGTGAGGGCATCCTCCCATATTTAGCTCTAGGAGGTGGCTAAAAGATGATTGCAACAAAGCCGCGCTTTATCGGAAGCGGGAAGAGAGCCCTAGCTCACTACGCTGAGATTTTGACAGAGGATCTTGTCAGACAAGACGAAGGTTTAGGAGGGCGTGAAGCCCTTCTCATCGGCATTCAGGGCTCGGGGAAGACAACACTCTTACTAAAAATCCTGCTAAAGACTTGGGAGAATGGCGAGATAGTTCTCTGGCGAGGCAGGACACTAGAGCAAGTCCACATGCTCCCAAACTGGAAGGAGAAGTGCAGATTCTTCCACTACGAGGGAGACAACTTCAGAATGTACAAGATTCACGAGGTCGAAGCAGAGGACATAACCGAGAAACTGAAGGTTGACACATACAAAAACGCCCGGGATCTCCTGAGAAAGATAAACAACAAATACTTCAACGTGATTTACGCTCCCTGGACATATGAACTGAACCCAACACTCGTGAAGGAGCTACAGAGACGCTACCACATCAAGATTAGCAAGAAGGAACGACTGAGCAAGAACACAAACTTCTTCTGGCACGAGCTATTTTACGAGCTCCTCAACAGAAAAGACCGACGCTGGTTCTCCCTGGGCTTCGACGAGCTGGATGACATTTTCGGAAGTGTTGTCAGCGGAATAGAGTTCTGGTTACTAAGATTCTTCAAAGACAACTTCCGAGACTTCAGAAAAGCCAAGGTTTCATTCTACGCCGCCGTGCACTTCGCTTCCGACCTGAACTGGCAGGTTCTAAGCAAATTTCAGACGTTCATTTATTTGAGAGGCGCAAAGATCCCCTCGAGCCGCATGGTTGACCAGAACCTAGTCTTGAAGCTCAACCTCGGACAGGCAATAATCGACCGCGGAAACTTCGGCCTCTTCGAGTTTGACCCTCTCCCCAAGCCGCCCTACGACCTCAAGGCAGAGATAACACCAAAGGAAGAGAAGCCCAAGAAGAGGAAGGCAACAAAGAGCACTTGGACCGCCGCGATACTCGAAATTGCAAAAGAGGAAGGCAAAGAGAAGGCACTTATGAAACTAAGAGAGCTCTTAGAAAATGACGAGATCTCCCAACGTCATTATTACCGCCTGCGGAAGGCAATAATGCAAGTCGAGGGGGGTAAATGAACATCTTTCCCCTCCTCCTCGGCTTTATCTTCGGGGCGGTGAGTTCCTACAAGGACATAAAGACGCTTAGATGGGAAGTCTGGAAAACGCAAATTGCAACGGCCGTCATCCTCGCTTACTGGGCCGTAAAGGGGGACATTTACCCCGCCCTAGTCAGCTACTTTCTCGGCCTCGCCCTCGGAGTAATCGGTTGGGCCGCAGGGGGCTGGGATCACGAAGACGCGGCCGCAATCGCATTTTACTCTGCCCTAGTCCCCGAGGTGCATGGCCTTCCAAGCGCATTTGTCCTAACGGCGCTTATTGTTGTGCTCTTCGTCCCGATCGCAACTTTTCAACTGGCCGGGTACCTCAAGAAAGGGCCCGCCCTAGTCCCAATCTTTGAAGCTTGGATCCTCACCGCCCTCGCGACCGTTGGGGTGGTGGTTTGGCAAGGCTGAAATTGAATGGGACCAGAACTTTTACTTTTTCTTTTGAAAGCCTCGCCCTTCAGGGCGGGGAGGAGGTCAGCCTCCCGCTCTTCTCGTGAGTCTTAACCCCCTTTCTCTTCTCATAGAGATGCGTAAATATGTTAGTAGGCACGCCAGAACCATTTAGAATATTGAGGTCATAATGGTTGATATTCTAGGCAACCTCCGCGTGAGAGGGGCATCTCCACAGCATGGTGGTTACTATTTAAAATACGAACCCGTAATTGGGGTTAAAGTGGCCAAAGTGGCTAAAGTGGCTGAAAGGGTCAAAGTGGTCAAAAGGGCTGAAGTTGCCAAAGTGTTTTTCAAAAATCGGCTTGTTGAAACTCCCCTCTGCGGCGTTTTTCATCGGAAAAATCGATTATCCTCCTTCTTCCATACATACCATTTCAAAATTTTTTGACCACTTTGGCCACTTTGACCACTTTGACCCCCGCGGCCACTTTAACCCTCCTCCCCAATATGGTCCTGTACAAACTCGGGAGTTTTGGCCCAAGCCTTGGCGGTTTTTTCTCATACACTTAACTTTTTATATGGATTAAATGGTTGTGTTTTCGAAAGGGTTAAATACTACTTTGTGCCACAAGGTACTAAGGTGACTCACCGTGCCCGCCCGTGAAGACGACCTTGTGAATTTGGGTATCCGCATCCCGAGGAGCTACATTGAGGCCCTGGATACGTTAGTAACGCTCGGCTTCTACAAGACCAGGAGCGACGCAATCCGTGCAGGCATTCGCAAGCTTTTGAACGAGTTTTTCATACTTTTCGAAGCAGGGGAGAAGGTTCAGAAGGAACTTCCGAAGGCAATAACTTCCGGGAAAATGAGGGGGGTGCCTCGGGACCTCGTTGAGATTCAGCTCTTGTATCAAATCTACCCTCAGCTTCAGGGCATTCAAGATTTCATGGCAGATTTTCTTGCGACGTACGGAAAGCTCCGGGTGGCTAGCCGTGAGAACCCTGAGAAGGTGAAGGAGCTTGAGCAACGCATTACTGAGGTTCTCAAGAAATGATGATCGTAATATGGGCCCAAGGGAGGCCCCACCGTGCCCGCCCGCACGATTCACACAACTAACTTCGGACTTCGGAGGTGATCTCCGATGTCAATAAAGTGTAATACACTCCCCCTTAAAAACCTAACCCCCTCTTGTCCTGACGGTGCGAACGTGGATACCGAAATCCCTGAGGAAGTACGCTTCCTCCTAGACGAGCTCTATGAGCTCGACGACCTCAGCGCCCAAGATTGGAAGGAGGTCTATGAGTTCATCCTTCGTAAGCTCCCTGAGCTTCGTAGCTACCCGCAGGTTCTCGCGGCAATTTATCGCGCAATTGAACTACGTAGTGACTTCATAACAGCCAACCGCATCACCGGTAAGTTCAGCCGCTTGATTCGCCTCCTTTTCAGGAAGACTGAGATGGCCAAGCTCAGCGGCGACAAGGAACTTGAGAAGAAGGAGTACTACGTCCCCACCTTGTATGGCATCTGGCTTTTCGAGCATCTCATTAGCCCATTTGACCGCGCAGAGGTCAGGGCTAAGGTTGAGGAGCGCCTCGCGGCAGTGCGTCAGCTATCCTTAATGTCCTTTCTTCGCAACGCCCGCCAAGGGGTGAGGGTATGACTACCCTTCGTCCATCCCAAATCATCATTGATGTTTACCAGGTTATCCAGAGATACCCTGAAGCGGGGCGTTGGGCTATTGAGCTCCGTTTTCTGCCCACTCCAATATCATCGGAGTGGATCCTCCTTTCAGACATCGAGGACAAGGCCTCAGAGATTGATAAGGTTCTCACTAAATACAACATAATGAGAAAGAAGGACGCTTACATCTCGATGGCGATACACGATTTTGAGAAGGTTGCCGCTAAACTGAAGCGCCTGCAGGAAGAAGAGGAGAAGAAGGCAGAGGCAGACGGGAGGAGGCCAAGGAGGATCAGTCTGGAGAAAATCCAAGGGGATGCAGAAACCACATCTGGGTTTACCCTGGCCCTCGTTGTGGACGTTGACAACGAAGAGATCCACAGGACCAAGGTTATCGAGAATGAGGAAGGGGCCTTTGAAGCCTCAAAGGAGGAGTGGGAGCGCATAAAGCCCAAGGTCCAGGTCATCTTCGGAACTCTTCCGAGGTGGGTCCTCTTCACAGGTGGGGGGCTTCAGCTTTGGTTTGTCGGTGAGGAGCCAGAACCAATCTCCGTGATTGACCGGGCCTCTAACATCGTCCCCACCGTTATGAACGGGGCAATACTCTCGGAGAACTTCAAGGCCGACAATATCTTTGACCCTGCCAGAATAGTCAGGGCCCCGCTCACCTTTAACCATAAGTACAAGACAATCATAAAGGATGAAGACGGGACCGAGAGGGTTGTCCCCACACAGGTAAAGGGCCGCGTTATCGAGTTTAACGACGTTAGAGTTTCACTCACAGAGCTCCTTGACAAGCTGGAGGCCTATGCCAAGGAGAATGGCATCTCCCTTGAAAAGCCCACCAAGCGGAAGTTCCTTGAGCTGGCTTCAAAGAGATATGAGGTCACATCCTCGAACTTTGAAGCCCTCGCCGAGAGACTCTTCACGGAGCTTAGGCCTTGGTGGGAAAAGGCCAAGGAAAAGAGCTGGTCCAGGCACCACCTCACGATGGGCATCGTCACATATATCCTCAGGAACACCAACCTCACCGCTGAGCAACTCCTCGGGAGCGAGGACTCTCCAGGACTTTGGGAGATCGTCTTCGCAAAGCTCGTAAAGGCTGAGCTTGAAGACCCGGACGACTGGAAAAACAGGGCCTCCACAATAAAGGACGCCTACAAGAAGATAGAGGCTGGAGCGAAAGTGGCAACAAAGGCATACCTCCGGAAGTACATCGAGGGCCTTTCCGAGGAGGACGCCGTCCAGATCCTACTCTCTGTGAAGAGAGCCCTTCTTCCATACCTAAAGCCCGTGAATGTGAAGAGGATCTCTAGGTACGACGCGAAGCCCTACGAAAATGATGCTCCCAAGAAGTGGGAAGATGTGGACGAGGATCGCAAAAAGGCCACCGGCATTTGGTACATCGAGGCTCTCGCCTTGGAGACTGCCAACAATCTCTACTTTGAAGACCTCTCCAAACCAGGTGTGTTCTTCGTTAGAAAGGGCGAGAAAAAGCTCAAGTTCAACGATGCCCTGTATCAGAGCTTCCTTACTTGGCTCGGAGTCAGGGAAGAAGAGCCAATTAGCAGGACTGAGCTTATTGACCTCCTCGTGGAGAAGTTCGGCCTCGACGTCGAGGACCTCAAGGCAATCTACTACAGGAAGATCCTTAACCTCCTCAAACCCGAGGGGATGAGAACTCCCAAGTGCATCGAGGAGTTCCTCCTGGAGCTCGCCACGGAGGGCAACCTGCCAGAGGACAAAGTCCGCCACTTGGCTCACTGGATTAAGTTCTACGCCAAGCCGCTTCGCCACTCAACTACATCGGTACTCCTTAAGGGTAGAGGCAAGCCAGTAGATATGAGGCTTGCAATTTGGGCCAAGGTCGTCGAGTTCTTTGCCGAAGATGATGAAGTAGCCGAGGAGCTAATAACTACCTTCAAAAAAGCCTACGAGGAAGCCGAGCCTCCATTTCCCTGCGTTGGTGCTGACTCCTGCCCGTTCTACTCTGGCCACAAAGCCTGCCCGTTCATAGTCCCAAGGAGAAAAGAAATCTTGCCCGTGAGCATCATTGACGTCCAGCTCCACGGCGCTGATGGTATTGTCGTCTTAGTCGGAGGGCAAGAGGAGACCACAGCGTTTACTCTCGAAGGAAAGGTCGAGTGGGAGAAACACAACAAGAAGACCGTCAAATACCCTATCGCCGAGTGGTTCCTTGACCGCTTTGCCAAGGAGTACCTGAACCTCCCGGAGGCTCCCTCTTGGTGGGATCTCGAAGAGGTGACTGAGATACTGAAGAGCAGGGCCAGGGTCGTTAGAAGCCAGTTCGATAAGTTTGAGGACTACCTCGAACAGTTCATCGAGTGGCTCCAGAAAGAGAACTCCCGCAGGGGGATACTCCCCTACGAAAAGGCCGATGAGAACCACTTGTTCATCAAAGGCGAGTGGATCGGAATACCTCCTGGCTTTGCCAGAGAGTTTTACAGTGGTGAGCTCCTGATAGGAGGCCCTACCTTCAGGAGAATGCTCGAACAAAAGCTCGGAAAGGATTACCGGAAGATGTCAGCAAAAATACATCTCAATACGGGCCTGAAGGACAAAAGAAACTGCTACTTCATTAGCATAGACTGGTTCAGGAAGCACGTTGGCGAGCCCAACGTCCAGGAAGTAACTTCCGAGGGGGACGTTTCTTTTGAGGGCCTTACTTATGAGGATGAAGATGAGGGGGTGGTCGAATGACCGCTCCCTACACTATCAAACTTTTTGGCCCCCCTGGAACGGGGAAAACGAGGACGCTCCAGAAACTTACCGAGTGGCTCATCGGAGAGGGAGAAGAGAATAAAGAGGAACTCATAACCAAAGGATTTCCCAAGGAATGGCTGGAAGAGAACTTTGGAAAATACGCCCTCTCTGAGATTGCTTTCGCTACCTTCCAGACCTCCGCCCTAAAAGAGTTTGTCGAGGATCGCCTCGGTAAGGATCTCAAAAACGATAGAGCTCCAGGAAAGGATCTCAGATACTTTAGGACAATACACGGAATTTGCCAAGTCCTTCTAAGGGATGCCAAGTTAGATGAGTGGAAGTCAGTCCCACGAAAAATGGGAGGCCTCAGCCCCGAGCGGTGGTTCCAGATATTCGCCAACCGCAGAAGGAAAGAAGTGGATCCGAGTTTCCGTTTTGACCCCGACGCTATGGGAGCCGCCAACCCCTTCGAAAAAGCGAACTACCTCTGGCAAGTCAAAAGTCAAGTCATCAACCACGAATACCACAAAGCCGGCAGGGAGCACATCACCGAGAGAATCTTGGAGGAACTCCCCCTGAGCTTACAAGAGCATTACCTCGCTTGGCTTGATTTCAAACAGGAAAAGGGCATCAAAGACTATGACGATATGCTGATGGATGCCTACGATGCCCTCAAAGCCGGTATGATAAGCTTGCCCACCAGGGTTCTCATTGTGGATGAGTTCCAAGACCTCAGTCCGTTGCAATTCGAGATATTCAAAATGCTCGCAAGGGATAAGGAGCTCGTGGTCATCGCCGGGGATGATTGGCAGACAATCTTTACCTGGATGGGTGCCAACCCGACGTTCCTTATTGAGTACCCTGCTGACCTGGAGATAATCCTGCGAAAGACGTGGAGGCTCCCCGAGAAGATCCTTCGGGAGGCCCTCACCTATGCTAGGGCCAACCTTAGAAACGGAGTCTTCAAAGAGATGATCAGCACAGGGAAGAAAGGAGCCATCGGAATAGTTTCCAATTTCTCTACTAAAGACGACGCAGATATGGATCTTCTTGCTAGATGGGTTCTTACCGAACTGAAGAGGGGCCACTCTGTCTTTGTCCTCGCCAGGACAAACAGTCAGGCCTTACGCATCTTCGGCGAACTCTACAAAAGGGGATTTAAGCCGAGGAGTCTCAAGAAGTCCAGTCGCTGGAAGAAGAAGGTAGAACCCGTGGGGGACTTCTTTGACGTCCTCCACTCAATCATAACAATCGAGAGCGGAGTTCCTACTCGTGAGGACTTCAAACGAGTAGGGTGGGCCTGTGGCGTCATCACCGAAGAAGAGTTCGAGGAGGATCTTCCTCTAATGGAATACATCAAACCCGACTGGAAGAGGACCATCAAACTCGAAAGGATCCAGGAGATATGGGGGCGTACCGCGAGGCGTTTCCTGGAGAAGATCCTCAAAGAAGGCCTCACCCCCATAGCCGGTATTCCTGAGGACCACGAGCTTTACGTGGATACAATTCACTCCAGCAAGGGCCTCGAAGCTGACGTCGTCTTCCTCATCAACGAGATGCCCAGAAGAAGCTGGAGGAGATACTTCAAACGGCCCGAGGACTTTGAGGCTGAGGCTCGCGTGTGGTTTGTTGGAATGACTCGCGCACGGAAGGGGCTTCTCATAATCAATACGGATAAAGCCTTCCGTCTGTGATGAGGAGGTGAAAGAAGATGGTTGAGCCCGTGTTTGACGCAAAGTTGGGGGTTTGGCGGTGCCCTCTATGTGGCTGGACTGCCATGTCAAAAAAGGTTGTGGAAGCCCACATAAAGCGTTCTCACCCCGAAGCTTTTCAGAATGGCCAAAAAGTTGCTGAGGAACCCAACCTTAACGAGCAAAAACCCCACAAGAATGAAAAGGCTAAGAGCAA
>Ga0256842_1003450_pt1 | contig 10493 bp, 9 predicted proteins | sample 4559240metaG_FD_185973 | JGI IMG/M metagenome (GOLD analysis project Ga0256842, IMG submission 185973) | Hydrothermal vent microbial communities from Guaymas Basin, Mexico - 4559-240 | ecosystem: Environmental > Aquatic > Marine > Hydrothermal vents | place: Mexico: Guaymas Basin | collected...
AAGCTCTTCCCAGCTTTTGTCTGTAAGATTCAGTGCTTCTTCAAATAATATATTTTCTGCTTTCATTCCTAGGTGGATGTGCATTTTTGAGACAATATAGCACACCCACTCTGATAAACCAAGTCTTCCAAAATTCTTTAAGTCAATTCATCTTAAAAACTAAACTCATCTTACTTCATCTGGATTAGAGAAGTGCCCCCTTAAAAATCACACATAACACACTGCTTCATTATTCATCTGTAATCATAATACCAAAACTATTATATAAATCGCTTTATAGATAGTGTATAATACCATTTGCCTATGAAAGAGACACATTGTATCATACAAACATTAATACCTCTGGTACTCAGAATGAATACCTGATTATCTGAAACTTACCAGGGATAACAGCTTCAAATAGCTTTGAAGGAATGCCTTTGTTAAATTCTGCCTTTTTTATCTCTGTTTTTAGGTTTAAGGTCTTATTAAGCCATATAGAGATGTGTCGTGCGAATACAATCCCTTCTTTTAAGGAGTAGTCTTTATAAGATATTTTATATTTTTTGGATATAAAAACAATTTTTCCATTCTGGAAGGTTATTTTAGAAGCATCTATATCAACAGGAAGGGCTCTTACAAGAGACCAAACATATTTTTCTTTTATTTCAGCTGGGAGTTCTCCTATATAGGCCTTTTTCTCTTTTAGAGATAAAAAAACAAATTTTTTTTTGTTTATAAATCCATAGGCAAATGTGCCACTGATCCAATTCGTTAATTCTATTCTTATACAAAGAGGATCTTTTTGGGCTACCACAATAATGTTAGCGCTTATTTCTCCTTTACTGGTTTTTATGTATACTTTTCCTCTCCACCATAAGCTGAACACATTGTCTTTTTTTTGAAGTAAGTTTTTATATGTTACAGGAGCGTAGGGTTCTCTATGGGCACATGAGACAAACAAAAGAATGATTATTATTGGAATGCCCCATTTTTTCACTTCTTAGTGAGCTTCTTTATCTTTTCTATCTTATTTAAAAGTCTTTTTTTATGTTCGTTTTCAGGATCTAAGGAGAGGGCTTTCTGGTAAGCATCAAGGGCTTTTTTATAAAGCCCTTGCTTTTCATAGGCATCTCCAAGATGTTCCATTATAGTAGCATCATCAGGAATAAGATGCACAGCTTTTTCTAAGTAATGAATTGCTTTTTTATAAAGTCCTTTTTGATAATATACCCAGCCCATACTGTCCACAATATATCCGCTGGTAGGTTTTATGCTCAATGCTTTTTTTATAAGATCCATTGCCTCATCAAGTTTTATTCCTTGCTCAGCATAGGTATATCCAATGTAATTTAAGGCATCTGCGTTGTTAGGGTCTATTTTTAGCACTTGCCTCATTATTTTTAAGCATTCCCTTTTTCTGCCTATCTTATCCAGTATTACCCCTTTTTCAAATAAAAGATCTGCATCTTTTGGATAATAGGTTAGCCCTTCTTGGATAGCGTTTAGTGCTGAATTGTAATCTTTTTTTATCTCCAGCAGTATAGCCAGCATGATATAAAGATCTTTTTTATTTCCTCCATACTTTAAAGCATCTTTTATAGTTGATATTGCTTTGTCTATTTGGTTCTTTTGCTTTAACATGTGTGCTATGTGGATTTTTGCGCTTGAATAAAATCTGCATCCAGGAGATACCATGTTGAGGTGTTTAATAGCGTTTTCCAAATCTCCTATCTTTTCGTATGCTATTCCCAGATAATACCGGCACTTACACTTATCTGGCTTTTTGTTTATTATTTCTTTTAGTTCTTTTATGGCTTCTTTAATTTTTCCTCTCTGAATATATATAAGTGCAATAATTTCTCTTTCTGGCTGGCCAGGGGTGGTATATTTTCTCAGTCTTTTTATTTCTTCATCTGCCTTTTTTTTCTGCCCTGTTTTTATGTATAAAAAGAGTAGCTTTTCTCTTGCAGAAGTATTATTTGGATAAAAGGAAAGAAGTCTTCTGCATGTGCTTATAGCATCTTCATACCTACCAGTCATCTGATACAATGTGCATAAATCCATAAGTGCTGGTTCAAGGGAAGGGTCTTCTTCAAGAACCCTTAGCAGGTCATATTCTGCTTTCTTATACTTTCCCAGCTCTATATAAACCCTTCCGCGATAATAATAGGGTATCAGTACACTGGGATCCTGTTTTATTATATAATTCAACTCTTTTAGTGCCTCTTGGAACTTATACTCTCTTACCAATAGATCACTTAAAAGAAGTCTTATTCTTTTATCATTTGGTCTTTTTTTTAATACTTCTCTGTATTCCTTTATTGCCAGTTCATACCTGTGGGTCATGCCATAAAGGTCTGCTAACATAACCTTATATCTAAGATTGGACGGATCGATTTTTATGCATTTTTTTATATATACAAGCGCTCCCTCATAGTCTTTCATGCTTTCTAACACAATAGCCATCTTTCTATTCAGATATTCAGAATCAGGATCTTTTTGCAGGGCATAAAAAAGCCATTTTTTTGCTGAAATGACATCTCCATCTAAAAGAGAAAGGGATGCATAAATACTGTATTTATATGACATTTGTATAGGATCGCTTCTTTTCTCTTTTACCTTAGATACTTCAGTTTTTGCTAGTATATCTGGTTTAGATATGGATTTAGATGTTGAACTTGAGGCACAGCTTAAAAAAAAGGGAAAAAGCAGGATAAATAAAAACCATCTTTTTAGTTTGTTAAGTTGCAAGGTCAGCAAAATCTTCTTCAAAATTTGGAATCCTTTCTTTTAAGAATTCATTTAATCTCTTTATTAATCTTTCCTCTAACTGCCTGACCCTTTCCTTAGATATTTTATATCTGTTTGCTATTTTCTGCAATGTCATCGGATCTTCTGCCATAATTCTTTTATCAAATATGTAAAGATCTCTATCTGAAAGGGTTTTTCTAAATTCTTCTAATTTTTCTTTTAAGATCTTTTTTCTGTCAGCATCAATAAGCGCTTTTTCCATGTCAGTACCTGGAGCAGGGAGTAGAGAACCAACAGTTTCTCTTGAATCGTCGCTGACTCCAATGTCTAAGGACATTTCACCGGCATCCATCCTCAGACTCATCTCTTCCACTTCTTTTTCTTTTACATCAAGTCTTTCTGCCAGAAGTTTTGTATCAGGTGCTATCCCCTGAGAGGCCAGCTTTTCTTTTTCTTTTGCAAGGTTATAGAAAAGCTTTCTCTGTGCCTGTGTTGTGCCAATCTTTACCAATCTCCAATTGTCCAATATATATTTTAAGATATATGCTCTTATCCAGAAAGATGCATAATAGGAAAATTTTATTCCTTTATAGGGATCAAACTTTTTTACTGCGTGTATAAGACCCACATTACCCTCTTGGATAAGATCTAAAAGGCTTCTAGTCCAGTATCTCTGATATTCAAGAGCGATCTTGACAACAAGCCTTAGATTTGAAGTAACAAGCCTGTATGCTGCTTCTCTGTCTCCTTTTTTTGCCCTTATAGCAAGTTCTTTTTCTTCTTCTCTGGTAAGAAGTTTAAATCTTCTTATATCCATCAGATACCTTTGTAGTGGATCATAAGGGACAAGATCAGTCTCTTGTGACTCAATTGCAGGAAGGGCAGGCCGGGCTTCTACTAAGTCTAAAACTTGCTCTTCTGGTGACTCATCTTCCTGAGTTTCTTCAATAATTTGATTTATATCAATAAAATCTTTTGTCATCTTTGTTTTACCTTTATTTTTATGTATCTCTTCTTACCTGCCCTTAGAAGCATCTCTTCATCATTCAGATGAGCCAAGGTGAGTTTTTCATCAAAGGAGGAGAGCCTTTTTCCATTTACATAAGCACCTCCTTGGGAAATGAGTCTCCTTGCCTCTGATCTGGTTTTGCAAAGGCCACTTTCTTGGAAAAGTATATAAGCTTCTATTCCCTGTTGCAGTCTTTCTTTTTCAATCTCATATGTGGGAACGTTTTCAGATACTTGTTTTTCTCCCTTATCCCAACCAAAAAGTGCTCTTGAGGTAGCACGGGCCTTATCTGCCTCTTCTTTACCATGACATATCTTTGTTGCTTCATATGCCAAAACTTCCTTGGCATATCTTATTTCTTCACCTTTGAGTTGCGCCAGTTTTGATATCTCTTCCATGGGTAAAAGGGTGAATATACGTAGAAATCTCTCTATATCTCTGTCGTCCTGATTTATCCAGTATTGATAATATTCATACGGAGATGTAAGTTCTGGATCAAGCCATACTGCTCCTTTGTGGGTCTTTCCCATTTTTATCCCTGAAGATGTAACAAGAAGGGGGAATGTGATGCCATGCACAACTTCACCTTCAAGTCGTCTTATGAGATCTGCACCTGCAAGGATATTTCCCCACTGATCATTTCCTCCCATCTGGAGTCTGCAATTATAATGCTTGAATAAGTACCAAAAATCATAAGCCTGAAGTAGCATATAGTTAAATTCTAAAAAGCTAAGTCCTGTTTTAAGCCTTATCCTGTAGCTTTCTGCTGCAAGCATCCTATTTACACTGAAGTGCCTTCCAATCTCCCGTAGAAAGTCTATATACTTAAGCTCCAGAAGCCAATCCGCATTGTTTAAGGCCAATGCCTTGTCATTACTAAAGTCTATAAATCTGGACAGCTGTGTTTTAATAGCCTCTGCATTTTTATCCACCTGCTCTTTTGTCATAAGAGGTCTGGCTTCTGTCTTTCCACTAGGATCTCCTACAAGAGCAGTTCCACCACCTATTACTACAATGGGTTTGTGTCCTGCTCTTTGCATATGCACAAGTGCCATAATAGGAAGCAGGCTTCCTACATGAAGACTACCTGCTGTTGGATCAAATCCTACATAGCAGACCACAGGGCTTTCTAAAAGTTTTCTTGCCTGCTCCCTGTCTGTTATTTGTTCCACAAATCCACGTTGTTCAAGAATATCCAGCACATTCTCTTTTACACCATTCATTTTTATATCCTGTCCACTCCTCTTTTTTTCTTTTTAAGGTAAAGATATAAAATCCTGCCCTCTTTTCTCTTAAAATTAACAGGAATATTATTGATCCAGAGTTTTATCCCTGATGCATCTCCTGCTGCCAATTCAAGGCTTTCTTTAACCTGCCAGCATATATACTCGCCAGGCTCAAGTATATATCTTTCAGGAGCATACTTATCTATTGCTATGTTTAACCATACCCTTTTTTTTGTCTTGAGCTTAAGAACTATTGGGAAATGAATCGGTCTTTTTACATATACTGCAAGAACTTTGTTTAATGGTTTAAGAACTGTTGATTTGGTTTTATGCAGGATTTGGGTCTTCTTTTTTAATGAACTTCTATAAAAGACTACAACTAGAATAACGGCAATAGCAACTAATATCAATGAAATCCATAAGACCTTTTTTTTTCTGGAATTTTCACCTTCTAAGGGAAGGTCAATACTTCTGCTTTCTGCAGGAGATATATTGTTATAGTCCTCTGAGATCTCTTCTAAATCAATATTAAGTAATCTTGCATAAGACCTTATAAATCCTTTTACAAAGACAGCATGAGGGAGTTTATCCCATTGCTCTCTTTCTATGGCATCTATTATGCCTGGTCTGAGTTTAAGGACTTCACTTACCTGCTGCTGAGTAAGTCCTGCCTTTTCCCTCTCCTCTTTTAAGATTTTGCCTATACTATTTATCTTATTTTCCTGTATTTTCTCCTCTTTTGTTTCCATCTTTTCCTGCTAATTAAAACATAATTTTTATATAAGCTTTCTTCTTAAGCTCATTTAGCCAAACAGAATATCTCTTTTCTATTTCTTTGTTATACAAAATCTTATAGATATAATTTTTTACCTCTTTTAATGGCTTAATTCCAGCCTTTTTTTTGTCCAAAAGCTTGATTATCTGGATTCCAAATGGCCTTGGTATAGGTCCTTTTACTTCTCCTACTTCCATATTCTCGACTATCTTCCTCAACTTGGCATCCAACTCATCTAAGGTAAAATATCCCAGATCTCCTCCATTGTCTGCACCCGGTCCCTCTGAAAATTCCTCTGCCAGATCAGAAAAATCCTGTCCTGCCTGAATTCGTGACATAATAACCTCTGCCTTTCTCATAATTTCCTGCACTTCATTTGGATCATCTGGATTATTTATTTTTAAGAATATAGAGGCAATCCTTACCTTTCCCACTGTCCTGAACTCATCTTTGTGCTTTTCATAATACTCTTTTATCTTTTTATCACTTATTACTATTCTGGATCTCACTTCAAACTCCATGATCTGCATCCTTTGTATGTTCTTCTTTATCTGCTCCTTATATTCCTGATAAGTAAATCCATGCTGTTTTAGCATCTTTAAAAACTGTTCATGAGTAATACCCTGAGCTTTTTCTATTCTTTTTATTTCTTCATTTATGTCAGCTTCACTCACCTTTATTCCCAGTTCTTTTGCCTTACTTTCTGCCAGCTTGTTATTTATCAAGATATTGAGAACCTTTTTACAGAGTTGTTCGTATTCTTTTTTGTGATATTTTTTTAACCATAAAGGGTCCTTTCCTGTCATTTCTTTTATTCTCTTATTTAGCTCATAAAGGGTTATTATATCGCCATTTACTATAGCCACTATTTTATTATAGATTTCCGCCTTAGCAGAAAAGTTTATGAGAAATAGACATGTGGCTATTATCAGTGATAAAAAGATTAAACCGAGTTTCTTCATACAATATATTCTAAACTATTAGGCCGAACTCCTTTAATAATTCAGAAGAGGTGCAAATCCTAAACAAAGGGTAAAGAGGAGTTTTTCTGTAACATTCAATAATATTTTTATGCATCCATTCTCTTGCTGCTGTACAGCAGTCCTCTAATATAACGGTTTTAAAATCATAGCATATGGAATCCATGGCTGTAGCCAAAACACAAAATGTTGTTGTTATTCCAGCAATCACGCACATGTTTACACCTCTTTCTTTTAGCCACTTATGCAGGTCAGTATTAAAGAATGCGGAAAATCTTGGTTTTGGAAGCCAGAGGTCCTCTGGTTTCATGTCTAACTCTTCTATTACCTTGGCCCCTTCTGTTCCTGCTATAGAATGAGGTTTCATCTTTCCTTGAAAGATAAAATCATCTTCTTTAAATGCGTCTGTGGAAAATACTATTGGCCATCCTTTTTTTCTAAAATGAAAGATCACTTTGTTGATTGGTGCTATTATTCTTTTTGCATATTCTGTTATAGGCAATCTTTTGCTTTCATCAAAGTTGTCTTTTACCATATCTATTATCAAAAAGGCTGGTGTATCCATTTCTAAGCTCCTTTATACAGGATATAATAAGTTCTGCTGCTCTGTCTATCTGCTCTTCTGTGTTAGATCTTCCCAAGCTGAATCGAAGCGCACCTATGGCTATATCTTCAGGAACTCCCATTGCTGAAAGCACATGCGAAATCTTATTCTTGCCCTCATGACAAGCTGATCCAGTAGATGCTATTACCTGTGGTATTTTTTCTAAAATCTCTTCTCCTGGAATTCCTGGAACAGAAATATTGAGTGTATTAGGAAGTCTGTTTTCAAGATCTCCATTCAGCACTATTCCCTCTATGTATTGGAATAAAAGAGCTTGAAGTCTATCCCTTAGTTTTTTTATGCGAGGGATATCTTCTTTTAATCTGTGCTTAGCAAGTCTGCAAGCTGTGCCCAGAGCTATAGCCAGAATAACACTTTCTGTGCCAGAACGTCTACCTTCCTCTTGTCCTCCTCCATGAAGAAGCGGAGTTATGTTTGTGCCTTTTTTTATAAAAAGCGCTCCTATTCCTTTTGGGGCATAAAATTTATGACCAGCTATGGTCAGAAGATCTACACCTAATTCATTTACATCAACAGGTATCTTTCCTACTGCCTGGGCTGCATCTGTATGAACAGGGATTCCAAGCTCTTTCCCTATCTGAGCTATTTCTTTTATTGGCTGAACAGTACCTGTTTCATTATTAGCCAGCATTATACTTATAAGCTTTGTGTTTTGTCTGATCTCTTTTTTAACATCTTCTGGGTCAACTAAGCAATTTCTGTTCACCTTTATTACGCTTACTTCTACACCCAGTTCCATAAGATACAAAGCAGGGTTTAAAATAGATGGATGTTCAATAGCAGACATGATGATATGATTTTTTTCTGGTTCCCTTAGATCAACCATTCCCTTAATAACCATGTTATTTGATTCTGTTCCACCAGAGGTAAAGATTATTTCTGAAACATCTGCTCCTATAAGTTCTGCTACATCCTGACGCGCTTTTTCTAAGCCCTCTTTTGCCTTTTTGCCAAGCACATGCGAGCTCGAGGGATTGCCAAAAATATCCATATAGGACCCCATTTCTCTGATTACTTGGGGATCTATCATCGTGGTGGCATTATGATCCAGATATATGAGCTCTTCTGTTTTCATTTGCATTATTTAATACATCAGAACTTATTATCTTACAAGTCTTTGCGAGCGTGTTCGAAAAATCTTTTTGAATAGGTTCGATAAGCTGAAAACTCAGGCTATGGTAAGATCTCTTTGTTGTATTAGCTTTTTTAAGATTATAAAATATAATATAAAAACACATAGGGAATAAGCTATGAAAGATTACTATAAAATACTCGGTGTTTCTCCAGATGCAACAGAGCAGGAGATAAAAAGTGCATATAGAAGGCTTGCTTTAAAATATCACCCTGACAGGAATCCAAATGATCCTTATGCAGAGGAGAAATTTAAAGAAATATCAGAGGCATATGCTGTTCTTATGGATCCTGTAAAGAGAAGACAATACGATGAATCAAGGTTAAGTAGAAGACGAGATTTTTCTTATTCACAGGAGCAGATCTTTGAAGACCTTTTTAGATCAGATAATTTCTTGCATCTTTTTAATGAAATTTTTAATGAATTTCAAAGGATGGGTCTTAATTTTGATCAAAGGTTTTTCCAAAGGATTTTCTTTGGAAGGAGAGGAGGATTTTTTGGAGGAATTTTTATCTGGGGATGGGGTATGTCTTCTAACCCAGAAGATAGGCCACCTAAGAGAGCTGAACCAATACATATCCCGCAATCAGGGCCACTTGATCTTTTTAAAAAGATAGGAAAAAAGATAAAAGGGCTTTTAGGAGAGAAAAAAGCACTTCCTAAACCTGTAGATCTTATTTACAGGATCAGGATAAGTAAGCAGGAGGCGCAAAAGGGAGGATGGATAAAGGTATCGCTGGATCTGAATGGAAAAAAAGAAACGCTTAGGATAAGGATACCTGCTGGAATAAAGAACGGAAGCAGGCTAAGAATAAAGGGGAAAGGTATGGAAGGAGCTGGAAAAAGGGGTGATCTGTATCTAAGGATTGAGATTTCATGAAAAAGATAGCTCTTATTTCTACTCCATGGCCACTTTTTAACAGGCCCTCAATTCAGCTTGGCTGTCTCAAGGCATTTTTAAAGCACAAGCTACCTGAACTTGAGATAGACAACCTGCATTTATATCTTAGGATAGCATACAGAATAGGATATGAACTTTATAACAAGATTTCAGAAAGTAGCTGGCTTTCTGAGTCCATATATGCATGGATACTTTATCCAGAAAAAAGAGATACTATAAAAAAGCTGTGGAAGAAGAAGATCAGGAAAGATGTCTTAAAACATGAGATTGAGTTTGAGAAATTATGCGAGCTTGTAAAAAAGGAGTCAGATCTTATTATTACCCAGACAGACTGGAGTAGATATTTCCTTGTAGGATTTTCAATATGTTTTTCTCAGCTCACAAGCTCCATTTACTTCTTAAAAAAGATAAAGACAAGATTTCCTGAACTAAAGATCGTTATTGGAGGGTCCTGTTGTTCAGGAGATATGGGCGAAAGTCTAAAAAATGCGTTTGAGGAGATAGACTATGTAATCCAAGGAGAAGGAGAGCTCCCTCTGTATAATCTGGTTTCAAGTCTTATTCAGGGAAAAGAACCCGATATATCCCCGGCTCAGATAACAGACCTGAATAGTCTTCCTGTTCCAGACTATTCAGATTATTTTAGACAGGCAGAATATATAGCAAAAGGGAATCCATTTCAGGCAAAGCTACCAATGGAGGTTTCCAGAGGATGTTGGTGGGGTAAGTGTGCATTCTGTAATCTTAATCTTCAGTGGAAAGGGTATAGGGTAAAATCAGCAAAAAAGGTGACAGGTGAGATAAATGAGCTTGTGAAAAAATATCAGGTCTTGTCTGTCTCTTTCATGGATAATCTTATTCCTCCTGATTCAGATGAACTTTTCAGCACTATAGATAGATTGAGGAAGGATCTGAGGATATTTTCAGAAATCAGGGCAGATACCCCTCTCAGGACCCTTATCCTTATGGGAAAGGCTGGTATGAATGAGGTTCAGGTAGGAATTGAAGCTCTGAGCAGTAGGCTTTTAAAGAAGATGAAAAAAGGCACTACTGCTATACAGAATATTGAAATAATGAAAAATTGTGAAGCAAAGGGAATGCCCCGGCTTGTA
>Ga0256842_1003451_pt1 | contig 10492 bp, 8 predicted proteins | sample 4559240metaG_FD_185973 | JGI IMG/M metagenome (GOLD analysis project Ga0256842, IMG submission 185973) | Hydrothermal vent microbial communities from Guaymas Basin, Mexico - 4559-240 | ecosystem: Environmental > Aquatic > Marine > Hydrothermal vents | place: Mexico: Guaymas Basin | collected...
AAAATCTGGAGATGAAATAGTAGCATTTTTGGAAAAAGGGAAAGCTCACGTTCATCATAAAATGTGTAAAACTGCAGCAAAAAAACTAGATGCACAAGAGCCTATGGTTTTTGTAAGATGGGAAAAACTGACTATCTATAACTATGAGATGATAGTGTCTCTTCATAGTGGAAAAGGTACATTAGCAGAGTTTTTAAACTTTTTAGTTAAGTTGAATATAGATATAAACTCTATAGAACTTGGTAAAAATAGAAGTGAATCAACAAGGTACTGTGAGATAGGTTTTGAGCTAAAAGAAGGTAATATTAACACAGTTCGTGCTAAAATAGGGAAGAAAGTAAAAGTCATTCAGTTAATAAGAACTGATGATGCATATCGTTAACAAATATAGGAATAATTTACATGATAGAAGAAGCTTTAAGAGAGATAAGCAGAGGTACTGCAGAGATTATTGATGAAGAAAGAATTACGAAATTATTAAAAGCATATTTTGATGATGGAAAAACTTATACAGTTAAAGCTGGTTTTGATCCAACTGCTCCAGATTTACACTTGGGTCATACAGTACTTTTACAAAAACTTGCAATATTTCAAAAATATGGTGGACGTGTTCAATTTCTAATAGGAGATTTTACTGCAACTATTGGTGATCCAACTGGAAAGAGTGCTACTAGAAAAGTTCTTACTAAAGAAGATATTGTAAAAAATATATCTTCATATACTACTCAAGCTTTCAAAATTTTAGATGAAGAAAAAACTGAGATTGTTTACAACAACGATTGGCTAGAAGCACTTGGTGCAAATGGTATGTTAGAACTTGCTTCAACTCTTACAGTTGCTCGTATGCTTGAGCGTGATGATTTCTCAAAACGATTTGCTTCTCAAAGCCCAATAGCTGTAAGCGAGTTTATGTACCCACTTCTTCAAGGTTATGATTCTGTACATCTGAAATCTGATATTGAGATTGGTGGGACTGATCAAAAGTTCAATCTTCTTATGGGTAGACAACTTCAAAAAATTTATGATGTAAAAAAGCAACAAGCTGTTTTAATGATGCCTATATTAGAGGGTCTTGATGGTGTTCAAAAGATGAGTAAATCTTTAGGAAACTATATTGGTGTAACTGATGAGCCAAATGATATGTTTGGAAAAGTTTTAAGTATATCTGATGAACTTATGTGGAGATTTTATGAGTTACTTAGTACAAAATCTTTAGATGAGATAGCTGATATAAAATCTGGTGTAGAAGATGGAAGCCTTCATCCTAAAAAAGTTAAAGAGGATTTGGCTTTAGAGATAACTGCTAGATTTCATTCAGATGAAGAAGCAATATCAGCAAAAGCAGAATTTGAAAAAGTTCATGCAAAAAGCCAAATTCCAACAGAAATAGATGAGTTTTCATGTGAAGGTGAAGTTTGGATAGCAAAAGCTTTAGTAGATTGTAATATTGAGCCATCTACTTCACAAGCAAGGCGAGATATTAAGCAAGGTGCTGTTAAAATAAACCAAGAAAAAGTTTCTGATATACAACTACAATTAGGAAGTGGTGAATACATCCTTCAAGTTGGAAAAAGAAAATTTGCAAAGTTAAAGGTTAGCTAATGAGTTTTAAGCCATTAAAAATTGGAAAATATGAGATACAAAAGCCTATTGTTCAAGGTGGAATGGGTGTTGGAATCTCTTGGGATCAATTAGCTGGAACTGTTTCAAAAGAGGGTGGACTTGGTGTTATCTCTTCTGTAGGAACTGGTTACTATGAAGATAAAAAATATGCTTCTAAACTTGTATCTGGAAAGCCACTTGATGCTCTAGGATTTTACTCTAAAGAGGGTTTTGATGCAATAGTTAAGAATGCTAGAAAAATTTGTGGTGATAAACCTCTTGCCGCAAATATTCTTTATGCTATAAATGATTATGGTCGTGTTGTAAAAGATGCTTGTGAGAGTGGGATTGATATTATTATTACTGGTGCTGGACTTCCTACAAATATGCCTGAGTTTACTGAGGGTTATCCTGATATAGCACTTGTTCCAATAGTCTCTTCACCAAAAGCTCTTAAAATCATCTGTAAAAGATGGAAAAAAAGATATGATAGAGTCCCTGATGCTGTAATCGTTGAAGGTCCAAAATCTGGTGGTCATCAAGGTTTTACTTACGAGCAGTGTAAACTAGAAGAGAATCAGTTAGAAAATATTGTAGGTCCTGTTGTTGAAGAAGCAGCAAATTGGGGAGATATTCCAGTTATTGCTGCTGGTGGTGTTTGGGATAAAACAGACATCGAAGATATGATTAGTCGTGGAGCAAAAGCAGTTCAAATGGGTACTAGATTTATCGGTACTCATGAGTGTGATGCACATGAAAATTTGAAACAAGTTTTACTAGGTGCTAAAAAAGAAGATATACAGTTAATGAGTTCACCTGTTGGATATCCAGCACAAGGTGTTAGAACAAACTTGATAGAATTAGTTGAGAAGCGTGAAGGTCCCGCTATTAAATGTATATCTAACTGTGTAGCTCCATGTAAACGTGGTGAAGAAGCTAAGGTTGTTGGTTTTTGTATAGCTGATAGACTAAGCGATGCTTATGAGGGTAATCTTGAAACTGGATTGTTCTTCTCTGGAACAAATGGTTATAGACTTGATGAAATAATTAGTGTAAAAGAGTTGATGGATAAACTTACAGAGGGTGAATAACTAGTATATGATTCGCTCGCTCTTTCTTTTTTTAGTATTAATAGCATCTTTGCATGCACTTAGTGATAGTGATACCTTAAAACGTGCAAACTCTTATATGAAAACAAACTCTACAAGTGATTGTTTTCGTGCTTACAATGACTACAAAAGTTTGTATCTTCGCTCAATTATGTCAGATAATCATAAACTAAAAGTATCTTCATTAGATGGTATCATAAAAAGTGGGAATAAACTTCATATTGATGTTACTAAATATAATAAAGAATTAAAAACTATAAGACCTAAGAAACACCATATCGCTCCAAAACCAAAATCAAATAAAAAAATAAAAAAAGCTAAAAAAATAAGAGTCAAATCTTCTCATAAATTAAAATCTGTAACATGGAAAGGTTCTAAACTAGTTTTAAAATTTGATAAAAATTTAAAAAAAAATCAGGTTAATTATTTTACACTTTATGATCCAAGAACTTTAAAACATAAGTATATCTTCGATATACATGCATCTATGATATCTAAAGCTCAATATCTTAGAAAAGCAGGTATATTAAAAATTAAACTAGCCCAATACAAACCAAATACTCTAAGATTAGTTATAGAAGATACTTCAAAAATAAAAGTTAATTTCTCTAAAAAGAAAAATTTGTTAGTTATAAGTTTAGTAACAAAGGGTAAGAAAAAATTAATATATAAAGCACCACTAAGAGTAGATAGAAATAAAATAATAGTTATAGATGCTGGACATGGTGGCAAAGATCCAGGGGCTATTGGATACAAGAGATATAGAGAAAAAGTAGTAGTTTTTAAAATAGCTAGAGAGTTGAGAAGAATTTTAAAAAAGCGTGGTTATAAAGTTTATATGACACGAGATAAAGATAAGTTTGTTAAACTCAGTCACAGAACAAAATATGCTAATAAAAGAGATGCGGATATATTTGTTAGTATTCATGCTAATGCTGTCCCCAAAAAAAATGCTAAAAAAGTTCATGGAATTGAGTGCTATTTTTTATCTCCATCTCGTTCAGCTAGAGCCAAAAAAATTGCAGCAAAAGAGAACTCATCAGATTTAAGTGATATGAATATCTATGGGAAAAGCTCATACTTAAATCTTGTTAATCATCATAATATTGTAGCATCTAACAAACTCGCTATTGATTTACAAAGAGGAATGTTAGGTTCACTAAATAAGAAGTATAAAAATGTAAAAGATGCAGGTGTTCGAGAAGGTCCATTTTGGGTTTTAGTTGGAGCACAAATGCCATCAGTTCTAATAGAAGTTGGTTTTATAACTCATCCAATGGAAGCTAAAAGGTTAGTATCTGATAAGTATAGAAACCTAATGGCTAAGGGGATGGCTAATGGGATTGAAAGATATTTTGCCAAAAATTAGTCTTCTTTTTTATACTCTAAATCCCCAGCGCGAGATTCTTTTTCATCTATAATAGCTTGAATCTGTTTTTTGACTTTGTCATAACGATACTGTTCTTTAAATCCTTGGATTCGTCCACCAGCGGCGTTTGGATGTCCACCACCACCAGCCCACTCTTTTGATATCTGAGATACACTCACTTTATTGTTAGCACGAAGACTCATAGTTCCACGAAAACTTACATCTACGATAAAGTCATATTCTGGATAAGCTAGTAAAAATCCATTTCCTACTATAGAAGTGTTTCCTACTCCATAAGATAAAAATCCTCTATAGCCTTTGTAGTATATAGTTTTTTCTTTTCGTGCTTCACCTAATAATTTAACTATAAATTTAGTAGCTAGATTATCAAGAGTATCATTCTCTCCATCACGAAAAAACTCTTTTTTAATCATATGAATTTTTTCATCTAATACAACTGGTGCATTATCTTCATTTATATATTTTACAGCTTCAAGTAAAAGTGAAATTTTGTAGTTGTTATCAACCTCTGCAAACATCACTTTGTTGAGCTCACGGGTCTCTGTAACAAGACGCATACAAACTTTTCCATACTCAAAGTTATCGTGTTCTTCCATTTTCCATAAATCTACAGCATTAACAATATCTACATACTTGTTCATCCACTCTGGTTCATCAAAAGAGAAATTTTCTTTAATATAGTCATAAGTGATTTTAGTAGCACAACGTTGAGTATCTAAGAAGTACCATTTGTATTTATTAGCAGAGTCCTCGCCACTTCCATGATGATCTAGAAGAGTTAAAGTTATCTCTTGTTTAGAATCATTTAATAAGTTTACTTCTTTGTTTAACCATCTTGATTCATCAGCAGTTAGATTCAAATCTGTAATCATAATAGTTGCAGGAATATTCTCTTTTTTAATCGCTTCAAGTATCATGTCTAGTTTTTGTTTTACTTCTGCACCGTAGTTAGCGTTGTAGTTTACTAGAGTGTATGGTGTGTATCTCATAACAAGTTGACAGCTATATCCATCAAGGTCTGTATGTGATAAGTGGTGAATAGTTTTTTTCATTTTTTTCCTATTTAATTATTGGTTTTGTGTATCTGTAATATTTATTGATCCCATTACTTCAAAAGTTGCAGATGAGTCTATCTCTGCATGAGATAAAGTTACAACATCAAGAGAGAATCTCTCAAGTATCTCAGCTACACCGCGACGTAGTTGTGGATCTACTATAACTACAACTGGTGATACCCCTTTTTGAAGTAGTTCTGCAGCTTTGTTGCTTGTGGCTTGGATAAGAGAATTTATCTCTGCAACATTTAGTAGTAAAGTTCTAGAACCATCTTGCTCTTGTGATTTTTCAAGCATAAGTTGTTCAGATGATGTGTCAAATGTAAGAAGTCTTATAACTCCATCTTCACCAGCATACATTTGCGTAATGATGCGAGATAATTTAGCACGAACTTGTTCCGTAATAACATCAACATTTTTAGTAAACTCTGCAATATCTGCAATAGTTTCTAAGATACTAAGCATATCTTTTAGAGGTATTTTTTCATGTAGAAGTGCTTTAAGGACTCTTTGAATAAGTCCAATAGATGCAACTTTTTCAACATCACCAACGATAACAGGGAAGTCTTCTTTGATTTTATCAATAAGTGTTTGAACCTCTTGACGAGTAAGTAAGTCTTCTGCATTTTTCTTAACAAGTTCACTCATATGCGTAGAGATTACAGTAGCTGGATCAACAACAGTATATCCTTCAACAATTGCATCTTCTTTTTGTTCTGGTGTAATCCAAATAGCATCAAGACCAAAAGCAGGTTCTTTTGTAGCTTCACCACTTATCTCGCCAGTAGCCATACCACTATCCATCGCTAAAAATTTATCAGGCATGATTTGACCCTCACCAATACTGATACCCTTTAGTAGGATTTGGTACTGTTGTGGTTCTAGATGTAAGTTGTCTCTTATACGAACTTGAGGCATTAGAAAACCAAAATCAGAGGCAATTTTTCTTCTCATAGAACGAATCCTCTCTAGTAAATCTCCACCTTGGGTTTTATCAGCCAGACGAATAAGCTGATAACCAAGAGTAAGTTCAAGCATCTCTACTTTTAGTATGTCTTCAAGTGCAGTTTGTTCCTCTTTTTGAATCTCTTCATTAGTTTTCTCTGGTACAGCTTTTCTCTCTTTTTCTTGTTGTTCTTTAGATTTTGGTAAGAGTATATTATCTGTATCAAGTATGGTAAATTCACCTTTTTCATATTTGTATATAGACCATCCAAGTAGGGCAAAAAGAAGACCAACTAGACCCATAGATGCGGTAGGAAGTCCTGGAACCATTGCAAAAAGAATCATGATTAAACCAACTATCATAAGGATTTTTGAGTTACCCATCATTTGGTTAATAGTACCCTCGGCAAAGTTATCACCCTCACCAGATGAACGAGTAATCATGATACCAGTTGCAGTTGATATGATAAGTGCTGGGATTTGACCAACTAAACCATCACCAATAGTTAAAAGTGTAAATGTTGAAGCTGAATCACCAACACTCATACCGTGTTGAAAAACACCAATAAGAAAACCACCGATGATGTTAATCATAGTGATAACTATACCTGCAACGGCGTCACCTTTTACAAACTTAGACGAACCATCCATCGCTCCATAAAAGTTTGCATCTTGAAGAATCTCTGCACGGCGTTGTTTAGCCTCTGCATCATCTATAAGGCCAGCATTCAGGTCAGCATCAACCGCCATCTGTTTACCTGGCATAGAATCAAGTGTAAAACGAGCTGCAACCTCTGCAACTCTAGTAGAACCTTTTGTAATAACCATGAAGTTAATAAGTACCAAAATAGAGAAAACAATGATACCAATAACAAAATTTCCACCAACAACAAAATCACCAAAAGAGGTAATAATACTACTTACATTGTCACTTCCTTCGTGTCCATGACTCAAAATCATTCTTGTTGTAGCGATATTAAGAGAGAGTCTAAAAAGGGTTAAAATAAGTATAAGCGTTGGGAATGTTGTTAAATCAGTTGGTTTAGGTACATATAGTGAAATAAGTAAAATTAAAACTGCTAGAGCCATAGAGATAGTAAGAAGTACATCTAATATTTCAGATGGTAAAGGGACAATAATAATAGCTAAAATTGCCATAACAAATAAAACAACACTTAGATCTTTTTGACCTAGTAGAAAGTTTAATGTTGTTCCGACCTGTTGTTTTAGTGTACGTTTTTTTGCCAAATTTCTACTCTAATATATCTTGAAGTGACATTTCAGCCAAAAGAGTATCTATTTTGCCTTGAAGTTTATTTAAAAAAGGCCATAGCGAACATAAGTGTGCTCTTTGAGATGGACAACTCTCAGCAGATGGTGAACAGTCAAAAACAGCAGGAGCTTTACCCTCTACACAAGAAATAATTTGAAGCATACTAATATCTTTAGGTTTCAGAATAAGGGCAAAACCACCCTTTGCACCTTTAAAAGATTTTAAAATACCATCTTTAGCTAGTGCTTGAAGAATTTTTGCTAAAAAACTTTTAGGGATAGAAAGTTTAGTTGATAGTGTCTCACTATCTATTGGAGTATCTACGCGAGATAAAACGATTAGGGAAAGAATAGCGTATTCACTTGCGCGAGTCATTAACATTTTTTATACTTTATTATATAGATTTTAATTTAAGAGATTATATCTAAACAAGTTGAATATTAGGTTTAATTTGTAATATCAAGAAAAAGTGGTACAATACTTTCATGTCTTCTAAAATTGTATCTAAAAAGCTTATTATAATTGTCCCAATACTCTTTTTCATAATAGCTTTAGTCAGGGTATATATTAACTACAATGAAAATAAAAATAATGTAAGAAATTTTATTTTTGAGCAGTCTAAATTGGTAGATTCATTATATATGACTCATCGATCTTATTATCAATCATTATATGTTAAAAATATAATTAAATTAGATAGTGAAACTATAAAAGGTTTACCTGCTTATTCTGCTAAACCTATATCTAATGCTTTTTCGAAAAACAATGCTCTACATGTAGAGATGTATACAGTTAGTGATAGGGCGAGAAATCCAATAAATCAAGCTGATGAGTTTGAGATGAAAGCAATTAATTATTTTAAAAATAATAAAAATAGTGAAGTGTATTTTAATAAAGAAGATACATTTTATCAATATGCTAAAGCATTAAGAATAGAACAAAAATGTTTAAGATGTCATGGAAAAAAAGAGGATGCCCCAAAATTCATATCTCAAAGATATGATAAGGCATATGATTACAAAGTAGGTGATATTAGAGGTATTTTAAGTATAAAAACACCTATGAAATATATAAATAAAGTGTTTGATAAACAGTTTTATGGTTCTCTTTTATATGATTTTATCCTTATTTCAATGATATCGATAATAGCATTTTATATGTTAAGATTTTTATCAAGTTTAAATATAAATCTAGAAAAAGAACTTGACATAAGAACAAATGAACTTAAAAATGTATCACTTTTTGATAACTTAACAAAACTTAAAAATAGAACTTCTTTGGTACAAACTATTGAAGAGTCTAAAAATATATCTTTAGTACTTGTAAATATAGATACTTTTTCTCAAATAAATGATTTTTATGGTCATGATTTTGGTGATGCTGTCTTAGTTGAATTTGCGAATAAATTGCAAAAAGTATGTATAGAAGATGAAAAGATAAAACTTTTTAGAGTTAGCGGTGATGAGTTTGTGATACTGATGTTAAATATGCAGTCGCATAATGTTGTTCTTAAAGTTCAAGAGATATCAAAAACTATAAACTCAAATAAGTATGAAGTTGATAATGAAGTAGTTGGTTTAAATACAACTATAAGTATCTCTTTTGAAGAGAAAGACAAATTGTTGATGACAGCTGATATGGCACTTAAAATTGCTAGAAGAGAATCGAAAAATATTATAGTTTATGATAATACTATGAGTTTAAATAAAGAGTATGAAAATAATATGCTTTGGACTAAAAAGATTAAAAAAGCAATAAAAGAGGATAAAATAGTTTTATATTATCAAGCTATAGTAGATAACAAAAATCAAAAAGTCAAAAAATATGAATCACTTATCAGGCTAATAGATGAAGAGGGTAAAGTAATAAGCCCATATTTCTTTTTGGATATTGCAAAAAAATCTAAACTGTATAAAAAATTAACAAAAATTGTTATTCAAAAAAGTTTTGATATGTTTAGAGATAGTGATGCAGAATTTTCTGTTAATCTTAGTATTGATGATATCTTAGATAAAGAGATTTATAATTATATTTTAAAGATGCTAGCGATATATCATGTTTCAGATAGAGTTATATTTGAGATTGTTGAGTCTGAAAGTATTGAAAATTTTGAGGAGATTCAAAAATTTATAAATAGTGTAAAAGTACTTGGTTGTAGAATTGCAATAGATGACTTTGGAACTGGATACTCCAACTTTGAATATCTTATGCGACTTGAACCTGATTTTATTAAAATAGATGGATCAATAGTTAAAGAAATATTAACAGATAAAAATTCTGAAATTATTATATCTGTAATAATAGACTTTGCAAAGAAAATGGATATAAAAGTAATAGCTGAATTTGTAGAAAATGAAGAGGTGTTTAACAAGATAAAAGAGTTAGGAATTGACTATACTCAGGGTTATTATTTTTCAAAGCCTAAAGCTAACTTAATATAACTTAGATATAATGCCACTTCAACTTTATGCACTAGATGTGTAAATGTTAGATTTATATACCTTTTGGAGGCTATTATGGCTTTAAATTCGGCTAAAAAACAAGAAATTGTAGCAAAGTACGGTCGTGGTGAGAATGACACTGGTTCAAGTGAAGTTCAAATTGCATTATTAACAGAAAGAATTAGTGAACTAACTGAACACTTAAAAGTATTCAAAAAAGATCACGCATCAAGACTAGGTCTACTTAAATTAGTTGGTCAACGTCGTCGTTTAATGAAGTACTTTAAAAGAAAAGATAAAGATGCATATTTAAAATTAGTAGACGCTCTTTCTATCCGCGACAATATCTAGTACAATCTACACCTTATAAGCCCTTTTTTGGGCTTATACTTCAAATACATTTGGTAATTTTATTATTTTAGAATTAATTTTGAAAATAAATCTGTATATCTAGCATCATAATAATACATCATACTACTTATAAAAAGTGATGGTATCAATATATAAAAAGCAAAGAATGTTATTTTTTTATAATATAGTGCTATAAAAAGCTTTTTAGGTAATATTGCAAGGATGCTAAAAACTATCCCAACTAAAAATAATTGCTTACTTACTTCAAGAATTGCGAATACACTTAAGTTACCTTTAGCTGCTGTAATATAAAATATACCAAATGC
>Ga0256842_1003452_pt1 | contig 10490 bp, 9 predicted proteins | sample 4559240metaG_FD_185973 | JGI IMG/M metagenome (GOLD analysis project Ga0256842, IMG submission 185973) | Hydrothermal vent microbial communities from Guaymas Basin, Mexico - 4559-240 | ecosystem: Environmental > Aquatic > Marine > Hydrothermal vents | place: Mexico: Guaymas Basin | collected...
AAATCCATCTATCAAATTCATTTAAAGACTTCTCTACTGCCTTTATAGAGCCCTTTCTTCCCACATAAAGAGGCATAATAGCTCCTGGAAATATCACCACATCTCGCAATGTCATTAATGGAAGTTCTCTATATTTTATTTCTTTATCCAGTCCATGCACTATTTCACTCATCAGGTAAATTCCTCCTAATAAAAAAATTTATTTTTAAGCGGTTTTTATTTCTTTATTTCTATCATAAAACAAAAGAGGATCTTTGCCATCTTCAATTACAGAACTATTAATAATACATTCTTTTACCTCTTTCATAGAAGGAAGCTTATACATAATATCCATCATCACAGATTCCATTATGTTCCTAAGTCCTCTAGCTCCTGTCTTTCTTTCCATGGCCTTTTTTGCAATTGACTTTAATGCACCTTTGGTGAATGTGAGCTTAACCCCGTCTAATTCAAATAATTTTTTATATTGTTTTACAAGGGCATTTTTAGGCTCAGTCAATATTCTAACTAAATCCTCTTCTTCCAACTCATCTAAGGCTGCTATCACAGGAACCCTCCCAACAAACTCAGGAATCATACCAAATTTTATCAAATCCTCAGGCTGACACTCCCTTAAAATCTCGCCTATTTTTTTCTCCTTTTTGCGGGAAATATTTGCACCAAAACCCATGGATTTTCCCTGGATCCTCCTCTCAATGATCTTATCTAGCCCAATAAATGCACCACCCATAATAAAGAGGATATTTGTTGTATCTAAACGAATATATTCCTGTTGGGGATGTTTCCTCCCGCCTTTTGGGGGGATATTTGCCATTGTTCCCTCAATTATCTTAAGTAATGCCTGTTGCACACCCTCACCTGATACATCCCTAGTAATAGAAGCACTATCTGACTTTCTTGAAATCTTGTCTATTTCATCAATATACACTATACCCTTGGAGGCTGCTTCAATGTCATATTCTGCATTTTGTAAAAGCTGCACCAAAATATTTTCCACATCTTCTCCAACATATCCAGCCTCAGTGAGAGTTGTGGCATCAGCAATAACAAATGGGACATTTAAAATATTTGCTAAAGTCCTTGCAAGGAGGGTCTTTCCTGTTCCAGTTGGCCCGAGCAGCAAAATATTACTTTTATCTAATTGCACATCATTATTTGAGATAGCTTCTTGATAATAGATCCTCTTGTAATGATTATAAACAGCCACAGAAAGGACCTTTTTGGCCTGTTCTTGACCAATTACATATTCATCTAATATCCTCTTTATTTCCTGAGGTGGAATTAATTGACCTTCCTCTATTTCATCACTGATCTTATCCTGAGTTAAAATCTCGTTGCAAAGGGCCACACATTCATCACAAATAAATACATCAGGTCCTGCAATCAACCTCTCGACCTGATCTTGATCTTTGCCACAAAATGAACACCTAAATTTAGGAGTATTATCTTTCCTTTTGTTTCTTCCCATAACTCACCTTTAAACTAAAACTTTTTATTTGTTTACCTCTATTTTAGAGGAAGTTACTAAGTTTTTTAACCAATACTTAAGTAGAATTATCTTTGATCTCTTTTACTCAAAACCTTATCAACAACTCCATAAGACAAGGCCTCTTCTGCTCCCATAAAATAATCCCTATCTGTATCTTGCTCTATCTTCTTTATGTCCTTTCCTGTATGTTTCGCCAATATACTATTTAGAATCCCTTTCAATCTAATAATCTCTTTTGCGTGGATGTCAATGTCAGTTGCCTGTCCCTGAAATCCACCCATGGGCTGATGTAAAAGTATTCGGCTATGAGGCAAAGCATATCTCATCCCTGGTTCTCCAGCAGCTAGGAGAACTGCGGCCATACTTGCAGCCTGGCCAAGGCATAGGGTAGCCACTGGCGCACTTATATACTGCATTGTGTCATATATGGCCAAACCAGCAGTAACAGAGCCACCAGGTGAATTTATGTAAAAATTTATCTCCTTTTCTGGATCCTCAGATTCCAAAAACAAAAGTTGTGCACAAATTAAATTTGCTACATGATCATCAATAGGAGTTCCCAACAAGACTATCCTATCTTTAAGTAATCTGGAATAGATATCATAAGCCCTTTCACCTCTTCCAGTTGTCTCAATTACAATTGGAACGTTCATATCTCACCCCTTAAGAAATTTTTTTATTAGTTTGCCTTAAATATATGTAAAACACAACTAAAAATATTTGTTCTACAAGAGCTATTGCAGGGCAAAAATTTTTAACTCGGGGAAAGATCTAATCTTTCCCCTAATTTTCTTGAGTGGATTTCATCATAGGGCAGGAAAAGGCGTAAGGTTATTCTTCCTGATCTAGAGAGCTATCCTCTTCCTCTTTATTTTCAGAAGACTCTTCATCTTCATTATCTTCTTCATACTCTATCTCAGCATATTCATAGACCTTTTCCATTGCCTTATCTGCCAAGATACTATCCCGTAAAGCAAACATTAAATTATTTTTGATATAAAATTCACGAAGCACTTCGGGATCCACCCCCATTTGATAAGCAGTTATAGCAATTTTTTGATCTACTTCCTCATTTGTAACCGTTAATTCTTCTTTCTCAGCTATTTCAAGTAATATAAGTTGAGATTTCACTATTAATTCTGCTTCAGGCCTAAATTTTTCCTTTAGCTCTTCTTCTGAACCAAGGATATTAGGATCTTTACCCTGTCTTTCCAATTTCTCCCTTTCCCTCTCCACCATGCTCTGGATTTGTTTTTCAACTAACGAGTCTGGTAATACAACATCCACTTTTTCCACTATTTTGTCTAAAAGTTTTTTCTGGGCAATGGACTTTTCAATATCTTCAATATTTCTCTTCAAGCTCTTGGCAACTATATCTCTTAATTCTTCTACAGAATTCACAGCAAATTTACTCAAAAATTCATCGTCTAATTCAGGAAGCACCTTTTCTTTTATGGAATGAAGTTCTACTTCTGCCCGAATCTTTTTACCTGCAAGGGACTTATTCAAAAAGTCCTCAGGAAATGTTATCTCACCTTGATTTTTTCCACCAGGCACAAGGTCAGCTATTAATTTTTCAAAATCCTCAAGTGCATCACCCACTCCATAAAAAAATTCAAAAAAGTCTCGGCTAACATCTTTAAGGAATTTATCTCCATCATACAGCTTAAAACTTACAACCACCTTATCACCTTTTTGCGGTTTTCTGTCTTCTTTAACGATCTCATATTTGGCATATTGATTTCTCAAGTGTTCAATAGCCCTATCTACCTGCTCATCTCTTATTTTAACCTTTTTTTGTTTCACTTTGAGTCCATGATACTCTGGTAGTTCAATCTCTGGTTTTATTTCAAAGGTAAATGAGTAGTTAAAATCCACGTCTCTTTTAAATTCATCTGTAGGATCAAGGATTAACGGTGACACAGGACGTAAATTTAGTTCTCCTAAAATTTCATTGAAATGCACATTTAATAGACCGGCCTCTGCCTCCCTGTATATATCATCCTTAAACCTGCTTTCTACGATGTATGAAGGAACTTTTCCCTTTCTAAAACCAGACAATTTAAGATCTTTCTTAAAGATAGCTACTGCAGCATCTATTGCAGCATTTACTTCCTCTGCAGGAACCTTTACCTTTACCTTTCTCTTTACAGGGGATAATTCTTCAACATTATATTCCATGCACTAACTCCTCCTAAATAAAATATAAAAAAAGACCTTTCAGAGACCATCTCTGAAAAGTCTTCAAAAAAATATGCGAGAGGGGAGACTCGAACTCCCACGGCCAAAATTTGGCCACTGGATCCTAAGTCCAGTGCGTCTACCAGTTCCGCCACTCTCGCTACCTAAAATATCCACCCCCAACAAATAAATCATAATACCCATAAACTTACATGTCAACACAAAACTCTTTATAAAGTCAGTGACAATGTCTTTATTTTTTAACATATTACACTCTCTCTTAGTCGATTTTTTAAATTAGTATATCTATGTTCTTTGTTTACATTCTTAAGCGCAATAGCCATTGCCTTTTTACTTCCAAAAATCATTGCCAATTTCTTTGCCCTAGTCAGGGCTGTGTACACAAGATTTTTGTGGAGCATTATATAGTGTTGCAACATTACAGGGAATAGAACAACAGGATATTCACTTCCCTGAGATTTATGGATGCTGATGCAATAGGCCAGGGATATCTCATCTAGCTCTGATTGATGATATAAAACATCCCGTCCATCAAAATCTATAATGAGCTCTCCAGATTCCAAATCAACTTCTCTTATAATCCCTAAATCTCCATTAAACACTTCTTTTTCATAATTATTTTTTGTCTGTATAACCCTATCTCCAAGTCTAAAACCCTTTAGGGCATATTTTTTGGCCCTGTCTGAAGAATTCAGGGTATCTTGCAAGAGTTTGTTTAGCACTGCAGTTCCAATGTCCCCTTTATGCATAGGAGTGAGCACCTGAATATCTTTCATAGGATCAAACCCATAAACCTTAGGTATCCTCTCACACACCATATAGATGATTAATTGTTGGACTTTTTTTGGATCTTCCTCCTCTACCCAGAAAAAATCTGCTTCAGGCGGCTCTTTTTTACTCCTAAGTGGGAATTTCCCCTGATTTATCCTGTGGGCATTCACTACAATCATAGACTTTTTTGCCTGTCTATATATCTTTGAGAGCCCTATTGTGGGAATTACCTTTGATTCAATTAAGTCTTTAAGCACATTTCCAGGTCCTACAGATGGAAGCTGATTCGCATCTCCTATCAATATAAGCTTACATGTCAGTGGAAGGGCCCTGAGTAAATTTACGAATAAATGGCAATCCACCATAGAAACTTCATCAAGTATCAATGCATTTATTTTAATTTTCTTATCCTCTTTGTATTGAAATTCACCACCTGGGCCAAAACCAAGCATGCGATGAATTGTTGAGGCAAAAAGACCTGTTGCTTCTTGAAGTCTCTTTGCTGCCCTACCAGTTGGAGCTGCTAGCTTTATTTTTAAACCTATTTTCTTTAAAATATGGCCAATAAACCGTGTTATAGTAGTCTTGCCAGTGCCAGGACCACCAGTTATAATAAAAACCTGATTTAAACACGCACCAAGTATTGCCTCTCTTTGCTCCTTAGAAAGGGTAATGTTATACCTTTTTTCAAAATCATTTATATAAGCACTTATTTTCTCATAATCCCCTACTTGATGAATTGGGCAGCTCATCATACCTTTTAGTCTAGATGCAATCTCAAGTTCCCATTTATAAAAATGTCTTAAATATACTGCGTCTTTTATGTTCTCATCAATATCTTCAATGTATATTCTCTTTTTTTCCAAAAGCAACCTTATTGCGTCTTCTACTAATTCCCTGTCTTGCAAGTTGAGTAGTTTCATAACCTGAGAGATGAGCCCCTCCTTTGGATAAAATACATGCCCTTTTTCACTCAAAGAAAATAGCATATACACAATTGCTGCTTCAACTCTCTCTATGGAATGTTCAGAAAAACCCAATTTCAAAGCTATTTTATCTGCGCTTTTAAAGCCGATCCCTTTTACATCATAGGCCAAATCATATGGTTTTTCTTTAATAGCCTTTAGGGAATCCTTCCCATATGTCCTGTATATTCTAACTGCAAAGGAGGGTGGAATAGAATGTTCTTGAAGAAATAAGATAAGGTTTCTTATTTCTTTTTGCTCATCCCAGGAAGATACAATCTTTTCAAGGGTCTTTTTACCAATCCCTGGGACCTCAAGCAATCTGTCTGGTGACTCATCCAATACCTTTAACGCATTAGTCCCAAAGTGTTCAATCATGCGTTCTGCTAAGACAGGACCAATGCCCTTAACTAGGCCAGAGCTTAGGTATCTTTTAATGCCAACAATAGTTGCTGGGAGGTTTTGCACACAGGTTACTATATTAAATTGCCTACCAAATTTAGGATGAAATTTCCAATTTCCCTCAAGGAATAGTTCAGTGCCAGGAGCAATAGCACCAATATTTCCCACCACAGTAATTAGCCCTGGCTCTTGTTTTGATTTTACTCTGGCCACTGTAAAATGTGATTCAGGATCTGTATAAACTACTGAAACAACTTCACCTTTTAAAGTATCCATTATAATTTTTGTCTATAACATAAAGATTGTTTTAGGGTTTCTTCATCAACATATTTTAAATCACATCCAACAGGTATGCCCTGGGCAAGTCGGGTGACGCGCACATTAAATTTGCCTTGAGAAATAAAATCTAATAAAAAACTCTCGGTCATTTCTGCCTCTCTGGTAGAGCCCAGGGCCAAGATAACCTCTTTTATTTTACCAGAATTCAGACGTTTTTTTAAAAGCTCAATCCTTAAATTAGAAGACATCTTTCCATCTAAAGGAGAGATCAATCCTCCTAAAACCAAATAAGTTCCTTTAAATAATTTGGTTTTTTCAATAAGCATCAGCCCGTCCCAATCTGGAACAACACAGAGAAGAGATCTATCTCTACTTGGGTCTGAACAGATATCACAAGGACTATTATTGCAGTAAGCGCCGCAACTTTCACAAATCTTAAGTTTATCCCTTAATTCAAAAAGGTCCCTACCAAAGGACTGCACCTTTTCTTTTGGAATTTCCAATAGATGTAAACCAATCCTCAAGGCAGATTTAGGTCCCAGTCCTGGCAGAGATGCAAAATGCTCAACTACTTTTTTTAGAGGCTCTGGCAATGATTCAAACATTACATTTCCTAATAAAAAATTACATCATTCCCAGTCCTGGAAATTTTAACCCGCCTGTGAGCTTAGATATTTCCTCTTCCTTCATTTCTTTAGATTTTCTAAGGGCCTCATTGGTAGCCGCTACAATTAGATCCTGAAGCATTGTAATATCATTTGGATCAACAACACTTGAGTCTATCTCAACACTAACTATCTCCTGGGCACCATTTGCTACCACCTTTACAATTCCACCCCCAGCAGTAGCCTCCACTAGTTTATGCTTTATTTCTTCCTGTACATCTAATATCTTTTTTTGTAAAAGTTGTGCCTGTCTCATAAGCTCCTGAATGTTCATATATCCTCCTGCTCTTGTTGTTTTTCTTTTAATTTTACATCAATTATACTCCCCTTAAATTCATCCAATATTTTTTGAATTATAGGTTCATTTCTTACCTTCTCTATCAAGGAATTCTTAGAACTTATTTTTTTTTCTTTAAAGAGAATTTCTATGTTCCCAAAATATTCAAAAACCAAATCTTTAAAAAATTGATAAACACCAGGTGAAGATTTTAATCTATCAAGCCAGTAGGTTGTACAATTTATGATTAATTTATTTTCTTTGACTATTCCATTCACCGCCTGCATATGGGGCAATTTTCTATCAATGTCTTTGTTTTTTAAAAATTCAATAAAACCTTTCCACGTCTTTGGACTTTGAACTAATCTTGAACTTACATCTGGAGGTTTGCCTTTTTGTGAAAGGTCCTGCTTTAGAATATTTTTGTCAACTTCATCACTTCTGTGAGATTCAGCTTTAAAATTTACATTATCAAAATCCACTTCAGATACAGGAGTGAGTTCACTAAGATAGGCCAGATTTACAAATAAAAGCTCCAAGAATATAGCTGGTTCCTGAACTTTATTCAAATTAATCCTTGCATCTAGCAATAATTGCCATGCTGCATGTATTTGGGCAAGGGAAAAATTTTTAGCCAGGTCTTTCATTTTATCAATTTCTGTATGAGACTCGAGTGCGTCAGTAAAATTACTTCCTGTAGTTTTCAGTAAAAAAAGGTCTCTAAACAGGGTGATTATCTCTTGCAAAAAGAATTGAATATCAATCCCCTGCTCCAAAAGCGACCTTATTTGCAAAACAATGGATCTTATGTCTTTCTTTAATATTGATTCTAAAATCTGAATCTTGGCTTGTGATGGAGCTATACCTAAGAGTTCTCTTACCAGTTCAGCAGATATCTTACCCCTGCTAACAGCCACGAGTTGAGACAAAATAGACATAGAATCCCTAACACTCCCTTCTCCTCTCTGGGCGACCAATAACAATGCCTCGGGCTCATAGGAGATTTTTTCTCTGTCCAATATATCTTTTAAGTGTTCAACAATTTGCTGGGTAGTTAATTTTTTGAAAATAAAGTGTTGACACCTGCTAATAATAGTTGACGGAATCTTGTTTACCTCAGTGGTTGCTAGAATAAAAACAACATGGGAAGGTGGTTCTTCTAAAGTCTTTAAAAGGGCATTAAAGGCCGATTTTGAAAGCATATGGACTTCATCAATTATTACCACACGATATTTACACTTAACAGGTAAAAGAGATATATCTTCAATGAGTTTTCTCACATTATCAACCCCAGTGTGAGATGCCCCATCAATCTCCAATACATCTAAAGAAGTCCCATTGGTTATTTCCCTGCATATATCACACCTATTACAAGGTTCATCAGTTGGGGCCTGTCTACAATTTATTACCTTTGCAAATATCCTTGCTACAGTTGTCTTGCCAACTCCCCTTGTGCCACTGAACAAATAGGCCTTTCCTATAGTGCCTTGTTTTGCACATTGGGAGAGCACGCGTTTTATGTGATCCTGTCCCTTTAGCTCAGAAAATCTTTGGGGACGGTAATATGTTGTTAGATGTTTTGTGCTGTTCATAAATTTAAATGATAAAATATGGGAGCATCAACTAAATGTATTGATGCTCCCCAATTTGTGTACCTCAAGATTTTATTTTAAAAAAATTAATATTCAAAGACTATATCTCATAGTGAGTAAGCCATCCTGCATACTTTTGGTTCTCACCTCTGACTATTTTAAAAAATTCCTGTTGAAAGAGTGTTGTAATTGGTCCCCTCTTCCCTGCACCAATAATTCTTCCGTCCACTTCTCTAATTGGAGTTAGTTCTGCAGCAGTTCCTGTAAAAAAGGCTTCATCAGCAATATAGAGCTCATCCCGTGTAAATCTCTGTTCTATCACCTCATATCCCATATCTTTGGCAATTGTAATAATACAATCTCTAGTGAGGCCAGGCAGAACTGGTCCAAGGGGAGAGGTCTTGATCTTGCTGTCCCTTACAATAAAAAGGTTTTCACCAGAAGCCTCTGCAACATAGCCATCTACATCTAACATCACTGCCTCATCATATCCATCTGATACTGCCTCCATTTTTGCCAGCACTGAGTTTACATAATTACCACATATCTTTGCCTTAGTCATCATTACATTTACATGGTGTCTAGTAAAAGAAGATGTTTTTACCCTGATACCTTTTTCCAGCGCCTCTTCTCCCAAATAGGCGCCCCAAGGCCAAACAGCAATAATTACCCTTATTGGATTAGTTGAAGGGTGAACTCCCATGGCCCCATCACCGATAAATACCAGCGGTCTTATATACCCTTCTGGTAAATTATTTTTCTTTAGCGTATCAATTATGGCATCACAAATCTCTTGTTCTGTATAGGGAATTTTAATATTTAGAATCTTTGCAGAATCAAAAAGCCTCCGCACGTGCTCTTTTAAACGAAATACTGCAGAGGATCCATCAGAGCACTTATAACTTCTAATCCCTTCAAAAACACCAGTCCCATAATGGAGGGCGTGGGTCAAGACATGAACCTTTGCCTCGTCCCATGGAACAAATTCTCCATCAAACCAGATAAAATTTACCTTCTCTACCATAAACCCTTACTCCTTAATCTTTTATTTTTTGTTCTTACGCATATCCCCTGAGGTCCTAAAAATCAACTTTATTGGAGCCATGGAAAAACCAAAAATCTTTCTAATTTGATTCTCCAGATATCTTTTATATGGAGCTTTGATTAAGGTATGATCGTTCATAAAAAATACAAAAGTAGGAGGAGTTGTATCCACTTGTGTCAAATAATAAAATTTTGGACGTTTGTTCTTTACCACTGGTGGCTGGTGTCTTTTTATTGCGAGCTCAAGGCCGCGATTTAACTCCCCTGTGGTGATCCTCTTATTTGTCTCTGCCCATAATTTTTCAGCTAGGGCCAATATCCCACCAAGCCCCCGGTGATCCACAGTGGATGTGAAAACAATTGGCACATAAGGGCAAAACCTAAGCTGCTCCTTAAAATATGTTCTTACTGCTTCTAATCTCGCCCTTGGAATCATATCTATTTTATTTACTGCAAGAATCGTTGGTATATTTTCTTTTTGTAAAAAATGTATCAAGGTCTTATCCTGATGAGTCAATTTAGATGTGGCTTCAACTACCAAAACTGTTATATTAGCCCTCTTACTAGCACTGAGTGCCCTAAGTACACTAAATTTTTCCAGAGGATCTTTGATCTTACTCTTCCGCCTGACCCCTGCAGTATCCACAAAGATATATTGGGCACCATCTTTTTTTAAGACCACATCAATACTGTCCCGAGTAGTGCCAGCAATAGGTGATTCAATAAGACGCTTTTCTCCAACAAAGGCATTAATTATTGATGACTTTCCCACATTTGGACGTCCAATTAACGCAATTCTAAGCC
>Ga0256842_1003453_pt1 | contig 10485 bp, 11 predicted proteins | sample 4559240metaG_FD_185973 | JGI IMG/M metagenome (GOLD analysis project Ga0256842, IMG submission 185973) | Hydrothermal vent microbial communities from Guaymas Basin, Mexico - 4559-240 | ecosystem: Environmental > Aquatic > Marine > Hydrothermal vents | place: Mexico: Guaymas Basin | collected...
CATAACCGCAGGTTGGACAACCAGCATTAATTGATTCGAGTTCGTGCAACATTTTAGCAGAATAAGGCTGTCGACAAAAAGGACACAGAATTTTTAATTGATCTTGTGTATCTTCCATATACTCACCTCCTTTTGTTTAATGATTAAGTGGTTAATACCCGATATTAATATCGGTCCTATCAAGCAACTTCATTGGATCAGCACAATGCTGTTCAAGCACATACGTCAAGTATTGCATACAGCAATTTATGACGTGAGAATATGTTATTGATCCATTCATATCACTCATGGTCTTATTGATACGCTGTCTTAATTCATCCTTGGACAATTGAATATTTAATCCTGTTCGACTAATCAAATTAGAATAATGTTGCATGAAATTAGAGCATATATGCTCTATACCTTCTTCTGTTGCGTAATCAACTTTAATCACCTTATCAATTCTACCTGGCCTTGTCACAATAATATTTCCATTCTTATCAACATCAATCATGCGTTTATCTATTCGCTCTGGATAGTTTGTCGTGAATATTATCATACAGGAACTTTGTTTATCTACACCGTCAATTAAGTTTAAGAATGTTGACGGTTTAATAATATCCTTACTGAACAATGATGTATTGACTATTGTTTTGTTATTATTCCAATAGTCGAAATATACATCAATATCCTCGAATAAAATAATGCAATTATGTTTCGTCAATTCATTCATTTTTGTTACAACTGTATGCTGATTCAGTGTCAATACGTCAAATACGTATATTGGAACATTTACAACTCTACCGAGCATAGATATCATCATAGATTTACCAGTACCTGGAGGACCGTATAATAAGACACTGGTCTTTTGTCTAATTGATTCTTTAATATTGCATAGTTTCCACACTAGTGCTATTCTGACAAGTTCTTTAAACTCGTTTGAACAATAGAATAACGGATACCAACGTTCCAGAAACTTAACAGGAGTAGTCACTTCATCGTCGAGTGAATATACGTTATAGTTCGCTTTGACAACAGTTATGCCTATTCTATTCTCAAGAGGTAATGAGTGCAAAAATAGTGGAAATGAATCACTAGCTTCTTCAGTTGATCCAGTTGTAGCTACATTTTCAGAAGCAGATTTGCTAAATGTCTTTTCGGAATCAGAAATCATTTCGATTGAATATTGATATGGGTAGTATACTCGTACATGATCATCGTATCGTTTTTGACAACATAAATTGAATAGCTTATCTAACACTTTTGATCCACGAGGATAATACACAGAAAAGCAATTTTCATCCCTATGCTGTTTTAAGTATATTAAGTTGCCTAGATTTTTGAACAAATTTGATCCTGAAGGTTTAACAAGAGCTAATCCCTTATAATTATGCAACGTTGGAGTAGACATATAGCACTTGTCTGGATTCCTACTAAATATGTAGTAAAATCTATCCATAAATCTGTTGAGTAAAATAATGTCACCATGTTTAACAAAGTAGTGCATAAGAATGTGTGGATTGAACTTGACTATGTCACGCTGAATAAATAAGCTTCTAAATGTTCTCAGCATATCTTTAACTTTAGCAATAAACGATGTGAAAAGACCGACTATTGTTCCGAACATAAAACTTGAGGTACTACTTGCCATATTACAACTCCTTTTTTATTTTAAAGTCTAAAATGTACAATATTTTGTTGCTCCAACTTCTGTGTTGTGTGATGGATAAGCTCATCAAATTCTTTTTTGAATAAATCTTCATTAATGTGACGCAGCAATTTTAGCTCTTCTAATTTGTCACGATCAATATGTTTTAATAAAGGACATGATGCTGGATGTAGTGCAGGAGTTACTTCATTGGAACGTTGTCTTATAAATTTCCATACTTCTCTAAATGACGAACTTTGACTATCTTCGTTACTAGATTCAATACATGCTGTTAGCATGCTAGTGAATTCATATGTATCACATTCAACAGTTTCCACTGCTTCTTGTTGATGAACAGCATGTGATGCATACTTTGTTATGTTAAAATGTTTAACAAATCTCATCAAGTTCGTGAAATTAGTTTTTGATGCTGTATGATTTGTTAATGCGAATTGCATAGGTTTGTACAACAGTATATCAGGATCTAATAATGACTCTACTTTAACTACATTGATATGACAATTACGAAATAAGCATACATGCTCAATTTTTGGATGAACAACTATTGGATCTAATACAGTATCTTCATATAACGTATATGTTTTAGTTACAGCAATTCGTGCATTTAATAAATACGATAAACATTTAAGATGACCGATAATATCATCGGCATATGTCCGTTTTGAACAGGAAGATATGTTAAGTATGTTGTCTCTTGAAGGTTCGACTTCTATACCACAAACAAATGCAGTATCATAGGATAGACATGAGTTAACGTATATTTTCAAAAAGAACGGATCTGTATATCTGAGATTCGGTTTATCAAGTACTACACAATCAAATTCGTAGTACTGATATTGTGTGTATGACATATCACAACTCCTTTTGTTTCGTTTCGGTTTGTGAGCGAAATGCCCACAAACCAGTTTAGAGATTAGTTACTCAATACACTTAACCCACGAGAGAATTGACTGACTCGTTGTTTAGATGCTTCAGTTTGTGCAGCTCTCACTGCTTCAATTAGCAGCCCAAAATTAGATTCATCAATATTCATATGTGTGGTTAAGAATTGCAACAATTTAGTTTCTAATACAAATGAACATTTTGATTCACCAACATCTTTATTTATAGATACTGCTACTATACCTTCTGTAGCTGGTATTATCAAACTAAGAGCATCATGAAACACTAAAGACATAATTCTTGTTCCTGTTATGGTCTTAAGTTTATAATCTTTTTGTTGTAACAAATCCGATAATTCAATATCGACTTGCCATGTAAATACTATGTCTTCCTCTGAAGATTCAAATTGAGTTAAGTCTAATGATAGCTTTAACATCATCATATCATGTAAGGTAGATGTATCATCAAACTTATCATCAAGTTGTTCTTGAGGAGAATACAACATCATAGCAGTATGACCTGCAGTTATTTTATTCTTGCTGAGTTGTGGTACTTGAATATTTTTAGCACCCACCATAATATCATCAGTTTCTAATGGATATGACAAAGCTATCATTTGGTTTAGAGTCATTGGTCTAATAAGCATATATCCTCCTTTTTTTAAGCAAACTTTAATGTTAATGACTCAATTTCGTCCATGATTCGCAATTCACCTTTTACGATAAGTGATTGAATACTATTCAATAACGTTTGATCCATGCCCATTGACGACCAGGTTGTTCCTGGATTTTCTAGCAGAACTATATTAGAAAATGTCACAAGACATGGTTTACCAATTACTGATGAATTATCATCACATTTAAGCCAACATACAATGTCACCAAACGTTACACGATGTTTCATGTCTTTGGATTTTTCTGGTGGTTGTAGTGTGTATTTATCACACTCTGGCATTAATCTCATCTGTCCCTCTTTAATTAATTCTTCTATGTCCGTTAATAGACCACTACCTATATGACCAAATGACCATGTTTGCCTTGGATCATCCAATAATACAATATTGGAGTATGTTACAAGACATGGACGATTTACAAAATCTTCGTTGCTTTCAGTCCAGCATACTACATCACCGTAAGTTACTTTTGACCGTGCTAATGATTTTTGAACTATATCTAACTTGATCTTGTTATTTACCGGTTGTGATTCACCAGTGTCAAGATTTAGTGCTTGTTCAATTTCTCTGACAAACTTTCTATATACATCAGTTGTAAAATATTTAGCAAAACGATCAGCTATTTTGGAATAATCTGATGCCGAATCTTCACACATAAATCCATTATGATGTTTTTGATATGGGCACTCTGTGCATTTAAAAGCTGTATAACGATTAAGTGCCATATAAATACAAAACGGACATGTCTCAGCTTTCAAGCCGTTTATGTCAGTAGTCTTAATGTATTGGACTAATCGTTCCCATACCTGTTTAGCTTGATCAGCGTTCATATCATATAAAATCCACTGTTTATCCGTGTTGTTATAGTACAAATTGGTATTAAACGTTGGATCACACTTAATCATATGCTGTACTTTCTTTTCCATAAACATATCAATGGCAATGTTATAAGTTCTGTCTTTAGACATAATGTACCTCCGTTTTTTTGAATGTGACTCATGGACTTCTGTCCACAAGTCACGTTTTGGTTTATTGATTAAAATGGTAGATCATCATCCTCAAATACTTCATCATGATCATCAGCTGCAGGCGGTTTTGGTGGAGTTGGTGGCTTTGGTGGTTGAGGAGCATTTTGTGAGCTTCGTTCAGAATTGTTGGTGTTTGACCCACTATTATAAGCTTGGCTCTTCATAGTTTGACCAAGACTCCATACAATACTATTAGCTAATGATGACAGTGTAGTTATCCACAAGTAATTTTGAGTTTTAAATACAAATTTTACCACTTGCTTATCAAGCTCATTGAATACTACAGAATATGATCTATTCATCATTTGATCAGACATAGATATGCCATTAATGTTCATACTGCATGTACATTGAACTCTAACTGTTTTACGTTCACGATCATCCCAAAATGCATATGTAGCTACAAACTCAGCTGTATCGTTTGTAGCTAATGCATTGCAAATTTGCAAAGCTGTACCAGTAGATAATTCTAGAATGACTTTATCGTCATATGAATTACCTACCATGATTTTTGTTCTGGAGTCAATGAATACTCCAAATACACCGTCTTTTTCATCATACCTTGAGTACATAAAATATCCTCCTTTTTCGATTAAAAGTCAAACGTGCAATTCTACCTGTTCACCTGTTCTGCCACAAATTTTAAGACAGAATCTTCACGAATTAGTGAGCATTTGTAGTCAATGATAGTACTCCTTTTTAAGACATAATGGATCAGGTCCATGATATATCGATCCATTTGTTATAATTCGCTGGGCCATGCACCCACTTCTACATATAGACAAGAATTCACAATTTTTACATACGGTGATATAAGATATATCCACATGTCTTAAAGTGTCTAGATACACATTATTTCTCCAAATATCTACAAGACATTCGGTAAAGATATTACCAAGCTTAGCAATCTTAACATCTTTAAATGCTGGGCACGGAATAACATTACCGTTAGACATAATATCCAGTGATGACTTCCCTGCATGACATTGATGAACTTCACATGTATCAGGCCAAAGAACGTTAGCGATATTAAAAGGACAACCTAAACGTATAGTAGGATATTTTCTTTGGTTCATCAATCTATGTATTATCTCAAAGAATTTCAAATATTCCTTTTTCGTCATTTCTAACAGTGGCCAATTCTTCACAGCTCTCCCTTGTTTGACCAATCTTAATAATGCTAATTCATCTACATTCAGTCTCACTAAATAATCATAAACATCTTCTGTTTGAAAATAATTCTGCTTATTTGGTACGAAATGAACACCAGTCCATAAACCTAACTTCTTACTGTATTGAATGCTGTGTACTAATTGTATAAATGCATCTTTTCTACCCACTAACGTATCATGAATATCATAAAGTCCCTGACAATTAAACACTATCTTCTTCAGTCCCAGCTTCTGTAATTCGTTAAGTATTTCTTCGAAGCTATAAGAGCTTGGTAAAACACCAGATGTATATAACACTACTGAGATATCCTTGTAGTTGGCATAATCAACTACGTTACAGATTTCTGGATGCATAAGAGGTTCCCCACCAGATAGCTCAAGAACTTCTCCGCCCAGCGTGCAAAAGTCATTGATAACAGTTTTGATTACAGATAACGATAGGTGTGTTTTAGTATTTTGTCTATCACTATCGTTAAATGATGAGCAGTATATACAGTTTAAGAAGCATGAATTTGTTATTTCGAAACACAACTCTTTTAGCTTGAACATAGTCGCTCCTTAAAAACGAGCACATGGAGATGTTTCGTGTTTATATAGATAAATATACCTAAACTCTGCAAAACACTCCATGTGCTCGGATATTCAGGTGTTAGATACTGTTATACGTTTGCTAGATTAATTGGTGGAACATTAGGAACTTCGTTAACTTGTGCAGATTCAGCTTGTTCATTTTCGTCAGCACTCTCTTCTTCTTTAATCTGCTCAACAGCAGTCACAACATGTTGACCTGGTGCCTCAGTATTAATAGCAGGAGCATCATTCGTTAGATAGCGATCACACAGGCCTTTGTTTATGTTAACAACAGCGATAATAAAAGACGCCGGTGATAATGCTTCGCACACAGCATTTACATCAATCATGGTTTCGCATCTGTCAAACTGCGGCATTTTACTAAGATATAATGCAACTTCATCCGGAATTGTTCCAAATTTAACATCCTTCTTAATATCTTCAATATAATCTTTAAGCTTAACATCTACATAAAAGCTGACATCATCTACTTTTATGTATTCATTTACAACATTTCTGGTTGAATGAATCAAACCTTTATCACCCAGTATAAGATTATGATGTACTTTTACAATATTACCAACATCAATTGAAACATCTACATCCTTTGTTATGTAGTAGTTGACAATACGTTTATCACCTTTGTCAACCACTTCTTTGATCACAATCTTACCACCGTCACAATCTAATACACTTAATGTTGGATTGTTGTTTAAAAGTTCTTGAATCTTTGCCATATTACAACTCCTTTTGTTTAAAGTGTTAATGAGTTAAAACACATATTTAGACCGCATATTGGATAAATATGTACATCAAGACTTACGTTAATTCTCCGCTGATTCGTTTAGAAATTGAGACACTATATTGACACATAATGATGTGTCATACGGGAACATATAACCTAAACATGCTAATAGGTCAATGACAGAATATTGAGGTTTGAAGGATGACAATGACTCTAGAATCATTTGCAGTTTCTTTTTCGGAAAATAATATTGTAGAGTTCTCACAAACTTAGCAGTATTAATCGATTTAAGTTGCTCTAATGACTTAAGAATGTTCGGCCTAGAAATATCAAGTGACTTGATAAAGTTTATAGCTTGAGGAAGATGTGCTTGAGCATCTTTAAAAATCCGCATAACTGGTACATCAAATAAAACAGTTTCTGCACTTCTAACTGAAATATGAAGGCCTATAACTAGTTTGCTAGCACCATTATAACTATTAACGAAGAATATACCGGATCTGCCCACAATATCCATTAAGTCATCGTCATCATAATCCATTAGCAACTTAGCTAGCCTAATCAGCTCCAACTGCTCTATTAGTTGCGCATCATCTGCTGGATCTTCAAGATAGACAGTCAGTATACCTTTGTTGTATCGTTTGTGACTCATTCGCAAAGATGTATGTTGTTCGATAATATGAACTAACTCTTTGCTGGAAATGTACGTATAATTTTCACTAAATACGCCAAATACATCGTCATTCACATGGATCAAAAACCGATTTGATAACTCACCGAATTGATTAGTGATCCGTTCCAACATAACTGGAACTAAATCGTCAGTAGGTTGCTTGTGCTCAATTGTTGATAATTTGATAGGCATAAACGTTACTCCTTTGTGTTACAGTTCAGTTTCACTAATTCCTCATGTTTTAATTTAATTACTGTGTTAACATTAAGCCATCTACCGTCCCTAATAGTCCAAATATCGCCCAATAACCGATTATAATAACCGTATCTCTTATCGTATAGTTGAATAAGAATAGGAGCATTGACAGGTAATAATTGCTTCACAAAATCAGTCTCAGCTTGACCCATCATGATAATTTTGTCAATTGAAACATGACACTGTTTAGCTTGTCGTTTGGCATGTGATGTACGACGAACTTCAAACGTATCAACATCCAACAATCTGATTGCGACATTTTGTCTATAAATACAAGACGCTTTAATGGTATCACCATCAACAACTTGTGTGACTATGCACCTGTCGTACGACGGTAAAACTCTATACGACTCCCCATGGCAAATAGATGTGAATAATAGTATACTTAACAGGTAGATTCCGAAAAATGTTAAAATAGTTCTTCTTCTGTTCAACAAAAACAAATGGCATTGAAATACATTCGATAACATGATACTCCTCCTTTGTCAGTAAACGATTCATAATTTTAATAGTTACTTGATCAAGTAACTCATCATAATATTTATATACGTCTTTAAAGTAAGCAAATTTAATATACAAAATATCAAGTACGGATACATTTGGAGGCATTTCCAAGTATCCGTACTTTTTCACTAAACGATTGTAAAGTTCCTTACCGAAAATTGGTAATATCTCCATACCTACTCTCCTACGTTTAAGTCCAATACATCAAAATCTGACAAATAATTCACAATATCTGTATGGGTTATTATAATAACAGCTGGTTCCAATGTCTTAATGATATTACACATTTTAACAGTATTATCGGAATCTAATCCATCAAAAGCTTCATCAAAGAAGAGTATATTTGAATTAATATACTTTGATAATATAATATTCGGCAATACTTTACATAGTTGCTTTTCACCAGTTGATAAATCTCTGAAATGAGTATCATCTCCAAACACAACAAATTCATTGTTATGAACTCTAATATTTGGAATTCTATTAAAATCTGTAGATATGTTTAGTAATTCTGAATTTATCGTTGGTAATATATCCTCCAATAATGCTGTACGAAGTTCTTTCTTAAATGTCTTATGCCAAAATGTCAGATTATTAAATTCTTGTGTTTCTGAATCATATTCCTTCTCCTTTTGTTGCTTTTGTTCTGTTAAAGTATATATGTTATTTTTTAACGTATCTATAACTTGTTTAATGCTATCTGGATTATGTGCTTTAAGTTGTGCATGTAGTTCGTCTTTTTCTAATTGCTTATCCTTAATTTTCATTTGTAGTTTGCTCAACTGAGTCTTGAGTTCGATTAATTCTTGTTCGCTTTGTTCTTGTTCTTTTGTAATAGCTTGTTTTTCCTGATTAACATCTTGTATCTTTTGTTTCAGCTCTTCAATCTTCTCATGAATTTGTTCTTGCTCTTGTTTAATTTCTTCAGATATTTTAGCAAGTTTCTCTTCAATAGTCTGTTTGAGAACATCGATATATTCCTCATATGCACTAATCTGATTTCTATAACCGTTAATATCTTGTTTAAGTTTAGCAATTTTATCACGTAATGGTTGAAGCTTTTCTTCCATTTCTTCATTTAACTTCTTAATATGATCTTCCGTATTCTGCTCTAATAACTGCAATCTTTGTTCATACGTGGATATTGAGTTATCAATATCAGTAATTTTGTTGTAAATTTCTTCTTTACAATGCTGACATAGTAAAACTAACTTGGATGTTTCCTTATTACAATGAGGACACGTAATCATATTCTCTTCTTTCTGTTTTCTCAAGTCCTCTAGCCTAGTTTGCAAAACAACTTTTTGAGAATTACTTTGCTCGTTCTTAATACGACGTTCATATGATTGCTTAATGAGTAATCCTTTATTCGTAATTTCCTGAATTTCAGCATTTAAAGCTGCAATCTTGGCATGCAAATCTGCTATGAATTTTTCATACTTAGCCAATTCAGTTTGTTCCGTAAGATTTTGATTGCGTTTAGTCATTAAATCCTTTAACTGATTATTATACAAATTTATTTGATCATTATATGTAGATATTAAAGAATCCAAATGAGCAAGTTTATCGTCATGAACGTTTGTTAACATTTGTTCTTTGGAGTATACTTTATTATGCAAATTTTGTTCTTCCAATTGCAACTTTGAAATTTCATTTTCCAAGCTCTGTATCTTAGCAACAAGTTCCTTTTCTACTTCCAATGCAGTAGTATATTCTTCTTGTTTAAGTTTTAACTGATTTTGTAAATCATCAAGTTGTTTATCCAATGACGATTGAAATCCAGCTATTGTTGATAACTTGGAAGTTGTTTCATCCAGTAACGCTTTAGTACATTCAGTATATTTATCCAAGTTTTGTGTCCCAATAATGAAATCGAAAATATCCTTCTTTTCAGAAGGACTAAGTTCAGCAAAATACGTAGAATTGAGTACCAATGTAGTAAATATATGTTTTGGAATCATGCTATTAATCTGTTTATTAATATCTCTAATAGCATCAATCTTTTCGTCATTAATTTCAGCATAAGCACTTCCTCTGCGTCTAACAATATGTACAGGAATGTCGTTTATTTCACAACTAACTTCCAATTCCGTTAATTTTTCATTACCATATTGATAGTTACTGGTAGGTATTCCATATAGGACATCTCGTAATGCCATAAGAATACTTGACTTACCTGCTCCATTTGGACCAATAACAATCATATCATGAACATCTGATAATTCAAATGTATCAATTTTTCTGTAATAATTAATACGTAAACTATTTAACACAAACTTCATAGCTCGCTCCTTTTTGAGTTACGGCGAGCCGATAAAGCTCGCCCAGTTAACGT
>Ga0256842_1003454_pt1 | contig 10485 bp, 12 predicted proteins | sample 4559240metaG_FD_185973 | JGI IMG/M metagenome (GOLD analysis project Ga0256842, IMG submission 185973) | Hydrothermal vent microbial communities from Guaymas Basin, Mexico - 4559-240 | ecosystem: Environmental > Aquatic > Marine > Hydrothermal vents | place: Mexico: Guaymas Basin | collected...
CGTCCTAGGCGGTCTGAATTTCAGCGAGTTTCTCAAGTTGTTTCAGGCGTTTTTTCACATACTTTTCCGGTTTCCCCCCGCAGGCACCCAGATAAAGGGTATAGTAAAAATACGCCGGTGTATAGTGCCCCAGATTGTAATAGGCATCGCCCAGTGAAAGGTCAACCAGCGCCTGGTCGGTGTAGTTGCTCGCCTGCCGATACCAGTTGAGAGCGGAGTTCCAGTCGCCGGAAAGTTCGGACAGTTTGCCCATTCCCCAGTATCCTCCCCAGAAATCCGAGTGGGTGAGGGCTTTCTGGAACTCCTCCCGTGCCGCCGCGGTGTCGCCGTGGTCAAGTCTTATCTTCCCGAGGCGGAAGTGAAGTTCCGCATAGTGCGGGTCATCCGGGGGACAGCGCTCAAAATACTCCATCGCCTTTTTCTCGTCGCCCTTCTGAAGATAGAGGTCCCCGATATATCCCCACAGGTCGGTCATTGTCGGGTCAAGTTGGATAGCCTTGCGCATAAATATCTCTGCCCTGTAATCATCGCCGAGAGCGTAGTATGCCAGCCCCAGTCCGCGGAAAGCCTGTGCGTTCTGGGGGTCATATCCCACCGCCTTGCGGAATATCTTGGCTGCGTCCTTGTATTCGCCCTTATCCAGCAGGATTTTCCCCTGACGGATAGCCGCCGCCACCGGCGACTCGCCGGTCTGTTTTGGTGCGGCACAGCCCGAAAGGACAACCGCCAGCACCGATACCGTCGCAAGCACCAGAGCGATTTTTGTCATCTTATCAGCCATATCTTCGTTATCGTTGCGGGGTAGCCCTCAATCGTGGCAAAATATATCCCCGAGGGCACATTGTTGCCGTTGGGGTCGTCGCCGCGCCAGACCACCACGCCCGCGGCAGGAAAACGATTTATCACCCTTCCCTCTATGTCGCGGATTACAATGTGGTCGCCGGAGTTGACGCCCGCACAGACTATTTTCACCGCGGAATTAAACGGGTTCGGCGACGCCATTATTTTCCTGTTGGGCAGCGGGACAGATTCCTTCACCGTCAGAGTGAACAGGTCTATATTCACCGAATCGTCATACTGGTTGCCCACTATTGGAACCTCTCTGTCAATCATAGTGGCAAGTTCGCCGGGGTCAAGTGTGTCATTGCCATTAGAATCGCAGAAAAATTCAACCTTCTTTCCGCCCGATGGAATACCTGCCATCTGATAATGATATGTTCCCCCGCCCAAATCGGTTAAATTCATAAGCGAATATGTGCCTTCATATTCAAATGTGTCCATAGATGACCCGAGATAGTGATGATAGATATTGATTTTTATACTGTCAATCGGAATCATCTTTGTGGCGTTGTATATATACCCCTCAAACCCGCCCTCTGTGATTTTGTGGAGCGTATCGCCGCAGTAGTGGTCGCAGGACTCGTCCACATAGAAGGGACCGTAGAGGCACACAGGTTCGCCGGGGTCCTGAATTGTGTCGCCGTCGTCGTCGTGGGCGATGCTGACATAGTATTCAACCGGCGGGTCGGCGCAGAAAGAGCACCCCCCCGGCGGACTAAGGGTGAAATTCCCGCTGAAAAGAAGAACATCATACACTCTCTCGTCGCACACCTTCGGCGAAAGAACAACAATGTCAAGAAACTGATAATTATCGCAACTTCCGGTAATCTGGTCCGCTCCCGCCAAAGCGACAAGTATAAAGAGAATGCCCGCAATCGCCCTTTTCATATCTTATCCTCCATTACTTTACGATACACTTCCAGAGTCTGGCGGGCGGTGTTCTGCCATCGGAATTTTTTTGCTCGCTCAAGCCCCTTTTCAATTAAGTTTTTCCTGAGTTTTAAGTCAAGGCAGATTTTTTGCAGACTTTCGGCGATTTCATCAACATCGTATGGGTTTACAATCAGGGCGGCATCGCCCACAACCTCGGGCAGTGATGCGGCATCCGATGCCAGAACCGGGCATCCGCAAGCCATCGCCTCAAGCGGCGGCAGACCAAATCCCTCATACAGCGACACGAACGCCAGCGCCCGTGCCCCACAATACAGATATGGCAAATCCTCGTGGGGAATTTCCCCGATATATCTCACCCCCGGCACAGACAGAATTTTTTCCACATCCACTTTCGCCCTCAAGCCGGCAATTTTCCCCGCCAGAACCAGCGGATACTCAAGTCCGCGCTTTTTTGCGATGCGGTATCCCTCAACTAATCTTATGATATTTTTGTGCATCTTGAGATTGCCCACATAGAGGATGTAAGTTTGCAGTGTCAGGTCATATTTTTTCAGCGCCGCCGCCACGGAGTTCTCGTCTCGGGGGAAAAAGCGTTCCGGGTCAACGCCCTCGTATATGACGGAGATTTTCTCCTGCGGGAAATCAAAAATCTCGGTGACCCTGTCGGCGGTGAAGTGCGAGGGCGTTATAATCCAGTCGGCGCGGCGGATTTTTTTTGTTATCGCCCACAGATAGATTTTCCCCCGCCAGTCCGGGATATATTCCGGATAGTCCCAGTGGAGGGCGTCGTGGAATGTGAGCAGCAGTTTTCCGCTCCACAGCAGAGGGACATTGTGATGAGGCGAGTGCAGTAGGTCGGCTCCCCGTGCCAGAGAGGGAATTTTGACCTGCTCGGCGACCGAATATATCGGAAAATCCGCCGAAGTTATCCGGAAATTCTGGCGACCCTTTACGATTTGCGCCAGTTTTTCCGGGTCGCCCATCAGGTTGAAGCGAAGTTCGGTCTCGGCGGCGGCAAACTCCCGCAGAAGATAGTAAATGTATGTCCCGATTCCCGACGCCCCGAGCATCCGGGCGTCAAAGGCGACCGTTGCGCTCATAACTGCCCTTTCCCGAATCTGTTGGGAAGCAAACCCTCAAGGGTGGTGATGTCTTTTATTTCGCCGGCGGCTGTGGCGACAATCACTGCGGCATCCCCATCGGCGAACTCGGCGAAAACCTGCCTGCACGCCCCGCAGGGATATCCGCCGTTTTCGGTGACCACTGCAAGGGCGGCAAGTTCCCGCTCGCCGGAAGAGACTGCACAGAATATCGCCGTTCGCTCGGCGCAGACCGTCAGTCCGTAGGAGGCGTTCTCCACATTGGCGCCGGAATAGATTTTCCCGCTTTTTCCCAGAACCGCCGCACCAACACGGTAGTTGGAGTAGGGCGCATAGGCGTTTTCCCTCGCCTGCCGGGCAATATCAATTAGTTTGTTTATGGTCTCTCTGTCCACGAGTGAAAAGATAATCCGGGGGCAATTTTTGGGCAATCAATTTGTTCCCGAGCGAAAAAAGGCGATTATCTAAGCACAGAGCCGCCTTCGTATTAACAAATATCAACAAAAAGCCGCCCCCGTATGTATGAGGGCGGCTTCTGTGTTCCCCTGCGGTTTTTTGGGGTGCAATCACTTGAGCAGGGTGATTTTTGATGTGGCAATCTCGTCGCCCAGTATCACGCGGCACATATATGTTCCGGAGGGCACGGGGTTGCCGGAATCATCGGTGCCGTCCCACAGTATTGAGTGCTGACCGGTGGAGATAAATCCGTTGTAGAGCGTGGCGACCACCTTTCCGGTGACATCAACGATTTCAACTTTTCCGTTTCCGCTGACCGGCGAGGACCACACGATATTTGCGGTGGCATTGAATGGATTGGGATAAGCACCGATTGCGAGTCTGGAGGGTTTGTTAACCCTTGCTTCCTTAATTCCGACGGTTGCCCGGTTGTAAATTGTGTTGAATGTCGGGGTGTCTTTTGGAAGTTTGATGTAAAGTATAGGGTTGTTAGTGACATCGCCGACATCGCGAAGATTCTGTCCGGCATCAAGGTCCAGAACGGCGAAGATGTGCAGGGCATCATCCACGCGTTCCGCCATTGAGATGCTCAACTCGGATTCACATTCGCCTGCGGCACATCCGGGGGAGAAGGACTGGGTGATGTTGTATCCCTTGCCCCAGGTGCGCCCGCCATCAACAGACATAGACACATAGACATCCTCGTTGGCAATACCGTCGTCGCTGACATCAAGGTAACCCTCGGTTGCGGCAAAGACCTCATCCAGCCAGGCGGAGTATTCATCCACCTCATCCGCCGAGAGCGTTCCGGCGTGGGCAAGTGCCCAGTTGAGGAAAGTGTCGGAGGTGAAAAAGTCGTAGGCGAGGTTGAAGGTCTGTTCCCAGGCAATGTATAAGTTGCCCTCATTATCAATGGAGATTGATGGGTCAAGAGAGTGACGGTAGGCGGTGATTTGAGACCCGTCGGAGTTCATAATGCCCGATGGATTGCCGTAGATGAAGATGGAAACCGGAACAATTTCCTGGTCCCTGCTGTTCCAGTAGCAAATGGCATTCCCGATTGTCATATACGCTCCGCAGGGGTCCTCATCATAGGGGTGGTCGCTGGCATAGTTGAGCATCCACGCCTCAAACGCCACATGGAGAACACCCTCATCGTCATAGATTGCGCTGATTGCCCCGGGCCACCAGGGAATGTAGGCAACTTCCATTGTGTCAACTCCTGCTACCCAGGTGGTTGTTCCGGCGACGGTGTCCACAGCGTAGCCCACATAGGGGTCGTATATAGTGTCAAGTTGCTCCGGTGAGGGATAGTCATCGTATTCTATAATGGGCATCCTCTCACTCCAGGTGACACCATTGTCGGTGGTGGTGCGGTAGTAAAGTTTGAGAGAGTAGAGGGATGACCACAAACTGTCCGGACAGTAGGAAGTATCCAAATCATTGTAGTAGTAATAAACCGCTGCGAGGGTGTTTGTGCCCGGGTCGTATGCTAAATCGGTGTTAATTCCGTTCTGCAGGTCAAGAAGAAGCGGGGAGCCAAAATCGTAATACTGAATATTCCCTGAACCATCATAGGTGGGTTCACCGCTCCAGAAGACTATCCACTGGTGAACCTCAACCCCGCAGAAGTGGTTTGTGTCATCATAGTTGGTGGCAGCAAGGTAAACCCAGCCGTTATTTCCGGTTTCAATCACGGGCCAGATGGCTTCAATGTCCATCGCATCAGGGCACTCCTCAAGTTCGGGGAATATGTCGTCATACTGGTCGGAGTTGGAGTATGCGAACTCCGGCATAGAGCCAGCACCCGGCAGGGGAGAACCGGATTCTGTTCCGCCGAATCCTCCTCGTGCCGTCTCGCCTAAAATTCTGTAAATCCCATCCCAGACAACATCAGTGTGGGCGCCGGAGAAACCGGAATAGGATGCGTGGAAAGCCACGAAGGGAACCTCAATTTCCGCCGCTGTGGTGTCAAACACCGGGGGAAGATGCGCCAGCGCTATGGTGCAGTATCCGCCACGGTTGGAACTTTCCACGGGAATCGTGGTTGTGGGGGTGGAAAGGGCTCCTCCACCCGGATAAATATAGTTATAGTGGATGTGCCGTGTGGAGAACATCGCATCATCAGCCTTCATCCACACAATGTGCACACCGCCGGCGTGGTCAACAGCGATGTTCCTCCCGGTGGTGTAGTTGTGCTGCATATCGTAATAAGTGTAGCCCACCGTCTCCACTACGCAGTCGGTGTAGTCAAGGGTGAGAGATTTTCTGGGAGAACCACGGTGATGCAGAAATCCCGGCAAGACATTTTTCACCAAATTGCTTTTGTGCAGTGCCGGGAAATCGCCCTTTGGAACGACAGCGTCGTTTGCAAAAAGCACCCCCATAAACGCTACCACAACCGCCAGCCACACAAACCGTCTCATATCAACCTCCTGTTTTTGATTGCCTCCCTCATAATTCAAATAAAACCCATCCCTTTGGTGAATGTCAAGTCAAAATTGATGATGGACTTACTTCGTGAGGTGGGGTATAATTTTTGTTTGCGTCTTTGCTAAAATATTTTTTCTTGCTGAAATTTGGGTTGCATTTTAAATTTTTTGCCTTAAAGTAATGCGGTAAGACGAAAGCCAAACAAAGAGGTGGATATGGCAAAGGTGCAAAAATATGAACTGATGGTGATTTTTGACAGTCAGGGAGATGAGGATGAGATTCGGCGTGAGTTTGATGTGGTCCAGTCGCTGGTGGAAAAGCGTGCCACAGAGTTCATTGGGCGTGCAGTGTGGGGGCTGAAAGAATTTAAGTATCCCATCAAAAAGCGCCAGTCGGGATATTATGTTTACTATGTTTTCAAAGCGGGTCCGGATGTCCCTCCGCAGATATCCGAGGCGCTGAAGATGGACGAGATGGTCCTCAGGCATCTTATTGTCCGAGGCGATGAGAATTCGGAAAAGTATCTTGGGATTTTAGAAAGCGGCTCTGCCACTCAGACCGAAACCCCTGCCCAAAAGGTGGAGGAGCAGCAGGCGCCTTTCCCCGAACAGGCGGCGGAAGAAGGAAATCAGCCCGAAGGTGCAGAACAGCCCGAACCTGAGGCGCCGTCGGAAGAAACCCCGCCCGAGAAGACAGAGAGCGTCGATCAGCCCGAGTCCGGCGAAAAACTTCATCCATCCGGGGAGACCGGGGAGAAAACCGAGTCCGAAGAATCCAAAGAGCAATAACGATAACACAAAAATTGGAGGATAAATATGGCTGTCAGAAAAAGGAAAAAGAAAAAGAAAAAGGACCTTCAGCGGAGAAAGCCGTGTCCGTTCTGCCTTGACCCAACGCTTGATATTGATTACAAAAATGTTGAGGTCCTAAGCAGGTTTGTTTCGGAGAAGGGCAAAATTGTGCCCCGGCGGAATTCCGGGGTGTGCGCAAAGCATCAGAGGCGCCTTGCCAAGGAAATTAAACGGGCAAGATTTCTGGCGCTTATCCCTTACATAGTTTATACATACAGGTGAGGTGGCGAATATGAAGGTAATTTTGACACAACCCCATCCGAGGTTGGGCGAACCCGGTGATGTCGTTGAGGTCAAAGACGGATATGCCAGAAATTATCTGATACCCAGAAACCTTGCCATACCGGCGACCAAGGGCAATCTCAAACAGGTGGAGGCGATAAAGCGCCGCCAGATGACCCTTGAGCAGAAGCGCAAGGAAAAACTTATGGCAATCGCCGAAAAACTCTCCCGGGTCTCGGTGGATATCGTTGTTGAGGTGGACGAAAACGACAGACTTTTCGGCTCGGTCACTCCGGGACAGATTGCCGAGGCGCTTCAGAAACAGGGCTTTGACATTGACAAAAAGCAAATCATCCTTGAGGAACCTATTGAGAGCCTTGGCGTCTACAATGTGACCATCAAACTTCATCCGGAGATTGAAGCCAAGGCAAGGGTCTGGGTGTTCAAACACGAAGGGTAATATGTGGGGGATTTTCTGGAGGCTTTATGCCGCACATCTGTTTACGCTGTTCCCCCTGCTGACGAACATCGCCAGCAGAAGCGCCGATGCGAAAAAATTAATCTGGTCTCACACGATTATAGTGGCGATTACCACTGCGCTGGTGGTGGTTTATTCTGCGGTCTACAGGCCGCTTTTGTTTGCCCTTGTGCCGCTGGTGGCGGTGTATCATTACATTCTGGACATTCTCGTTCTGCGAATTCGTCCTGATTCGCCCCGGGGGGTTCTGCTGGCAGCGCTTGGATGGGAGTTTGTCCTCGCCGGACTTTTGATTCTGACTTCGGCGGCGTTTGCGTGGGGATATGTCTATCCGGGGGCAGGTGCGTTTTTCCGGCTGTCGCTGGCGGTGTTTGCGCTGTGGGGAGCGCCGCATTTTATCCATCTGGTCAAATCCGTCATCGCCGGCAAAATGCCCCAATTGCCCTTTGTGGAGCGCTTCAAAAATTTCGCTTTTGTGGAAAGAGCGCTTTTGTATATAGGAATTTCGGCATCATCAATTTATATTGTTGCCGCCGGAATTTTGATTGCGGTTTTGATCAGGCTTTTGATATATTTGAACGAGGAAAATGTTCCAATTCCCCTCTGGGAATGGGCTGCGGTTGTCCTGATGGCGGGAGTGCCACGGGCTTTTATGGGCGGAATAAAAATTTTTGGACTGTAAAAATTGGAGGGGGCAATGGTTCCTGCAGAGTTCGCCGGGCTCAAACTTGACACCAGAACCGGCGACACGGTGATGCTCATAAGGCGCACCGATAATTCAAAGGTCATCCCGATATGGATTGGACAACCCGAGGCGTTCTCTATTGCTGTGGGTCTTTTCGGGTTCAAGCCGCCTCGCCCACTGACCCACGACCTTCTGCTCAATGTCATTGAGGCGATGGGCGGCAAACTCTCTATGGTCGTGATCTCCGGACTGCGGGAAGACACTTACTACGCCCTTCTGCACATTGACCGGGGCGAGATTGAAACCTATGTTATTGACGCTCGCCCCAGCGATTCTATTGCTCTGGCGGTGCGGGCAAAGTGCCCCATATATGTGTCCGAAAATGTCCCGGCATACAGCCTTGACGACCCCGATGACGAAATTGGTCAGAAACTTGCTGAAAGACTCAAGGATTTGAACCCTGCGGACTTTTTGAATCTGTGAGAGGAGGCGAAAAATGATTATAGAACATCACGGCAAAAAACCCCAGGTCGCCGAAAGTGCATTTGTCGCCGAGAATGCAGTCCTTATCGGCGAGGTTGAGGTCGGCGAGGATTCAAGCATCTGGTTCGGCGCAGTCCTGAGGGGCGATATCAACAAAATCACCGTCGGCAAATGCACCAGCATTCAGGACAACTGCGTCGTCCATGTGGACAGCGACAAACCTGCCGTGGTTGGCGATTATGTCACCGTCGGGCACGGGGCGATTTTGCACGGATGTAAGGTCGGCAACTATGTCCTGATTGGGATGAACGCCACGGTGTTAGACGGCGCTGAGGTCGGCGATGGTGCGGTGGTCGCTGCCGGCGCTGTGGTGCTTGAGGGGCAGAAAGTCCCGCCGAAAACTCTGGTCGCCGGCGTCCCCGCAAAAGTCGTCAAGGAGTTTGACGACACGATTATTGAAAAACTCAAGGAGCACGCCCTCAGATACGCCGAATACGCAAAATCATTCAAAAAGTGAGAAAAGATGGCTAAAAATTCGGTCAACAGATTCAACGACCCGGTGCTGGCGCGGGCGATGAGCCTGACGCCCCGCGAGATTGTCGCAGAACTGGACAAGTATGTAATCGGGCAGTATGAGGCAAAGCGCGCTGTGGCGATTGCGCTGAGGAACCGATGGCGCCGGGCGATGGTCCCCAAGCCACTGCGGGACGAGATTATGCCTAACAACATCCTGATGGTCGGTCCCACGGGCGTGGGCAAAACCGAAATCTCCCGCCGGCTGGCAAAACTTGCCGGGGCGCCGTTCGTCAAGGTTGAGGCGTCAAAGTTCACCGAGGTCGGCTATGTGGGCAGGGATGTGGACAGTATGGTCCGCGATTTGGTGCAGGTCGCGGTGGATATGGTCCGCACAGAGGAAGCCGCCAAGGTTGAGGACAAAGCCCGCCAACTGGTCCGCGAAAGGATTTTGGATATTCTCATTCCGCCGCCGTCATCGCCCTCGGACAGTTATTTCCGCACGCGGCAGAAAATCGCTGCCCAGTATGACGAGGGTCTTTTAGACGACCGGGAGATTGAGATAGAAGTCTCCGAAAAGCCCGTCGCCAATGTGGAGATAATCTCGCAGGCGGGGCTTGAGGAGTTCGGAGTGAATATGCAGGAGATGCTCGGCGACCTTTTCGGCGGCAGGCGCAAAGCCCGCAGGATGACAGTTGCCGAGGCGCGGGAACAACTCCTTCAGGAGGAAATTGACCGCCTTCTGGACCGGGACAAGATAATTGAGATTGCCAAGGTGCGCGCCGAGGAAGCCGGCATCATCTTCATTGACGAGATAGACAAAATTGTCGGCTCGGGTTCAACCACCGGACCGGATGTGTCGCGCGAGGGCGTCCAGCGGGACCTTCTGCCGCTTGTTGAGGGCACCACAGTGATGACCAAATACGGCGTCGTCAGGACGCATCACATATTGTTTATCGCCTCGGGGGCGTTTTCCAACTCAAGTCCGTCGGATTTGATTCCCGAACTTCAGGGGCGCTTTCCGATTCGCGTGGAACTTTCCCCGCTTGATGCGGAGGATTTTGCGCGGATTTTGGTTGAGCCCGAAAATTCGCTGATAAAGCAATACACCGCGCTTCTGCGCACCGAGGGAATTGAACTTGAGTTCACCGAGGGCGCGATTGAGGAGATTGCCCGGATAGCCGATGAGGTCAACCGAAAGACCGAAAATATCGGGGCGCGGCGCCTTCACACCGCGATGAGTCTGCTTTTGTCGGACCTTCTGTTTGATGCGCCGGATATCGCGCCGAAAAAGGTCCGCATAACCCGCCGCACGGTGCGCGCAAAACTGGCTGATATAGCCGAAAGCGAGGACCTGTCAAAGTTCATCCTGTGATTTTACGGATGTCCTGTGCAGAAATCGGGATTTCTGCGGTTGGGTCTGCCATCCCCGGCTGGATTTTTCCTGCATTCCCCGAGAACAATTAGGTTGCCGGCAATTTTTATAACAAAAAAGGCGCCCCACCGGGCGCCTTTCTGCGTTGCGATGCC
>Ga0256842_1003455_pt1 | contig 10481 bp, 15 predicted proteins | sample 4559240metaG_FD_185973 | JGI IMG/M metagenome (GOLD analysis project Ga0256842, IMG submission 185973) | Hydrothermal vent microbial communities from Guaymas Basin, Mexico - 4559-240 | ecosystem: Environmental > Aquatic > Marine > Hydrothermal vents | place: Mexico: Guaymas Basin | collected...
CAGCTTCTGTGGGAGCTTAAGAAGGCGTTTTTGCTTAACGGTAAGGAAAAGAAAGGAGGGACGGTATGAGTGAGGTAAAAAGCTGGCTTGAAATAGACGGACTTTTGGGAGATTTGGGGAAAGTTGACCTTGAGATTGCCAGGGTGCAGGGTGAGATTGGACTTAAGATTCATGAGTTGATTGAGCAGTATCGGGGAAGATTGCAGACACTAAAGGCCAAGCGGGAGGCGATACGGGCCACGATTGAGGCGTTTTGTGTGGAGAGGAAGGAAGAGTTTTTAAAGAAGCGTTCACGGCAGTTTACTTTTGGCAAGATAGCCTGGCGGCTTTCTGAGGAGATAGATATTCCGAAGGGACTTGAAAAAGTGGTTTTGGCAACGGTCAAAAAGCTTGGGTGGGATGAGTGTGTGCGGGTAAAAGAGGAGCTTGATAAGAATGCCCTAAAGAAGCTGGATGATAAGGAGCTTTTAAAGATTGGGGTGCAGAAGCGGAAAAAGGATAATTTTCGGATTGAGCCGAATCTGGAGATGATTGCGGAGCAGGTGGGAGTGAATATGCCACATATTTGGGCGGATGTGGAGAGGGTAAGCAGAGCGATAAAGATAGAAAAAGGGGTAAAAAAAGAGGAGAAAAAGGCGGCGTAAGGCGAAACCTCGGGGCGGCCAGTGGTGGCCGCCCTGATGGTCGTGGCAGGGGTGGCCGCCTGCCACCTGATGAGCCAGGCCGAAGAGGTGAGTTATGAGTGCAAATTGCCCTTGGACAAGGAAGGAAATCAGGGCTTTTTGGGCGTGTGCGCATAAGGTGGCTGAACGCATAGGAAGGCCCGCGGAGGAGATGGTGTATGATATAGTGTGGCAGGCGTTTAAGAAGGAGAGGTTACATGAGCTTTCTAGAGTGCAGTTTCTGGCGTTGTTACAGCGGTTTAAGGAGCTGGCAAAGGATGAGGTGCCGGGGAGGTTGACCGCAGCGCAAAGGGCAAAGATTTTTGCCCTTAAGGCAGAGCTTAATATGAGTAATCAGTATTTGCGGGCTTTTTGCAGAAGGGTTACGGGAGTTGAGAGGGTGGAATGGCTCAGTTGGAAGCAGGCAAGGGTTTTGATTGGGGCGATGGAGAAGAAGCTCAGGTATGCAAGGAGAAGGAGAAGGAATGCGGTTTGAGTATGAAGAGATTAAAAAGGCAGTAGCGGATTTGCCGGCGATGTTGACGGTGGATGAGGTGGCGCGGTTTTTGCGCGTGAGTTATAAGACGGTGTTTCGTTTGATCGCGTATGGAAAGATGCGGGCGGTGAAGGTGGGCAGGCAGTGGCGCGTGCCCAAGGAGTGTTTGCGGGAGTTTTTGAATGAGTTTCATTCTTTTAATAGGGATTAGGGGATAATCCCTATACGCTAAAACCTAAAACCTATACGCCAAAGCTTCTTTCTTTTCTTTTTCTTCCCAGTTTAGGACAGTTTTGCCGGTGTTTTTTGGTTGGTGTGGTATGTAAGGGTAAAGTGGGCAAGAGGGGGTGGTGGAATGTGTGTTTTTCAGTATCTGCAATGGTTTTCACCTAACGAAAACTGGGGTGATCCGTTTATGATGAATGGGCTACTTTTGCTTTTGCTGGATGCCATCCGTGGGCGTTGGGGCAAGCCGTTTGTTATTCATTGTGGGTATGAGACTTCGGGTCATGCGTCTAAGTCGCAGCATTATGTGGGCAATGCGGTAGATTTTCATATAAAGGATGAGCTGCCTTTTTATGCGCAGGTAGAGAAGATGGAGCAGATTTTGGCGGAGCTTCAGGTGGCAGATAAGGTTGGGCTTGGCATATATCCGGACTGGGCGCATCCGGGGTTTCATTTAGATGTAAGAGGCACACGTGCCAGATGGGGAAGGATAGGTGGTAAGTATGTGAGTTTTAAGGAGGCGCTTGTGTATGCGAGGAAGTTAGCACGCGCTTAGTCTGGGCGGTGGGTAAGGATAGAGTAAGTGAGGGTTGTGAGGATGCCTGAGGTAATGAAGAGGATGGTTGATAAAAGGGTTTTTGTAACTATCCTTTTAGTTTTTTTGATTATCTTTTTCCTTTTGTGGGGAACGGTTTTTTACGCTGTGAACAGAGGAGACGAGGTGAGAATCCATCTTCCCGGAGGGGAGATACTTATAATACCACATTTAAGCAAGGATAGATAATGGAAAAGGAGCTTTTGATATATCTGGGGCAGTGGGGACCGGGGCTTTTGATTTTGATCGGCTTTTATTTGCTTTTGCGGCGTTTTTTGGCACTTTTGCCCACGCTGATGCGCAGTCATCAGGAGCGTATTGATAGGCAGACACAGGTGCTGACAGAGCTGAAAGAGGTAATCAGGCTGTGGCAGGGACAGCAGAGTGTGGAGCATCGGGAGATGCTTCTTTTGTTGAGATATATTTCGCAAAAAGTTAAGGAAATGGAGGAAAGAGGTGGCGGCAGCTTTGGCTATTAGGGCGGCCAAAAGTAAAAGAGTAAGAGAGGTAATTTTAGAGCTTTTGCAGATGGAGTATCCGCAATTTCTGGATGAGAAGGTGCTTTTTTATGCGCTTGATGATCTGGGATTGACGCTTTTGAAGCAGGATTTTGATGCGCAGATGCAGTATTTGTGTGAGAAGGGGTATGTGCGGAGGGAAGAAAGAGGAGTAAAGGACTTGAAGGTGGTTTTGTATGGTTTGACGGCGTTTGGGATGGATGTGCTTGAGGGGACAAGAGAGGATGGAGGTATCGGCGTTGGCGAGAAAGACTTATAGGGTGGAGACAATAGATCTGGCTTTTCACATCTGGCGTCAGCTTGGACGGCATTTTGAGAGTGCGCAAAAGGAGCTTGAGAGACGAGGGTATGTGATAAGCAAACAGACGCTTTACAACTGGGCAAAACAGTATGGGTGGATGGAGCGGGCTGATAGGATAGATGCCGAAGAGGCAGAGTTAAAGAAGAAGAGAGTTTCAGCCAGACAGAGGGCTTTGCAGGATTTGCTTAAACAGAAAGAAAAGTATGATGCGTATTTTGAGGAGATAGAGAGGCCGGATCATCAGGCGGTTTATGCTTATACAAACATTTTGAAGACGATTGCGGAGATAGAAAAGAGTCTGCATGAGACTGGAGATGTGCTTTTTAGTGCGCCGAGTGTAATGGAGGAGTTTATGAAGTTTTTGGAGAGGAAGTGTAAGGATAAGGCGCTTAAAGAGAAGATTTTTAACCAGATAGACGGGTTTTTACAGGAAATAACACCGTGAAGGAGGCAGGTATGTTTGGGCTGGATGATGCAGTTTCTGGAGTTTTGGGCATAGGTAAGACCCTGATAGATAGGCTTGTGCCAGACCCAAAGCAGAAGGCAGAAATGCAGATGAAGCTGGCAGAGATGGCGCAGCGGGGGGAGCTTGAGGAGTTAAGGATACGCATGAGCGCCATTTTAGCTGAGGCACAGAGCAAGGACCCCTGGACAAGCCGGGCCAGGCCAAGTTTTTTGTATGTGATGTATGTGCTGATTTTGTTTGCCATTCCGATGGGGATTTTGTCGGTGTTTAATCCGCAGGCAGCCCTTACCATTGCTAAGGGGGCAAAGGCGTGGCTTGGGTCTATTCCAAATGGGCTTTGGACAACTTTTGGGATAGGTTATTCGGGGTATTCTTTGGCCAGAAGTTTTGATAAGAGAAATATTTTGAAAGGAAAAGGTTCAATATGGCACTGACGCGGGCAGAGCTAAGGCGAAGGATTGAGCGGGTTAGAAAACTTATCCAGCAAAAGGCTACTCCTTTTGCGGATGTCAGCGAGAAGGCAAGGGAGGAGAGAAGGAAAAAGGCGCTGGAGGACCCGTTTTTTTTCTGTAAGACTTACCTGCCGCATTATTTTCCTTTAGAGTTTGCGGATTTTCATAAGGAGCTTTGGGAGTTTTCAGAGATAAGTGATGAGCCGGTGTTTATCGCTGCACCAAGAGAACATGCCAAGTCCACAATTGTTTCCCTGGCGGTGCCTTTGCGGGATATTTGTTTGGAGCTTAGGCATTTCATTTTGATGATTTCTGATACAGAGGATCTGGCCAGCAGTTTTTTGCAGTTCATTAAGCTTGAGCTTGAGGAGAATGAACGGATTAAGCAGGATTTTGGGGACCTGCGGGGGTATCCCTGGAAGGATGATGATTTTACGACCAGAAACGGGGTGCGCGTTAAAGCCAGAGGGGCGATGGGCAGGGTGAGAGGTTTAAGAAATAGGCAGTTTCGGCCGGATAGGGTGATTTTTGATGATTTTGAGAACGATAAGACGGTAAAAAATCCCAAGCTTGTTAAGGAACGCATTAGCTGGATTAAAGAGGCGGTGATACCGGCTTTGGCGGATGGGTATTTTTTTGTCTATGTGGGAACGATTTTAAGCAAAAGGAGTGTGCTTAATTATTTTTTGCGGAGTGAAGAGCCAAGATATATCGGCAAGGTTTACCGGGCGTTTAAGAGTGACGGTGAGCCTCTTTGGCCGGCACGGTGGAGTAAGGAGAAGCTTTTAAGACGGAAAAAGGCTATCGGGGTAATTGCGTTTAATAAGGAGTATATGAATGATCCCAGAGATGAAGAGGGACTTTTCAGGGAGGAGTGGATTAGATGGGTTGATGAAGCACCATCAGAGTTAAGGATATATGGCTTTTTGGACCCGTCTATGAAGAAAGGGGAAACAAATGATTTTAAGGCGTTTGTTACGATTGGGGTGGATAAGGCGGGAGTGATGTATGTGTTGGATGTGTGGCTGAAGAAGGCGAGCGTGAATGAGATGGCAAAGGCGGTATATGATGCGTATGAGAGGCATAGGCATCTGGTGATTGGCGCCGAGGAAAATGCCCTGGGTGAGTTTTTGTATGTGCCTTTTGACGAGCTGGCAAAGGAGAAGGGATATGTTTTGCCTTTGAAGGGTGTGCAGCACTTTAGTGATAAAGTGGCCAGAATTAGCAGGCTTTCTCCGTTGGTGGAGCGGGGAAAGATTTTGTTTGTGCGCACGCAAGGAGTGAGGCAATTGGTAGAGCAGTTGATTTATTTTCCTGAGGCCGAACATGATGATGGGCCTGATGCGCTTGAGGGGGCGGTGAGCATTGCGGAGCGGTATAGAGTTACGCCCAGATATGAGAGAGTAGAGGGCACAAGGGCTAAGTTTGGTAAGGGGGCGTGGTGATGTATGCAAGTATAGATGACCTGAAAAGTTTGCTTTCAGAGCAGGAGTTGATTGATTTAACGGATGATGAAGAAAGTGGCGTGGTAAATGATGAGATTGTGAACAAGGCAATTGAGGATGCAAGCGCAGAAGTTGATGCGTTTTTGATCGGCAGATATGAAGTGCCCATTTTACCTGTGCCGAAGGTAATCAGAAAGTTGTGTGTTGATATTGCGATTTATAATTTGTTTTCTAGAAGACTACAGGATGAAATTCCAGAGAATGTGAGGAAGAGATATGAGGATGCGATTTCTCTGCTTAAGATGATAGCAAACGGGCAGATTTTTTTGTCTGTGTCTTCTCCTGAACATAGCGCAAGCGGATATGTGAAACCGGCAGAGCAGGTGTTTAGCAGGGAGAGTTTAAAGGAGTTTTGAGGGAATACACTAGTTTCATTGAAGGTGAGAGAAAGTGAAGTTAAGGGAACTGTTTAAACGCACGCTTGAGAGGTTTATCGGCAGGCCAAGTGTGTATTTTGTTGGTTCTAGCTATCCTTCAAAGGGGCTGACGCCTGAAAGGCTGGCAGAGATTCTGAAAGAAGCGGATGGGGGATGTGTGTGGCGTCAGATGGAGCTTTTTAGCGAGATGGAAGAGAAGGATACGCATTTGTTTTCGGTGCTTCAGACAAGAAAGTTGGCTCTGTGTGGGCTTGATTTTGAGATCGTGCCTGTAGATGAGAGCAGAAGGCAAAAGAAGATAGCGGAGTTTTTGAAGGAGAAGTTAGAGGCGATTGAGAATTTTAATGAGGCGCTTTTTGATTTGATGGATGCGGTGGGCAAGGGTTTTTCTGTGCTTGAGATTATTTATGAGTATGCAGATGGTGAGATCTGGGTGAAAAGGCTTGAGTTTATTGAGCAAAAGAGATTTAGCTTTTTGGCTGAAGACGGCACGATTTTGGCTGTGCCACGCATTTTGACCGAAGAGGATATGGTGTATGGCGAGGAGCTGGCAGAGAATAAGTTTGTTTACTTTAGACACAAGGCAAGGAGTGGGATTACGCCTAGAGGGGGCATTATCAGGCCATGTGCGTGGATGTATCTGTTTAAGAATTATAGTTTAAAGGATTGGGTGATTTTTTGCGAACGATATGCCATGCCGCTGCGAGTGGGGAAATACAGCCCTGGCGCAGGTGATGAGGAGATAAGCCTTTTAAAGAAGGCAGTGCTTCAGCTTGGGGCAGACGGCGCGGCGGTAATTTCTGATAATACGCTGATTGATTTGATTGAAAGCAAGGCCAGAGGCGAGGTAGGAGCGTATGAGAAGCTTTGCAATTACTGCGATCGGCAGATGTCAAAGGCGGTTTTGGGGCAGGTTTTGACAGTTGAGCCCGGCAGTAGTGGTAGCTATTCTTTGGGGAAGGTGCAGCAAAGAGTGAGGCAGGATTTACTTGAGGCAGATGCGAAGGCTTTGGCAGAGGTTTTAAGGAGAGACCTTTTGCGACCGCTGGTAAGGTTTCATTTTGGCGATGAGCCTGTGCCCAGGTTTAAGTTTGTGGTGGAGGAGAGGGAAGACCTTGAGAAGAGTGCGAAGGTGCTTTTGAATCTTGTCAATGCCGGTTTTGGCAGATTTATCCCGGTGCAGTATGTGCATGAGCAGTTTGGCATTCCTAAGCCTAAAGAGGGAGAGGCAACGCTTGGGGATGAGATAAATGGGACGCAGGCGGCTAAGCTTTTTGTGGGTAAATTGCCGGCTAAAAGAGGTGAAGTAAATGAGAAAGAGCTTGACGCTTTAAAAGCGGTGCTTGATGAGGCAGCTGAAGGAATTGCCCATGAAATTTTAGCACCGATTTTTAGATTGGCAAAAGAAAGTAGTGATCTTGAGGAGTTAAAACACAGGCTTTTTGAGCTTTATCCGCAGCTTTCAACGCAAAAGTTAGAGGAGCTTTTGACAAAGGCACTTTTTTTGGCCGAGGTGTGGGGAAGGTTAAATGCCAGCGGTTGATCTTTTATATGCGTTCAATTTAAGTCCAGAGGATATAGTAAAGTATTTTGAAAGCAAAGGGTATCGTTTTTCCTGGCACTGGTATGATACCTGGCAGGATGCCCATGCCAAGGCGTTTACCGTGGCGAAGGCGATGAAGTTAGAGCTTTTGCAGGATATACGGGAAGAGGTGGAGAGGGCGATCAAGGAAGGTATAAGTTTTAAGGAGTTCCAAAAAGGGCTTGAGCCAAGACTCAAAGCGGCTGGCTGGTGGGGGAAGAAGTTTGATCCGGAGACAAAAAAGCCGTATTGGGCGGGCACGCCCTGGCGTTTAAGGACGATTTTTAATGTGAATCTGCGGGTGGCGTATATGGCCGGGCGGGGAAAGGCACTTTTGGCACTGAAGGATAGGAGGCCATATTGGCAGTATCTGGCGGTTCTGGATGAACGCACCCGACCCGCCCATAGGGCATTGCATGGAAAGATTGTGCCGGCTGATGATCCGTTTTGGGATTATTATTATCCGCCAAATGGCTGGGGATGTAGATGCAGAGTGCGGGCTTTGAGTGAAAGACAGCTTAAGAAAGCAGGTCTGCGTATTAAGGAGTTAGAAGATGGGCAGATTGTGCAAGAAGCATGTGAGGGAAGGGTTGAGAGGCCAAAGATTAGCTGGACTTATAAGAAGGTTGGGGAGCGGGTGGTGAGGGTGCCGGTGGGGATAGATGCCGGCTGGGCGTATAATCCGGCAAAGGCGGCCTGGCAACCTGATTTGGATAAGTATAGTTATGAGTTGGCAAAGCAGTATTTAGAAGGGGCAATCACGGGACCTGATTTTACGCGGTTTTTTACCGGAAAGGTGAAAGGTAATTTCCCGGTGGCAGTGATTAAGCCTAGTTTGCGCAAGGCGATTAAGAGTGAAACGCAGGTGGTGTTTTTGAGTGATGAGACGCTTAAAACTCATCTTGTCAGTCATCCTGAGATCGGACTTTCTGATTATCAGAAGTTGCCTGTAATTATTGATGGTGCGGATATTATCACGCAGGAAGGCGATAAGTATTTAATTTTCATAGACATTGATGGCAGAATTTATCATGCGGTGGTGAAGGCCACGCGGGACAGGAAAGAACTTTATCTCGTTTCTTTAAGGTCTTCTAATAAAGAAGATGTAAAAAGGATTTTAAGGCGTGCTAAGGTTGTGTTTAAGAAATAGCATCCTGGGGAGGGACCCCCATTTCCCCTCCTAAAGCTCTCTATCACTACCCAGAATGTGGGTAGTGGAAGCACGGCCGGGGGATTTACCGCGTCGCCAGGATGCCATAAAAAGTTTAAAACCACAAAAGGAGAAAGTCAAGCGTGATAGAGATTGAGTTTGACGATCAAAAGGTAAGAATTTTTTTAAAAGATTTACAAGAAAGGCTTTTAAATTTGCGCCCAGCCCTTGAGGAGATCAAGGTTTATATGCTTTCCTCTATTGAACAGAATTTTGCTGAAGGCGGACGGCCAAGAAGGTGGCCCCCTTTAAGTGAAAAAACAATTGTGCAAAGAAGGAAAAAGGGTAAGTGGCCGGGGCAGATTTTGGTGCAATCCGGACATTTGCTTGGTTCTATTGAGGGCACGGTAAGGGATGATAGCGTCATCATTGGCACAAACAAGCCTTATGCTGCTATTCATCAGTTTGGGGGAAAGGCCGGCCGGGGGCATAAGGTAAGTATTCCCGCCAGACCTTATCTTGTTTTTCAGGATGAGGATATAGAGGAAATTAAACAGATATTGCTTGATTATCTTTCACAAAGATAGTTTTTCCCTCCATTGGACAGTTTTCCCAACTTTTCAGGTAAAGTGTGTTAAAAGGATAGTGTATGTCCGCTAAAACCTAATAAAGAGGAGGAAAATGCCCGTAGTTTTAAACCAGGCCGGTTATCGGCAGGCGTTAAGTCTGATCAGGCAGGGGAAGGTAAACAGGGATGATCCATGGAGCTTTACGGCAGAAGACGGTAATGCCTTGCTTGGAGACCCACCTGATTTTTCCGCTTATAAGAAGTGGTTTTTAGGGCATGACACAAGCGCCAATCCTGAAACAAAGGAAGCTTGGAAGTATCCGTTTGGGAAAAACAGTCAGGTGTATAGAAGTGGGCTTATTGCCATTAGGCAAAGGGCAGCGCAGCAGGGAGAGCGGGATATATTTGAAGCCGCAGGCAGGCTTTTGGAGGTGGTTGATGCGAAAAAGCAGACGGCAAAGGCCCTTATCCTAAAAGCAGAAGGGCATGTGCCAACGGAGATTTTGCTTTTGCCCTTTGGGGAGGTGAAAACCTCAGAGGGGAATTATTTTGTGGATGAAGAAGCTGCGGCTTTAATTCTGTCCATTTTTAGAGAAATCGGAAATGACATCGTCATTGATTATGAGCATCAGACCTTAAAGGATGTGGAGGCACCGGCGGCTGGCTGGATTAAGGATTTGTATGTGGGTGAGGACGGCATTTATGGCCGGGTAGAGTGGACGGAGAGGGCAAAAAATTACATTGCCAATAAGGAGTATCGCTATTTATCGCCTGTTGTGTGGGTAAATAAAGAAGGGCGGGCGGTGTTTTTGCAGTGTGTGGCTTTAACGAATTTGCCCGCGACTTTTAACGCTAAGCCAATAGTAAGCAAACAGGGAGGCAGGGAGATGGAGGAGATTTTAAAGCTTTTAGGGGTTAAGAGTGAAGAAGAGGCCTTAGAGGCGATTAAGATCCTTAGGCAGAAAAAAGAGGCCAGTATCCCCAAAGAGATTCTGGATGTCCTTGAGCTAAAAGAGGATGCAAGTGTTTCAGAAGTAAAGGCGTCTATTTTGGCACTTAAGCAGGGCGTGAGGACAGTAGATGATCTGGCAACCCAAGTCAAGGAGCTTAAGGAAAAACTTTTGGCAAAGGAAACCGAGGAACTGGTTGAGATGGCCTTAAAAGAGGGCAAGATTACGCCGGCTCAGAAAGAATGGGCTTTAGAATATGCCAGGAAAGACCCAGAAGGCTTTAAGGTTTATGTGCAAAAGGCTCCTAAGGTGGTGCCTGTGGGTGATGGAATGGTGAAACCGGTTAAGCAGAATGCAGATGGTCTTGATGAGGTAACTGTTATGATCGCTAAACAGATGGAGATAAATGTGGAGGATATTAAAAAATATGCCTTAGGGCAAGAGGAGAAGAAGAATGCAGCTTAGTAAAGTGCGATATATAAGCCTAAAGTGCCCACATTGTGGGGCAAGGGTTGTAATTGATGTGGAAAGAAAAATGCGTCTTCCTAAGTATTGTCCCTGTTGTGAAGAAGAATTCAATAAAGGAATGCGGGAAGTGGTGTCCATGATAAGAACGGCCATAGAGATGGATTTT
>Ga0256842_1003456_pt1 | contig 10478 bp, 13 predicted proteins | sample 4559240metaG_FD_185973 | JGI IMG/M metagenome (GOLD analysis project Ga0256842, IMG submission 185973) | Hydrothermal vent microbial communities from Guaymas Basin, Mexico - 4559-240 | ecosystem: Environmental > Aquatic > Marine > Hydrothermal vents | place: Mexico: Guaymas Basin | collected...
ATCGCTTCCCTTAGTTGATTGAATTCGTTTTCGAGTCTTTCAGTGATGTCCTGCTTGGATTGCTTTGTCTTAAGCGCTGGCTCGGGTTCCCCACACGGTTAGGGCGAGGGCGACGGCAGCGAACGCGGAGACTAGCCCTGCTGTTAATTCCATGATTATGGTCGCTACGGAGAAGACGGCTATGGCGCTCCGCACTATGCCTGCGGATTCCAGCTTCTTTAAGTGGATCTTCGTTAGGGCCCTTGAGGCGCCGAGCCCCGAAGCCATCTTCGGTAAGTACATCTCCCCACGCATGTACAGTAAAGCAACTATCCTTAGCCTTAACTTGCTAGGCAATCCGGTGGCCAGCAGTGTTAATTTACGTTCTCATAACGTATACTTCGGGGTACTGGGAAGTTGACCACTATGGCTAACGTAACTCTTAGGCTAACTCACAACGTTGTTGAGCGCCTTAAGCGGGAGGCCAGGAAAGCTGGTCTAAGCCTTGAGGAGTATGTCCTAGAGTTAATTCTGCAGGGTCTCGACCCTCGTGATAGGGCTAGGGAGTACGTTGAGGTTGCTGAGGATCTCTTGAGGCGGGCCCGTGAGGAGCTGGGGGGCGGTAACGTTAGGCAGGCTGCCGAGAAGGTGTGGGGCGCTGTTGCGTTAACTGTTAAGGCATACGCTGAATGGCGTGAGGGTAGGCGGCTAGTAAGTCATGGGGAGTTGTGGGAGTATAGACGCAGGTTAGAGAAGGAACTCGGAGAGTGGGTGTACAACGCTTGGATGACGGCTAACGCCATGCATGTATGCTTCTATGAGGGCTGGTGCTCTAAGGAGGACGTTGAGAGAGCGATAAGGAGCGTGGGGAGGCTAGTTAAGGAGGTCGCAAAGAGGGTTAGCTCGTAGTGCGTGGTACTTAATAGTGATTTGATGATGTGGAGGGAGCTTACGCCGAGATAATGGTGTGCCTACGTACACGCTCACTCAAGTAGTTCTTCATGGATCGGCGTCAGTATTTCATGGCCCTCGCCCGTGACCAGTACGTGGGGCTCTATCCGCACGCCGCCCTTGCCAGGTATGTACGCGGCTGGCTCGTACGCGAACACCATGTTGGTCTCTAGGGCGTAGCCTATGAAGTCAGCTATGACGGGTTTATAGAACCCGCCGACAGGGTGGCCCGTGAGGTGCGGGTAGCTCGGTAAGCCACGCTTACTGAGTTCCCTTCGCGGGACCTCATCCAGTACGTTGGCTGGGGTTCCGGGCCTCACGCACTTCAAGCCCTCCCGAATGGCGTGCACGACCTCCTCAACGATTTCCTCCCAGAACTCACTCCCACCAGTGACGAACGTGTGGGCGACACAACCATCGTAACCCATCCAGAAGGGGCCTACATCAACGACCACGGGCTCCCCGTAACCCACTCTACGGGTGGTTGTCTTGGCGTGGGGCGAGGTTGCCCGAGGCCCTGAAGCCACTATGGTTGAGAACCACCTATCAATGATGCCGGCCTCATCCAGAACCTTATCAGCAAGGGAGGCAAGCTCACACTCACGCGCGCCGGGCTTAAGGTGCTCCCGCACGGCCTCAAGCGCCTTGGACGCTACATCAGAAACCCACCTAATAATGCTTAACTCCTCCTCATACGGCTTATCAAACACCTCGACCAGCACGGGCGTTGCATCCACGACCTCAACGGACCTAGACCTCAGCGCCTCAAGTAAGTCAGCGTAGAGGAACGTGAGCTTACCCCTACCCCACGCCTTATTGACCCCTAACCTAACCCCCGAACCCTGCCTAGGGAGTAAGTACGTCAACTTCCTCACGAGCTCGCTCAAGCAGAAATTCTCAACAACCACAACATCCACACCGCCCCAAGAACCCTCACGCAGGGCCTCATGCCGGAGAGAGGAATCCACGATCACGTACACATCATCACGAGTCACCAACACCGCATTAAAGTGCTGCATCGCCGCAAGCTTACACGCCACGAAATCACCCTCAAACAACAGCAACCCCGACAAGCCCTCAGCATCCATGAGCTCCCTAAGCCTAGCCAAGCGCCTCACTGAAACCCTCCTAACAACATCAACGTAAGCCAATCCACACACCCCGCACTAAGGGAGACTCACGAAATTATTATTAATCTTATAGGAGAGACCGGGGAAGGCTAGTCCCACCGTCGTTAATAGGTCTTAAGCAACCATATTTAATGGCGTTAAAGTAAACATAGCATGAGCATGGAGGTTAGCTAAGTTAACAAGCACTGTTGCTATCCCTAGGAAGGCTCTGGGTAAGGTCGTGAAGTTCGTGAAGGAGGAGATCGGGAGATTGAGGAGTGAGTTAGCGGTAATTAATGAGGAATTAAAAGCGCTGGAAGAAAAATACCGAATATCAAGCAAGGTCTTCGCAGAGATCATGCAGGAAAGAAAAGAATGATCCTACCCGAAGGCCCGGAACCCGATGCCGTGGAGTGGGAGGCCCTACTCGAGCAAAGAAAGAGACTCGAGAGGAGGCTCAAGGAGCTCGAGGAACTATGCCACCAGCTACGAGGTTATAGCATATGAATGTGTGTCATCACATGTAATAAACGGAATAATGTCGAATGCGTGTAATTTTCTTGGGAATTAAGTTAATATTTGGGCTAAGTATTAGTATTTGGTGGTTAGTAGTTGCTAATTAGGAAGAGAATTCATGCTGGGCACGTGTACTTAGGTAGGGAAGTAATGAAGGCGTTGGGGATTAAGGATGGTGATGAGGTAGAGTTAGAGGTCAGGGGTAGCGAGGTTATAGTACGACCTGTGAAAACGATTGATAAAGATACCTTGGATTTAATTAGGATGTTGAAGGAAGTTAAAGCTTACGGTGGGTACGAGGATTACTTTGAGGAATACGATTACGAAGACGTCGGTGGTTAGAAGTAATGAAGGTATTCATTGACACACAAATATGGGTTTATGCCTTCAAGAAACCTAAGGAGGAGGGCTTTAAGAGTAGGGATGCATTTGAGGAAGCTCTTCAAACACATGGTAAGTCAGTAAGATTTCTGCAGAATGCATTAGCAAAGCATGAGATATATATCACTACGCATCAACTAGCTGAGATATATCATGCACTAGCATTCAGAGGTATTCGAATGAACGTCAGGCAGGCGTTAGAGATTATTGACAAGATTATGAAGAGTTCAAAGACAGTACTAGTGGAAGTCAAGAAAAGACATTATAGAGAGGCACTGAAGTTGAGTGGCGTTTCAGGAATACATGTATGGGACTATCTATGCGTTATACCATTGAAGGAGTTAATTGACGTAGCATACACAAATGACAGACACTTCCTTCATCCCACGTTAAGGAACCTAGTACCTAAGGTGGAGAATCCCGTAGGTAAGTGGATTACCTTATAGCACGCTAGTATTTACGCGGTTTTAGGGACGATTACTGGTGCACCGTCACTGCCCTTAATTATTTCGACGTTAACTTCGTAGAGTTCTTTGATTAGGTTTGCTGCGGTGTTGTGGTCGTGCTTGACTGCGTGATGGGGTGGTTGACGGCGTGGCTTTGGTTGTTTGTGGTTGCTGTGTTGAGAGGTAGAGCTTAATTACGCCGACCGCGAGTAGGGCTATGATTATGAGTGCCGTGGCCCCAAATACTAGCTCCCTGCGCATATGTACACCAATTAACGATGGTAAGTGCACCCTTAAAAAAACACTACGGAGGATGTTATTCCTATATCTACTCCAGAGGTTTATACTTACTAAAACAATGTAGTGTTGCACCTTTTCAAATAACCTGCTGGTAATTCACGCACTGATTATTACCTTTATTATTCCTCACCAACCACCTTAGCCCATCCAATGGCCCTGCGGACCGCTTCCTTCCATGCTGAGTATAGCTTTTGCCTCTCTTCCTCCTTCATCCTTGGTGTGAAGACCTTCTCAGCTTTCCATACCTCACTAACTTCCTCAAGCCCTTCCCAGAACCCTACAGCTATACCGGCTAGGAATGCCGCGCCCATCGCGGTGGTCTCCCTAACGACTGGCCTCACAACCCTCTTACCCAGTATGTTGGCTTGGAACTGCATTAGGAAGTTATTTTCTGACGCGCCGCCATCCACACGCAGCTCCCTTACTTGGGTGAAGACGTCCATCTCCTTCACAACGTCCGTTGTGAGGTACGCTATGGCTTCCAGGACAGCTCTCGCTAGGTGCTCTCTTTTAGTGCTTCGGGTTATTCCTATGATTAAGCCTCTGGCGTACTGGTCCCAGTAAGGCGTACCTAACCCCACGAAGGCAGGGACGAAGTACACGCCTTCGTTTGAGGACAGTGATGTGGCTAAGCCCTCCGTTTCGGAAGCTGAGGAAATTATTTTTAGGCCATCTCTTAGCCACTGGATAGCTGCTCCTGTAATGAAAACGCTTCCTTCAAGGGCGTACGTTATTCTTCCGTCAATGCCCCATGCTATAGTACCCAGCAAATTCTTCGATGTGTGAATAGTACTTCCCGTATTCATTAGTATGAAGTTCCCTGTTCCGTACGTGGATTTGATCATTCCCTCCTTGAAGCATGCCTGCCCGAATAATGCTGCTTGCTGATCGCCGGCATCCCCTGAGACCGGGATCTCCTTACCATCTATTTTAGCGTAGCCGTAGACCTCGCTTGAGTTCCTTACCTCAGGTAAGGCCGCCTCCGGTATTCTAAGAAGTTCTAGTAGTTCACGGTCCCACTCAAGTTTCCTGATGTTGAAGAGCATGGTTCTTGAGGCGTTGGAGTAGTCCGTAACGTGTTTACCTGTTAACCTGTAAATAATGTAGGAATCTATCGTACCTATCTTAACCTCTCCTTTCTCAGCTTTCTCTCTGAGCCCTGGAACATTCTCTAATAGCCACATAATCTTCGTTGCTGAGAAGTAGGAATCAGGAATAAGTCCTGTCTTTTCTTTAATCACTTCACCATACTCGCGTCTAAGCCTCTCTGCTAAGTCGGCCGTCCGCTTACACTGCCACACTATCGCCCTATGAAGAGGCTTCCCATCCTTCCCCCAAACAACAACGGTTTCCCGCTGGTTCGTCACCCCTATCGCCGCAACATCTTCTGGCCGTGCATGCGCTTGCTGAAGCACCTCCTTAACCGCCCTCATGAGTGCTTGCCAGATCTCCTCAGGGTCGTGCTCAACCCATCCGGGCCTCGGGTAATACTGCGTTATTTCATGCTTACTTAACGCGACGACGTTCCCAAGTTTGTCGAAGAGTAAAGCCCTGGCACTCGTGGTTCCCTCGTCTAGGGACAGAACATATTTACTCATCACGAACGCCTAAGATTAGTGGAAATCCTGAAATTTAAAAGCCTACACATAACCAGCAATTAGGAAACAGTAAAGAAGAAACGTTTAGGTTAGGGATGACTTTAACGTTCTTATATTCCTCCTAACGGTATATACACACGGCGTGACCCGTGACCCCCGCGCTAAACATTACTGAAGGCAGGCGAGGGAATGATGTAGGCAGGCTTACAATGCGCCCCGCGTGTGCAGGTTACTTACTCATTTCAAACTTTATGGGGACTTACGCATTAATCAGAACCCCAGGTTCTTTGGGGGTGGGGTTCTATGCCTGACTCAGGCCTCCTGATGATCGGGTTAATGCTTATAGTTACTGGCATTATAATGATTGTTATGGGTTACTTGGTCGAGGCCTCTGTCCGGAGGTCTCACTACCCGGGCGAGGAGTCCGAGGGTCCTAAGGTGAGTGGCGGCGGGGTCGTGATAATAGGGCCCATACCGATAATTTTCGGGAGCGATAAGAGAGCAGCTATAATAGCCGCCGTGATCGGGGCCGTCCTCACCGTGATAGCCTTAGTCGCGTTCCTCCTAATGAATTGGGGGGTCTGGAGACCTTGAATGCCCTAAAGGTCTTCGGGTTAATCCTTATCTTAATAGGGCTGTGGTTAGTGGTCCTCTCCTTCCTAACACAGCCCCCGGGAGGCTGGGGAGTCACAGCAACTACTCAGCCTCAGGAATCACAGCCCTCCAGCGGCGGGGGCTTCGCCGGGTGCGTAGTGATCTTCTTCATCCCGATATGCTTCTCAAGTAATTCCATGCCAAGCTGGTTCATCGCGTTAATCGTGGGAGTGTTCCTCGCGTCCTTCATTATCTTCATACTCCTAATCATTAAGATGTTTAGGGCTGTGGGTCAAGCCCCTCAAACCTACCCGTATACTTAGGCTCAGCACTGCGTGGCGAAGCCTTTCTTGTTGGTGTTAATGCTTCTTTAAGTGTTTAATTACTTTAAAGACACACCTTATTTACCTTAAATTAAATAGTATACGGTGGGCTGGTTGGTTAGGGAGGATCTGAAGCCCTTCTTCTTCCCTGAGTCCGTAGCTGTGGTTGGGGCTTCCAGGAAACCAGGTAAAGTTGGGCATGAACTCCTCAGGAACCTCATGAGGTTCTATAAGGGCAGGATATACCCCATCAACCCTAAGGCGGAGGAGGTCCTCGGGCTTAAGGCATACCCCTCCATCAAGTCCTTACCTGAGACCCCCGACCTAGCGGTGATCGTTGTCCCAGCGCCCGCAGTGCCTCAGGCGGCTGAGGAGGCTGGCGAGGTCGGTGTTAAGGCAATCATAGTGATTTCCGGTGGCTTTAAGGAGGTCGGGCCTGAGGGCGCCGAGCTGGAGAGGAAGTTGGTTGAGGTCATTAGGAAGTACGGGATGAGGCTCATAGGCCCTAACTGCGTGGGCGTATACGTCCCTAAGTCAGGAGTTAACACGGTGTTCCTCCCGGCCGAGAGGCAGGGCTTCCCACCCCACGGAGGCATAGCATTCATATCGCAGTCAGGGGCGTTCGGCGCCGCCGTCCTTGACTGGGCGGCGATGAGGGGCGTCGGGATGAGTAAGTTCGTGAGCTACGGGAATAAAGCGGACATTGACGACGCCGACCTCCTCGAGTACCTTAGGGAGGACCCGGACACGCGAGTCATAACGATGTACGTTGAGGGTGTTGAGGACGGACGCGCCTTCATGAGGGCACTGAAGGAAACCACGCCGGTCAAGCCAGTAATAGTGCTTAAGTCCGGCAGGACAGAGGCGGGGGCTAGGGCAGCGTCATCACACACCGGCAGCTTAGCTGGTAGTGACGCAGTGTATTCGGCGGCCTTCAAGCAGTCGGGAGCGGTAAGGGCTTACGGTATGGAGGAACTCTTCGACATAGCGATGGCGTTCGACAAGCAACCTCCGGCAATCGGTGATAGGGTGGCGGTGCTGACGGTGGGTGGTGGTTCCGGAGTGATGACTACGGACGCGCTGTCCGACCTAGGGCTTAAGGTACCTAAGCTAAGTGACGAGACCGTAGCCAAGCTCAGGAAAGTCCTACTACCCATAGCCTCACCCTACAACCCCGTCGACGTAACTGGCTCGGCGAGGGACGAGCACTTAATTCAGGCGGCGGAGATACTGATGAGGTCCGGCGAGATCGACGTGATCGTGTGGCTCCCATACTACATGGTTCCCGGCATATCGCCCAACCTAAACAAGGAATTCATCAAGGTCGTGAAGGAAGTTAACGGGGAACTCGACAAGCCAATACCGATCATAGGCGTCGCCACCGGAGGTGAGTACACATGGAAGTACGCGAAGGAAGCCGAGGGGATGGGCATACCCATGTACCTATCGCCCGAGCGCGCCGCACTAGCCGTGAAGGCGTTAGTAGATTACGGCAAGTGGCTCAAACTACACGGAACCTACGAAGAATACCTCAATAGGTTCTACTCAAGCCTAAAGCAGTGAGTCGTGACGGGCTAGCAGAGGAAGAGGTGGGAGCTTAAGGCTAAGATAGAGGAGAGGGCGGGACTCCCCTCTACCACCCATACGAGATACATCTAGCCAACAAGAAGGAAGCTGAATGGTACCTCAGACACGCGGGAAGACTCGTTAGAGTTAAGTAGGTTTTGAGGTGGGCTCAACCTTCCTTAAGCATCCTGCTTCTCTCTATGACGGCCGCCACAGCCTTGACCGCAGCGGCCGTAACCACGGTTGTTAGGGCTATTGAGACGCCTACGGGTAGGTCTAGGGTGAAGCTTGCTCCTAGCCCTGCTAGGGTGGAGAGCGTGGCGAAGGCGGGTATCGTTACGTATTGTCCCTTCATGCTTAGCTGGAGTGATGATGCTAGGGCTGTGGGTACATACAGTAGAGTGAAGACTAGGAAGCCCCCGACGATCCTGAGCATCATTGAGAGGGATAGTGATGCCAGCACCAATAACGCCGTTATGTGGAGGGCTACGTTCATCCCTTCCGCCTCAGCCACCCTCTTATCGAATAGTATCGTGTCCACGTGCTTCCTGCACGCGATCAGGTAGAGGGTGAATACCGCGGCTATGCCTGCGAGCATTATTAACTTTTCCTTCGTCACTGCCAGCACGCTCCCCCACAGCACGGCCGAGACCGACGCCGTAGCCAGGACGACCGCGTTTGAGTAGTATATCGCTAGCAACGCCACCGCGTTGAAGAACGAGAACAGCACCATGCATACTGAGTCCATCGCGTGCGGCAACCTATCGTAGAGGAGGCCTAACGTAACCGCAGTGATTATCGAGAATATCATTGCTGAGTAAGTCATGTCTAGGCCGAGCATGAGCGCTACGGCGGCCCCAGCTAAGGCAGCATGCGCTACCGTGAAGGCTAGGGTTGATAAGCCTAGCCTAGAAACGTAGAAGCCTAAGAGCCCGCACAGGCAGGCACCGACCACGCTGGAAACCACCGCCTCGAAGATCACTTCTCCCTAACCCCCTTAACGACGCCATTATCTAACTCAACAATAACATCGGATATTGGCTCCACGGGTCTAGTGTCGTGGCTCACGACCATGGCGAACGCCCCCGCCTTATCCACGTACTCCCTCAGCACCTCAGCTATGCGGTACCTTGAGTCGGCATCTACGCTGGAGAAGGGTTCGTCCAGGAAAAGTGCTTGCGGGTTCCTTACTAACGCCCTCGCTACGAACACGCGTTGTTGCTGACCCCCGCTCAACTTACCTATAGGTTTATCGAGGAGGTCCTCAACCCCCAGTAACTCGGCTACCTCCGCAATCCTCGCCTCCTCGCTCTCAGTAATTGGCTCGAACACCGCCTTCGCGGAGGTTAGCCCCATAGCTATGACTTGCTTAACGCTGTACGTTACGTGCGGGGGCTTCATGAAGTCCTGCGGCACGTAGCTACACAGCTTTCTGACGCTAGCGATTGACTTACTCCTCGTGTTGACGCCGAGTAGCTCTACCATGCCCCTATACGGCTTCAGCAGTCCTAAGCAGGTCTCGACCAGCGTTGTCTTGCCAGCCCCGTTAGGCCCGGTCACTAGGGCCACGCATCGCTTCGGGAGAGTTAGCGTGACGTCCTTAATGGCTGGCTTACCGCTGCCTGAGTACCTAACCCAGACCTTAGTCAGCTTCACTGCGTAACTATTTCCTCGAATAGTTCCTGGAGCTCTATTTCCTCCACGCATTTGGCCGCAGCCTCAAGGCCTCCCTCACGGTACTTGGTCTCGATCAGCTCGGGGATCTTCCCCCTTAGCTTGAGCAGTATTTTCCTCTCGCTTCTCCTGTGAGTGAATTCGAACTCTATGGAGTCACTGTCAATCACCTCTATGGTCAGCTTACCTAAGGTGCAGCCCGCCGACGCTTGGATCCCATCTAGCGAGCATGTGTAGGGCACCTTCCTAGGCACCCTAGCAACGCATACGATGTCGTGCTCCGTCTCCGGCTTAAGGGCCTCCCTAGCCCTCATGCCTGCCCTGTACCCTATGACTAGCCACGGACCTTTATGACCATGTAGGCGGGCCGCCTCCTCCAGTGTGAGGCCGAACACCATACCGTACTCACCTCCTCCTGAGCTTAGTCACCAGTACCGCAACGCTCACTATTAAGGCTATGTTCAGCACGGCCGACGCTATGAATGCGGACTTCCAAAGCTTTGCTTCGTGCTCGTAGTTAGAAACCTTCCTGTAAAGTTCACCGATCTCTGTGGGGCTCTTCTTGAGTTTCGCGAAGCTCAGTGCCTGCGCAAGTAACTCCGCGTTATGCTTCATGACCTCGGTCACGTTGTTCAGCTCGAGAGTGATGCCGGGGAAGTTAGTTAGGGCTACCTCCACCCCACCTATCTCGTCAGCTAGCTTCTCACCGAATTCCGTGCCGCTCTGCAGGTTATCTATGACTAGCAACGCCTTATTCTCTGTGGCGTTCTTGATTATCTCATCATAGAGTGAGGGCGTGACCTTCTCCGGGGGAGGGTATGTGGCGACTATCTTGAATCCTAGGAACGACACGTATGCCTTCTGCCACTGCATAACGACTACCGGGGTACCCATGAATCCCTTCTCCTTAGCGTACTCCTTAAGCCAAGTACCCGTGTCGTCAATAGCCTTAAGGCACTTCCTCAGCTTGGCGCTGACGTTTATGCCGAGGTACTTCTCGAGGGCGTTAGCTACTGCCTCATACCTCGCCTTAAGGAACTC
>Ga0256842_1003457_pt1 | contig 10477 bp, 6 predicted proteins | sample 4559240metaG_FD_185973 | JGI IMG/M metagenome (GOLD analysis project Ga0256842, IMG submission 185973) | Hydrothermal vent microbial communities from Guaymas Basin, Mexico - 4559-240 | ecosystem: Environmental > Aquatic > Marine > Hydrothermal vents | place: Mexico: Guaymas Basin | collected...
TTGGAGTATTTCAGATGAGATTAAGAATTGTAAAAGCCTATTTTATAAAAGAGATGATAGAGTTAATAAGAACAAAAATGATAATGATGCCTTATCTAATGCCACTTTTAATTGTAATACTCTTTGGCTACGGCATAAAAATGCAAGTGACAGGGGTAAGAACACTCATACTTGATAATGACAATTCACAAATATCAAGAAAACTGGTACTTAAGTTTGAACACTCAAAATACTTTACAACAACACTCAAAAATATGAGTGAAAAAGATGCCCTAAGAGAGATGAAAAAAGCAGATATTGATGCTATTATTATCATCCCATCATCATTTGAGAAGAACTCCCTAAAAGGGGTAAAAACAGAAATAGGTGTTTTTATAGATGCTTCTTTTCCATCTCGTTCAACCACCATAAGCAACTATATTCAAGGTGTTATTTTAGATTTAGCGAGTGATTTTCATATAGATAGCAGTGGAGTGATAAATATAAATACAAGAAATCTTTTCAATCAAGCCCTAAGAGATGAGGAGATGATAGTCCCTGGACTTATTGGTATGGTTTTACTTATCAGCCCTGCAATTTTAACAGCACTTATAATAGCCAAAGAGAAAGAGGAGGGAACTATTTTTAACTTCTACTCCTCCTCTGTTTCAAAGTTGGAATTTTTAGTAGCAAAATTATCAGCTATCTTTTTTCTTGTCTCGATAAATATCTTTATAGTTTTTTTAGTCTCCTCCTATCTTTTTGATTTACCATTTCGTGGAAGTTTTTTTCTTTTTTGGTTAGCGAGTGAACTGTATGTATTTACAGCACTTGGATTTGGATTACTGGTATCCATAATATCATCATCTCAAATTATCGCTATGATTGTTACACTTATGCTTACAATTATCCCTGCTTTTATGTACTCTGGAATGATTATGCCCATTAGTTCTATGAGTGGTGAAGCTTCCATCACTGCCCATATTTACCCTGTGATGTATTATAATCATATCATTTATGATACTTTTTTGATTGGACAAGGATTTGATTCACCTACCAATATTTTATATCTACTGATACTATTTACTTATGGAATTGTACTTTTTATGTTAGGTTTATTGTTTCTAAAAAAGGAGATAAAGTGAAGATATTTCTCACTATATTGTTAAAAGAGTTAGTAAGTTTTTTTCGCTCTTTTGGTTTAGTTATTTTAGTAATATATTTTTTTACTGCTGAGGTTTATGTCGCAGCAACTGGTATGGAGATAGAGGCAAGAAATGTAGCAGTTGGTGTTGTAGATAAAAGTGCAGGTGGAATAAGTAAAAAGATTTTATCAAATCTACACTCCCCTGAGTTTCAAACTCCAAAATTTTACAAATCACAAAAAGAGTTAAGTGATGCGATTTATAACAAAAATATTATGGTTGGGATGATTTTTGATGAACAATTTGAGAAGGATTATTATAAAAATCTAAATCCAACTATAAATATTCTCATAGATTCTACCACAGCATCACAAAGCCTAATGGCAATAGGATATATTCAAAATATTGTGATGAAGTTTAACAACTTGAAACTTCCAGTTGAACTTAAAATGCACAAACTTTTTAATCAAAATGCCGACACAGGACTTTTTATGGGGGTAAGTGAACTTTTATCTGTTATTACCCTGCTTACAACTATTTTAACTGCTATCGCTTTTGTAAAAGAGAAAGAGAGTGGCACTTGGGATATTATGCTTTTAATGCCTGTTAATCCTAAGATAATCATCTTGGCAAAATCTTTATCACAAATCATTATTATTATGATTGGCGTTTTTATAAGTGTTGGATTAATTCTATTTCACTCTTTGGGTGTTCCAATAAACGGAAATCTTTTAAACTTTTTTATACTAACATTTTTTTATGTTGCCACTACTGCCGGTATTGGTCTGTTTATCGCAGCAGTTTCAAAAAATATTATGCAAATATCTCAACTCTCCATAATAATTATGATGCCCATAATATTTTTAAGTGGGGCGTGGACACCAATATATGCTATGCATCCTCTACTTCAATATCTTTCTAAATTAGCTCCTTTAAGTTATTATATAGAGGGATGTGAGAGTATATTTTTTAGAGGTACTTCATTTGTTGATCTGTTGCCATATTTTGGAGGAGTATTAATTTTAGGTGTTATTCTTTACTGGTATGGATTTAGAAAAATTGGGAAATTATTTTGAATATTAAGATAAGTACCTATCCAAAAAGAGTTGCAAAGTAGAGAAGATTAGATAAAAAAGGATGTTAAAATGGAAAATACAAAAACTATTAACGGATTATCAAGTAAAGAGGTCCACAATAGATTATTAACTTATGGAAAAAATGAATTAAAAGCAAAAGAGGATAGTTGGGCTCTTCGTTTATTTAGGCGATTTTGGGGACCAATACCCTGGATGATAGAGGTTGCAGCTGGACTTTCTTTTTATGCACATAGATATGAAGATTTAACTATTATATTAATATTGCTTTTTGTAAATGCTTTTGTTGATTTTTATCAAGAATCTAAAGCATTAAATGCTATAGCTGTTTTAAAAAAGAAGCTTGCACATTTTTCGCTTGTCTTTCGTGATGGTAATTGGCAAAAGGTTGAAGCAAAATATTTAGTACCTGATGATATTATTAAACTTAAAATTGGTGATATAGTTCCAGCTGATGTAACACTTTTAGAAGGTGAAGGGTTTTTAAATGTTGATCAGTCTGCTCTTACTGGGGAATCTCTTCCTGTAAATAAAAAAAGTGGTGATGATATCTATGCAAATGCTATTATAAAACAAGGTGAAATGTTAGCAAAAGTGACATTAACTGGAGCAAATACATATTTTGGAAAAACAGTTGGACTTGTAGCAAAAGCGGAACACGAGCAAAAAAGTCATTTTCAAAAAATGGTTATAAAAGTAGGTAATTTCCTTATAGGAATTACTTCAGTTATGATTCTTATAATTTTAAGCGTTGGATATTATCGTGGTGAATCTATGAGTGAGTTACTTATCTTTGCCCTCGTACTTACTATTTCAGCTATCCCTGTTGCAATGCCTGCTGTACTTACCGTGACAATGGCTGTAGGAGCTAGAGTATTAGCCAAAAAAGAGGCTATTGTTTCACGATTGGCTGCTATTGAAGAGCTTGCTGGGATGGATATTTTATGTTCAGATAAAACTGGAACACTTACAAAAAATACTATGACCTTATCTACTCCTTTTGTTGTTGATGGTTTTACTCAAAATGATTTATATTATTATGGTGCATTAGCTTCTAAAAAAGAAAACTCTGATCCTATAGAGTTGCCAATATTTGATTATATTCAAAAACATAATTTTGATGATAAAATAAATTCACAAAAACTACTTAACTATATCCCTTTTGATCCAGTAAGAAAAAGAACAGAAGGTATCTATGAAACCAAATCAAATAACTTGCATGTTATAAAAGGTGCTACTCAAGTTATACTTTCTCTTTGTGATATCTCAAAAGAGGTTAGAGAAGAGATTGATCAACATAATCATACATTTGCATCAAAAGGTTTTAGATCTTTAGGTGTTGCTTATAGATATGACAATGAAAAAGAGTTTACTTTTGTAGGATTGATGCCACTTTATGATCCTCCTCGTGATGATTCAAAAGAGGCAATCAAGGAAGCAAGAGATAAAGGTGTTATGGTAAAAATGGTAACAGGTGATAATATTGCTGTTGCTCAATATATATCTTCTATGCTTGATATTGGTGAAGATATTCAAAATATTCGTAATCTTAAAGGTGAATCACATCAAGAGTATATTTATCTCACAAAAATTCTTGCTACATCATTTACCAAAGTTTTAAAACCAGAGGTTTCTAATGAAAAACTAAATAGTATAGTTGCAGATGTGGTAAATGAAGTAAAAAATCAACTTCATAATACACCACCACCTCAAGGTAGTGTTAAAAAACATGAATCAGAAATCATAGAGCTTATAGAAAATGCTGCTGGGTTTGCAGAAGTTTTTCCTGAAGATAAATATTTTATAGTAGATGAGCTACAAAAAGCTGGGCATATTGTTGGTATGACTGGAGATGGTGTTAATGATGCACCAGCACTTAAGAAAGCAGATTGTGGAATAGCTGTAAGTGGTGCTACAGATGCGGCTAGAGCTGCTGCGGATATAGTTTTGATGGCACCAGGACTTACTGTTATGGTTGATGCAATAGAGCAAGCTCGTATAACTTTTGAAAGAATGAAGAGTTATACTATTTATCGGATTGCTGAAACTATTCGTATAATTATTTTTATGTCACTTGCTATTGTGTTTTTTAATTTTTATCCCGTAACAACACTTATGATTATTTTATTAGCACTTTTAAATGATATTCCAATTTTAGCTATTGCATATGATAATACAAAAGTATGCAAAGAACCAGTAAAATGGAATATGAATGAGATATTGATACTCTCATCATGGCTTGGTATAGCCGGCGTATTGTCCTCTTTTGGTATTTTTGCATATGTTATGTACTATATGCATTTACCACTAGATTTGGTACAGTCTATATTTTTTGTAAAACTTGTTGTTGCCGGTCATGGAACTATTTTTAATACACGAGTTGATGATTGGTTTTTTAAACAACCTCGACCCTCGTTTATCTTATGGACATCCTCTTTACTAAGTGCAATAATTGGAACAGTTATAGCAGTATATGGATTTAATATTATGACACCTATAGGTTGGGAATGGGCATTTGGTATGTGGGCTTATGTTCTGGTATGGTTTGTGTTTAATGATATTGTAAAAATAAATGTACTAAAGTTTTATAGAGCAAAAGTGGCTAAGTAATACCAAATGAAAATAAATTTAATAAGATATTATTTTAAAAGACAATAAATATGGATTTGATTTATATATTACTTATTATTATTATATTCTTGAGTCTTGGCAAATTCCACGAGATATGATACAATCTCTTATATTTTTAAAACTTGTTGTTGCAGGACACTCAACAATTTATGTTACTCGTACAGAAGATAAAGCATTTTGGAGGAAACCATATCCAGCTCCTAAATTATTAATAGCAATTTTTATTACAGATATTATAGGAACATTTATAGCCGTTTATGGAGTCTTTATGGAAGCTATTGGATGGGAATATGCAGTTTATATATGGATATATGCAACTGTTTGGTTTTTATTTAATGATTTTGATAAAATAATTGCTTATAAAATGATACGGAAAAATAAAAATATTATTTAAATTTATAAACACAAAGGAACTGATTTTGAAAAAATTAATGGACACAATAGACGCTAATGAAGCTGTTGCAAAAATAGCTTATAAAACAAATGAAGTAATTGCAATATATCCAATTACTCCAGCAACACCAATGGGTGAACTTAGTGATATATATGCGATGTATGGTGAGAAAAATATCTTAGGCACTGTACCAGATGTGATGGAGATGCAGAGCGAGGGTGGAGCTAGTGGAACTGTGCATGGAGCATTACAAAGTGGTGCTTTGACAACAACATTTACTGCCTCACAAGGTCTTCTTTTGATGATTCCAAATATGTATAAAATTGCTGGTGAACTTACCCCAACAGTTTTTCATGTAGCTGCTCGTTCTCTTGCTACACAAGCCTTATCTATCTTTGGTGACCATTCAGATGTTATGTCTGTTCGTCAAACTGGCTTTGCTATGCTTTGTTCAAATTCTGTTCAAGAAGCTCATGATATGGCTCTTATAGCACAAGCTTCTACTCTTAAATCTCGCATACCTTTTTTACATTTTTTTGATGGCTTTAGAACTTCTCATGAGATTAATAAGATAGAGTTAATTGATGATGAAACTATAAAACTAATGATAGATGATGAACTTATAAAAAGACATAGAGAAAATGCTTTAACACCAGACAAGCCTTTTATAAGAGGAACTTCACAAAATCCTGATGTTTATTTTCAAGGTAGAGAGAGCGTAAATAGTTATTATGATAATACTCCAGATTTAGTTCAAACAACTATGGATGAATTTACCTCTTTAACTAAAAGAGAGTATAAACTTTTTGATTATATCGGAGACAAAGAAGCGACTAGAGTTATAATTTTAATGGGTTCAGGAGCTGAAAGTGTTCATGAAACTGTAGAGTATCTTAATACTAAAAATGAGAAAGTAGGTGTCATAAAAGTAAGACTTTTTAGACCATTTTCTATGAAGCATCTATTATCTGCTTTACCAATTACTACCAAATCTATTGCTGTTTTAGACCGTACAAAAGAGCCTGGGTCATTAGGTGAACCTCTCTATCTTGATATTGTAACTGGACTTCATGAAGCTAAAGAAGATTCTATTCTTAGAATGGAGATGCCACATATTATTGGTGGGAGATATGGACTTTCATCTAAAGAGTTCACTCCTGCTATGGTAAAAGCTATATATGATGAACTAAAGAAATCCAAGCCTAAAAATCATTTTACTATTGGTATATATGATGATGTAACTAATCTCTCGTTAGAGTGGGATAAGAATTTTATTCTTCCAGAAAAAGACCAATTTCAAGCAATTTTCTTTGGTTTAGGTTCGGATGGAACAGTTGGAGCAAATAAGAACAGTATTAAAATTATTGGAACGCAAACAGATAATTATGCTCAAGGTTATTTTGTTTATGATTCTAAAAAAGCTGGAGCAATGACCACCTCTCATCTTCGTTTTGGCTCTTCACTTATCCATTCAACTTATTTGATAGAAAAAGCTGATTTTGTAGCTTGTCATCAAAGTGTTTTTATGGAAAAATTTGACATCTTACAACATGCTAAAAAAGGTGCTATCTTTTTACTAAACTCCCCATTTGATAAAGATAGTATATGGAATAGAATGCCACAAAAGATTCAAGAAGAACTAATCGAAAAAGAGATTGAATTTTATGTTATTAATGCTTATAAAGTGGCTAAAGAGAGTAAGATGGGAAGAAAAATCAATACAATAATGCAAACTTGTTTCTTCTCTATATCTGGTGTTTTAGAACATGATGAGGCTATCAAAGAGATTAAGGAATCAATTCTTAAAACTTATGGTAAAAAAGGTGATGAGATTGTAGCTATGAACTACAAAGCTGTTGATAATGCTCTTAGTCATCTTTTTAAAGTTGAGATTCCAAAAACTGCTACAAGTGGTATTCTTTTAAAACGACCAATAAAAGGGAAAGTAAGTGAATTTGTAGCTCATGTAACTTCTCATCTTATTGAAGATAGAGGGAATGAACTTTTAGTGAGTCAAATCCCTGCTGATGGAACTTGGCCTAGTGGAACAACAAAATATGAAAAAAGAAATATTGCACAAACCATCCCTTTATGGGATCCAAACTCCTGTATTCAATGCAATAAATGTGTTGAGGTTTGCCCACATGCTGTTATTCGTTCTAAAGTGGTTAGTGATGCAGAGCTTAAAAATGCCCCTAATAATTTTTACACTATAAAAGCTAAAGGAAAAACTTTTAGCGATGATGAAAACTTTATGATTCAAGTATCTGTAGAGGATTGTACAGGTTGTGCTTTATGTGTTGAGGTATGTCCAGCTAAAAACAAAACTAATCCTGAACTTAAAGCTATCAATATGAGAGAAAAAGAGCCGCTATTGGAAGATGGAATTAAAAATTGGGAATATTTCAAATCACTTCCATATTATGACCGCTCAAAACTAAATCATTCTGCGGTGAAAGAGAGTCAGTTATTAGAGCCTTTATTTGAATTTTCTGGAGCTTGTCCAGGGTGTGGGGAGACACCATATATCAAACTTGCAACTCAACTTTTTGGTGATAGAATGATAGTTGCAAATGCGACAGGATGTTCTTCTATCTATGGTGGAAATTTACCAACAACTCCATGGACAAAAAATGCAGATAGTAAAGGTCCTGCATGGTCAAATTCACTTTTTGAAGATAATGCTGAATTTGGGCTTGGATTTAGGCTTACAATAGATAAACATGAAGTACAAGCTAAAGAATTATTGGAAAAATTGAGTGATAAGATAGACTCAGAACTTTCAAATACAATTTTAGATGCTATGCAACATGAAGAGGAAGAGATATTTGAACAAAGAAAAAGGGTAGATGAGTTAAAAGAAATATTAAAAACAATAGATAATAGTGATAGTTCAAACCTTTTAACCTTAGCTGATTATTTGGTTAAAAAATCTGTTTGGATTATTGGTGGAGATGGTTGGGCTTATGACATAGGATATGGTGGAGTTGATCATGTTCTTGCAAGTGGTAAAAATGTAAATATTTTAGTACTAGATACTCAAGTCTATTCAAATACTGGAGGTCAGCAATCAAAAGCAACACCAACAGGAGCAGTTGCAAAATTTGCATCAGGTGGAAAAGCAGGATTACCAAAAGATTTGGCAATGATGGCTATCGCTTATGGTAATGTCTATGTTGCACGAGTGGCTATGGGAGCAAGTGATTCTCAAACTTTAAAAGCATTTGTAGAAGCAGAAAAGTATGATGGACCTTCTATTATTATTGCTTATTCACATTGTATCTCTCATGGATATGATTTAAAGTATGGTATGAGCCAGCAGAAAAAGGCAGTTGATTCTGGATTATGGGCAACATTTAGATACAACCCAGATCTTAAAAAAATTGGTCAAAATCCAATGAAGTTGGATTATAAAGGTCCAAAAATTCCTGTTAAAGAGTATATGTATAATGAAGCAAGATTTAAAATGGTTGAAAAAATCAATAGTGAAAATGCTCAAGAATTTTTAGAGACTGCTTCAGAGTATGCACAAGAGACATATAAGCGATATAAAAATTTAACTGAAATAGATTATAAATAATAAATAATGATAAAAAGAAATAGAGATATTCATAGAAAAAGAGGTAAAAATTTAGGAGTTCTTGAACTTGTAGCTATTGCTCTTGGTGGTATGATAGGTGGTGGAATATTTACCGTTTTAGGTATTTCTGTATCTATGATAGGTGTATTTACTCCATTAGCTTTTATTATTGGTGGATTATTGGCTTTTTTAGCAGTTTATTCTTATATTAAATTAGCAGTATATTATAAAGATGAGGGAGCTATATATTCATTTTTTTAAAAAAACTTTTCCAAATTCATCTTTTTTAGCTTCATTCATAGGGTGGTGGGTAATATTTGGATATATTAGTACTTTAGCCTTATATTCTTATACCTTTTCATCTTATGCAATAAGTGGATTTGAGTTTGCTAACAATGAGATGATACGAAAAGCAGTTGCTAGTTTAATTATCTTGACTTTTACTCTTGTGAATATTTGGAATGTTAAGGGGATGGGTAAGATTGAAGATATTATGGTTTATACAAAACTTGTCATATTAACTATAATCTCATTTGTACTTATTAATAATGCAAATACAACTATATCAATTCTCATTCATAATAATGGGGAGATAAATATCTTATCAATTTTAATAGTTGCTTCACTTACTTTTGTAGCGTTTGAGGGATTTCAGCTTGTAATAAATGCAGTTGATGAGATGGAAGAGCCTGAAAAAAATATACCAAAATCTATATATATAGCATTAATTTTAGCAATATTAATATATTTTATACTCTCTTATGGAGCTATTGTTGCCATACCTTTTGATAGCATAATTGCAAATCAAGAGTATGCTTTGGCATCAGGTGCTAATAAAATTTTAGGGCATTGGGGAAGTGATTTAGTTATAGTAGGAGCGTTATTAGCTACAAGTAATGCTATTAGTGGTACTTTATTTGGAGCATCAAGACAAATGTCCGTCATAGCAAAAGATGGGTATTTTCCTTTATTTTTAACAAAAAGAAAAAATAATATACCTATTTACTCTATTATTACGATGTCAGTATTGGCTTTTTTATTAATCTTGATTGGTGATTTAAAAGTTATTTTAGAATTTAGTAGTGTTACCCTTATCTATTATGCAACTCAAAAACTTGAGATAGGTATTGCTTATGCAATATGGGCTGGATTAGGTACAGCTTTGATAGTAATACTGGGTTGGTTGATATTTAAAGAAGATATGAATAGTATGAAAATAGCAGGAGTTTCTTTTATAATTTTTGGTGTAGTTTTATTAAAACTTCAAGCGACTGTATAGAGATTCTTGGTATTTAAAATAATTAAAAAAAGGAAGAAAAAATGCAACAAATAGATAATATAGTGAGTGAATTTACACTCAAAGATATACAAGAGATGAAAATAGATATTGAAACTTTTGTAGAAAAGTTTAATAGTGGTGAGGCAATTTTATTAGATGTGAGAATGCCATTTGAAACAGTAGTTTGGAGTGTAAAGTTTGCTTTAGAAATACCTTACAATAAATTACCAGAATCTTTAGAAAAACTTCCAAAAGATAAGCTCATAGTTTGTGCTTGTCCAAATGAATATAGATCAAATATGGCAAAAGAGTATTTAAGATTTAAAGGCTTTAATGTAAAAAACTTAAATGGTGGATTATTAGAACTTATGAGTT
>Ga0256842_1003458_pt1 | contig 10477 bp, 9 predicted proteins | sample 4559240metaG_FD_185973 | JGI IMG/M metagenome (GOLD analysis project Ga0256842, IMG submission 185973) | Hydrothermal vent microbial communities from Guaymas Basin, Mexico - 4559-240 | ecosystem: Environmental > Aquatic > Marine > Hydrothermal vents | place: Mexico: Guaymas Basin | collected...
AAAAAGAGGCAAGCGCAACGAGCCGCTGTATATAGATTATGTCTTAAACAATATCGCCGAATTGACCGATAACGACAAAGAAAAAATAGCATCTGTAGCATATAATAATTCAAAGGCTTTGTTTGGAATTTAGAATAAAGATAAAACTTTTTACCATTTAACCAGCTTTTCAAATACTGTATTTTCACATTTGTTTTTCTTGACAAAACCCGTTATTATAAAGATACTCAATCGACAAGATTATTGGAGGTTGCCAATTGGAAATTTTAAGGGGTTTCAAAGACATACTGCCTACCGATATTGCAAAATGGCACAGACTTGAGAATATAGCAAGAGATGTTCTATCTTCATTTGGTTTTAAAGAGATACGAACGCCGATTTTAGAAAAAACGTCTGTTTTTGCGCGCGGCGTAGGTGAGGCTACCGATATAGTCGAAAAAGAGATGTATACCTTTTTAGACAAATCTAACGAATCTGTAACATTAAGACCCGAAGGCACAGCGGGCGTGGTAAGGTCTTACATAGACAACCATTTAGAAAACCTACCTTACAAAAAATTATACTACATAGGTCCAATGTTTAGATATGAGCGTCCGCAAAAAGGAAGATTAAGACAATTTCACCAAATAGGCGTAGAAGTTTTTGGCATATCCAATCCGTCCATAGATGCTGAGATAGTGTATATGGATATGTTTATGCTTAAAAAATTGGGCATAGAAAATTTAAGGGTTGAAATAAACAATATAGGTTGCGATAGGTGTAGACCGAAATACATAAACCAATTAAAGGATTATTTTACAAGCCATAAAGACAAACTATGTGAAGACTGCAAAAGAAGGCTCGATAAAAATCCTTTAAGGATATTGGACTGCAAAAATAAAAACTGTAAAGCAATTTCAAAAGACGCACCCAAGATAACCGAATTTGCATGTGATAATTGCAAAACCCACTACAAAAGTGTAAAAGAAAAATTAACTCTGCTTAATATAGACTTTATAGAAAACCCTCATCTTGTCAGAGGGCTTGATTATTATACGAAATTTGTATTTGAGATAATAACAGATAAACTGGGCGCTCAAGGGACGGTCTCAGCAGGTGGAAGATACGATGGACTCATAGAGCAGTTGGGCGGAAAAGAAACTCCCGGTATAGGATTTGCGTCGGGATGCGAACGCCTTATAGAACTTATGGAAGAAGAAAATAAAAAACAATTTGATTATTATATAGCCAACTTGGACAGCGACGACTATGCTATGAAAATAGCCTTAAAACTCATAGAATCTACAAACAAAAGGGTGTATATCGAATATGAAAAGAGAAGTTTAAAAAGTATGATGAAAAAAGCCGACAAGATGAATGTTTCTTTCGTAATAATAGTTGGCGAAAATGAAAAAAACAACAATACCGTTGTTGTAAAGGATATGGCTAATTCCACTCAAGAAGAGTATAATTTGAAAACTTTTTTGGATAACGAGGTGAAAAGATGGCTGTAGATGGTTTGGAAAGAACGCACTACTGCGGAGATGTAAGAGCCGCAGACATAGATAGCGAAGTGGTCTTATTTGGATGGGTTCAAAACTGGAGAGATCATGGCGGCGTAATATTTATCGATTTAAAGGATAGAGAAGGTCTTGTGCAAATCGTTTTTGACCCATCTGTCAACGAAGAAAACCATAAATTGGCTTCAAAATTAAGAAGTCAGTATTGTATAGGCATAAAAGGAACTGTTAGACACAGACCCGAAGGAACAGTAAATCCTAACCTTAAAACGGGTGAAGTTGAAGTTGTGGTAAAAGAGCTAAAGATATTTTCAGAAAGCGATAGCTTGCCGTTTCCCGTTGAAGAGTATGTTCACGTAAACGAAGAATTACGCTTAAAATACAGATATCTTGACTTAAGAAAACCCAGAATGCAAAGAAACCTTATAACAAGATATAAAGGTGCGTTTGCTACAAGAAAATATCTTGATTCGGAAGGTTTTATTGATATAGAAACGCCGATTTTGACAAAAAGCACGCCGGAAGGTGCAAGGGATTTTTTAGTTCCAAGCAGGCTGTCTCAAGGTAAATTCTATGCTTTGCCACAGTCTCCGCAATTATTTAAGCAGTTGCTTATGGTGTCTGGATTTGACAGATATTATCAAATTACGAAATGCTTTAGAGACGAAGATTTAAGGGCAGATAGGCAACCTGAGTTTACACAAATCGACCTTGAGATGAGTTTTGTTTCAGAAGAAGACGTAATGAGAATAACGGAAGGCATAATACAGAGCGTCTTTAAAGAAACAATTGGTATAGATGTCAATCCACCATTCAAAAGAATAAAATATCAAGAAGCCATGGACAGATTCGGCTCGGATAAACCGGATATGAGATTCGATTTAGAGCTTAAAAATTTAACAGAAATCGCCAAAAAGGTGGATTTTAAGGTATTCAACTCCGTAGCCAATTCAGGCGGCATAGTATACGGCTTAAATGCTAAAGGCTGTATCAATTTTTCAAGAAAAGAGATAGACGATTTGACCGACCTTGTTGCAATATACGGCGCAAAGGGTCTTGCATGGATTAAGGTTAAAGAAAACGAACTGCAATCACCTATTGTAAAATTCTTCAAAAAAGAGCAGATGGACGAAATACTCAAAACGCTTGATGCAAAACCCGGAGATTTATTGTTCTTTATGGCGGATAAACCAAAAGTGGTATACGATTCTTTGGGTGCTTTAAGGCTTGAAATTGCAAGAAAACTCAACTTGATAAATGACGATGAGTTCAACTTTGTTTGGGTAACCGATTTTCCGTTATTTGAATGGAATGAAGATGAAAACAGATTTGAAGCTATGCACCATCCGTTTACATCTCCCGTTGAAGAGGATTTGGAATTTTTAGAAACAGACCCTGCAAGGGTTAGAGCGAAAGCCTATGATATAACCTTAAACGGAACGGAAATCGGCGGCGGTAGTATCAGGATTCACAGAAGCGACGTTCAAGAAAGGATGTTTAGGGCGCTTGGCATAAGCGATGAAGAAGCAAGAATAAAATTCGGATTTTTGATAGATGCTTTAAAATTCGGCGCTCCACCACACGGCGGCTTGGCTTTGGGATTGGATAGATTGATGACCATTATTCTAAAAGAAGAGTCGATAAGAGACGTTATAGCATTTCCAAAAACCCAAAAGGGCGTTTGTATGCTAACGGACGCTCCAAGCGAAGTAGACGTTAAGCAGTTAAACGAACTATCGTTAAAGGTAATCAAGAAAAAGAGTAAATAAATGGTGGGCGATACAGGGATTGAACCTGTAACCTCTTGCGTGTGAAGCAAGCGCTCTTCCATTGAGCTAATCGCCCAAAAAAGCCGGCTAAAAAGGTCGGCTTTTTATTTATCTACATATACACCAACTTGTTAATTTAGGCAAGATATAATTAATCATAACTACAATAGTCAAGCTTCCTGTTTTTACACTAAAAAAGATTACTCCAAATTTTTAGGCTTTTTAAAAAACGACTTTATGAAAACAACCATTACAAAAGAAAGGATAACGACAAAGACACTTGCTGCTAATCCTTTATCAAAATCACCTTCTGTCATTTTAAGATAGATATTGATGGGTATATTAGCAGTCTTAAAGGATATGCCACCACCTACCATCAGCGTTGCTCCAAATTCGCCTAAGCTTCTAAGCCATGTAAGAACAAGCCCTGAGAGTATTCCGTTAAATGCCAATTTAAATGTGGTATCGTAAAAAGAGGCAATATTTGAAGCTCCCAAAGTCATAGCAATTCGCTCATACGTTGGCGATATAAGCTCAAAAGCATTTTTGGAAGCCTTAACACTAAAAGGAAATGCAACAAAAAATTGTGCAACAGTTGCGCCTGATGCTGTAAATATGAATGAATAAAAAGTTTTTACAAATGGTGCATTAAAAAACGTTAAAAGCAGAGCGCCTACAACAAGCGGTGGAATAATAAGCGGTATATCAAAGAAAGAGTCGATAAGTTTAGATATAAAAGTGTCGCTTCTTGCCAAAAAAAATCCTGAAGGAATGCCGAATATTGCAGAAAACAGGGTTGCTATGACAGAGGTTTTGACCCCGAAAAAAACCGCATTCAAAAATTCCCTATCTCTCAATAAAGCAAGGACATATCTTGGGTTTACTTCAACAAATCCATAGATAATTATACTCAATATAAAAACACTCAAAACAAAAGCAAAAATGAGTGAAATTCTTGTCAGCTTCATTTCTCTATAACTTCATATCTGTATTTTTTATAAATATTTATTTATTTACTACCTCAAATCCATATTTTAAATAAACATCTCTATGCTTCCATATAAAATTAAACAACTCTAAAGCTTCCTTTTTATGCTTTGAGTATGAAACAAGGGTTAAATACCCGTATCTATTCACATTATATTGTTTTGGAATATTTAAATATCTTAAACCCGTTTTTGCAATCAATGCTTTATCTAAAACAATGCCAGCATCCACACTACCCTTCTTAACATATCCAACAATCTGGAATACATTCAAACACCTTACCTTTATATTCCTATTCATCTTATCGGATAGCTCCTTAGGAAGCTTTTTCATTATCTCATTAAAAGCCTTTCCTAAACTCATAGCCTTAGGATTCCCGCCAGCTATTTTTACACCGTTTTTTGCTAAATCGTAAAAGTTTTTGAGCTTTTTTTCTTTTGATTTGGAAACAACAAATACGGGTGTCAATTTTAAAAATTTTTTATATTTAACGACAATCCCGTGTGTTTGAGCTTTTTTTAGAAATATGGAATCCACCAAAGTATAGATATCACCCTTTTTTGCTTCAATCATTTCATTTAAAACCTGTCCTGAGCCACCAGCTATGACAACAACCCTATTTTTATGGGTTTCATTATACAAAGCGGCAATCTTTTGGGCAGGCTTTTTAATCCCAGCGCCAGTAAACCAATAAAGCGTATAACTAAAAGAACTAAAAGAAAAACTAAAAATAATTGCGCAAACAATAAGAAAATACCTCACCTTACTCACTCCCTGCAAAACACTATGGATTCTTTTTTAACTGATATGATAATATTCTTGCCTTCATCCAAAGACATTTTTCCTAAAATATGCGGTGGTATATTAACATAAATTAAAACACCATCATCTGTTTTTGCTACTAGGTTTATATATCTCCCTCTAAAGTTTATCTTTTCTATAACAGTTTCAATTTTATTCTCCTTGTCTGATATATCTGTATCTTTTCTTAAAATCATCACATTTTCAGGCTTTATGCAGCAGTATTTTGCAGATTTATCAATATTCTCACAGGTTAGTTTTAATCCGTTTTCAAGCTCTATATAATTATCGAAAAACCCTTTTATCTTCCATATATTACCAAAATCAACAAGCTGTGCGGTATCCACAAAACGTGGATTTTCAAAAACGGCTTCTTTATCGCCAAATTCTACAACCCTTCCATCTTTTATGATTACTATTTCTTCACCAAATACAAATGCTTCTTCCAAATCGTGCGTTACAAACAAAACGGGAATAGAAAAGGTTTTAGCAACATCGGCAACAAGCTCTCTCAACTCTTCCCTTATCGGTTTATCTAAAGCGCTGAAAGGCTCATCCAAAAGCAAAATATCCGGTTTTACAATCAACGCCCTTGCAAGTGCCGCACGCTGCTTTTGTCCGCCAGATATTTCATACGGATATCTATCCAAACAATTGACAATATTAAATCGTTCTGCAAGATTCTCAATGCCCATTTTATCTTTTAACTTCCTTTTTTTTATACCGTATTCAATATTTTCTTTTATGGTCATATTGGGAAACAGCGTATATTCCTGCGGCAGATAACCGACGTTTCTTCTTTGTATCGATAGATTTATCTTTTTTTCGGATGAGAAAAAAATCCTATCGTTTATCTTAATGCTACCGTAATCAGGATTATAAAAACCCGCAATCATCTTTAAAAGAGAGGACTTTCCGCTACCTGATGACCCAAATATAACACATTTTGATTTATTTACGGAAAAATTAACAGAAAGGTCAAACTTACCAAGTCGTTTTTCAATAGCTATTTCAATCAAAAAAATCTCCTTTCCAAATTTCGGGAGGCGTAGATGTTTCCATACTACACCCTATCGGCTTACGAACCGTAGCAAAACCTTAGGTACGCAAGCTCGGAGATTTGCAAATCTTAACAAAATAGACTAAAATTGCAATAGAAAAATAAAAAACAGGAGGATAACCGCTATGAAAAGATTACTAATGCTATGTATGGCAGTATTCTTTATAATTATTCAGGTTTCAAACGCAAAGGATTTGAACACATCCTTATATTCAAGAATATCCGTATCATTCAGCCTGAATAAAATCGTAAAATGCGATAAATTAAAGGCGAGATTTGAAGTGTATGCGGAAGGCGATAATTATGAGATGGCTTTAAAAAGACTAAAAAAACTAAACAACAATTTCTTAAATTTTCTAAGAAAACATTTTGCAAATGGCGAAATTCAAACAAGCGCACTTTCCAACTACTCAAAACAAGCCATTCTTTATCTTACCGTAGATACCAACAAACCAAAAAAGATTCAAAATGTACTTGATTATATAGGACATTCTTCATTTGAATATAAAACAGGTATTAGAGTTGTATTGTTAAAGCCGTACATATCAAATAAACTTAAATTAAAAATGGAAAATATCATCTTTAAGAACGCCATTGTTGCAACAAAGGAAAAATTAAAAACAGTAAATGCCCTGCTTAACAAAGGATACAAAATAAAAAACATAAGGATAAACTTTGCAAAAAACTATCAAACATACAGAGAAAATTCTAAAGCTGTCTTCTATAAATCTCAAGGCAGACAGGGCATAAACCTATCAACCGGCAGTAAAGTTATAAGGGCATACATAACAGCAGATTTTATTAAAAGTATAAACTAAAAAAGCCGAACCAAAAGGTTCGGCTTATAGATTGTTATTTAATGGAGTTTAGGATAAAAGCTCTTCTATTGTAACATAATCTCCAACTCTACCTGTCATTTTTTCAACGTCCGTATTGACAGGCAATGTTTTCTTTCCCGGTCTCCAGTTTGCAGGACAAACCTCACCTGTCTTATAAGCATGCTGCCAAGCCTGAATCTGTCTGATAAACTCAACAACACTTCTTCCAACCGATGGAGCCTGAACTTCCTGAGCTACAACTATGCCGTCTGGGTTAATTAAAAATCTTCCTCTTAAGGCAATACCTTCATCTTCAATCATTACGCCAAATGCTCTTGAAACCTCGCCTGTTGGGTCTGCACCTATTGTAAGTTTTAAATCCTTCAATAGAGGCTCTGTTTCAGCAAATCTCTTATGGGAGAATTTCGTATCTGTAGATACAGCCAAAACTTCCACGCCCATCTTTTTCAATTCGTCATACTTTGCGTTCATTGCAGCGATTTCAGTTGGGCAAACAAATGTAAAATCTGCAGGATAAAAACATACTACAAACCATTTACCTTTATAATCTTCACTTGAAACCTCTGTATAATGTCCTGTTGCCGCATCGTATGCGCTCATTTTAAATTCTGGGACCTTCTTTAAAACCAATACTCCAGCCTGTGTGTTCTCCATTTCTTCTACCTCCTCAATTTTTTCTTCTTCAGTTTTAATCTCTTTCAAATCCTTTTCGCAAGCCATTGTTACCTCCAACCCTAAGCTTGAATAGACAATACAACAAAATATTTTATTTGTCAAGAGAAAAATTCTATTATTTAAATTTTTTTATAAAAATTTATTACCACCAAAACAATACAGATAATAACCCATATAATTATCAATTAGAATAAATATTACAATATGCTGTGTTTGTTATATTGCTTCCATAAAAGGCGTAAAGGCTATAACTTCTACATCATGCTCTTTTACAAGCACCATATGTTCAAGTCTTATACCAAGTTTTCCCGGTATGTAAATACCCGGCTCTATGGTAAAAATCATATTGGGCTCAATAACAATACTGTTTTTAGAATTGATATATGGAAATTCGTGAACATCTATACCAACTCCATGACCCAAAGAATGAATAAAAAACTTATCTAAATCGTATTTCTTTAATTCATCTCTCGCTCTTTGCTCCACATCTTTGACCGTTGTTCTACCTGGGGCTATCATCTCCGTAGCAAACAGCTGGGCATAAAAAACTGCATTAAAAAATCTTCTTTTTTCATCGTCTTTTTTGCCCATCAAAAATGTGTATGTCATATCAGAATTATACCCGTCTACGTTAGCGCCAAAATCTATAACGACAAACTCTCCATCTTCTATCTTTTTATCCGTAGGGATGTGATGCGGATTTGAAGCATTTGCTCCTGATGCTACTATGGTTTCAAAAGCCTCTTTTTGAGCACCAGCCTTTCTAATTTGATACGCCAACTCATCCGCTATCTCTTTTTCGGTTTTTCCCGGCTTTATATATGGATAAACCTTCATAAACGCATTCCTTGCAGTAAATGCCGCTCTTTTTATGCTGTTTATTTCATCTTTTTCTTTTATCATTCTAACTATCTTTGTTTGATTGGTAAAATCCTTTATATCAAACCCACTTAAATCCCTTTCGTATTGAATTCTTGCAGACAAAAAATCCAAGCCTAAAGATTGAATATCATTTTTCTTTAGATAGTCTATAATATCTTTCATAAGTGTAACCGAAACATTGACTTTATCGCCAAGTACAGCTTCAGCTATCTGACCATACAACGGACTTACAAACAATCGTTCATCTTCAAGCGTTATAATCAAAACTCCTTCTATATTGTTAATGCCTGTAAAATAAAAAATATCTGAAGAAGAAAATATTGCAATAGATTCAACATCAAACTCTTTCATCCTGCTACGTATTTTAGCTAATCTAACATCTATCATTCTACTCTCCCTTTACAGTCATATTTCTTTTCTCTTTTGCCTTATATAAAGCATTATCGGCTCTTTCAATCAACGTTTCTATAGTATCATTTTCCTTAAATTGAGACACACCGCAGCTAACCGTTATGCTAAAGGTTTTATCCTTATATTGAAATTTTAGATTCTTAACAGTTTCCCTGATTTTTTCAGCAACAACAAATGCGTTCTCTATTGTTGAGTTGGGCAATATAACAATAAATTCTTCTCCGCCGTACCTTGTTAGAATATCGACACCTCTAATGAGAGAATTTACGGTAGAGCAAAACTTTTTTAATACCGTATCACCAACAAGGTGTCCGTATGTGTTATTTACATTGCTAAAATGGTCTAAATCCGCCATTATAATTGAAAACGGATGGTTGTAGCGTATGGCTCTTTCCATTTCGAGTTTCATAAAATGCAATAGCCCTCTTCTATTGTAAACATTAGTAAGAGGGTCTATTACAAGGTTCTTTTTAGCTTCATCCACCTGGTTTTTTAGAGATTCTATAACAATCTTGGCTTCTTGCATCTTTTTAGAGTATTCTTTTATTTCATTCTGCATACTTATAGTGCTATCCTTTATTTTTATGGCAATACCTATTAACCTTTTACTTAATTCATCCACATCTAAATTATCTCCACTCATCGCGCTATTTATCTCATCTATATGACCTTGAAAGGTGCTTACGTATTCAGAAGAAGATGAGCTAAAAGTGGTAATGGTGTATATTAAGGCTTTCAAGGCTTTGTTTAATTTTAGATGCAAGGATTGTATATATTCTTCTTCTATCTTTTCTTTTTCTTTTATTAACTCTTTTATCTCATCCCTAACTGCCGACTGGTCTAAACGATAAGGATTACTCGACACTTTATTCTGTATAACTTGAACCTTTTCTAAAAATTTTTTTGCATCATTAGAATCACTTTCTATGTAAAGCAGAGAAAAAAGAATATCAACAATATCCCTGTATATTTCATCTTTGGTTTCTTTTGTTGCTGAATATCCTAAACCAACAAGCATTTCTTTTGTCTTTGATAAAGATTCTATATCCATCTTTTCTTTTAATATTTCTTTGATATCGTCAAGCGTTTTTTTCCATTTTTGAGAATCTTCAAGGTTTTTGGATAAACTAATAAGCATATTTATATTACCCAAAACAAGCCTGTCAAACTCTTTCTTTCTTGAGGAAATATACTCGTCATACTCTATTACAAAATCAGCTATGGCATTTCTTAGCTCCATAAGTTTATCTGTATTTTCTTCATATTTTATCTTTTTTACCATATCTTTAAATTTATCTATTGTTTCATCTATATTTACATCATGAACCTTCAAAGCGTTCAAAAGATGGACTATCACCATAACTAAATTTTCTATATAGGTTGAACAATTTACCTTACCTTTTGATTTCTTTGTTATCTTAAGCATCGCAGCCTCCAAAATATCAAAAACAGTTTGACAAACAAGACCTTAACAATTACTCTATATTATAATAACCGTCTTGTATTTGTCCAATTTTTAGGTGGTGTTTTTGTGGTTAAAACCGAGCGTTTTAT
>Ga0256842_1003459_pt1 | contig 10476 bp, 14 predicted proteins | sample 4559240metaG_FD_185973 | JGI IMG/M metagenome (GOLD analysis project Ga0256842, IMG submission 185973) | Hydrothermal vent microbial communities from Guaymas Basin, Mexico - 4559-240 | ecosystem: Environmental > Aquatic > Marine > Hydrothermal vents | place: Mexico: Guaymas Basin | collected...
ATCACCTTTTTTCAGTGCAGTTTCGATATAATATCTTTCCTCAAGACTTAGATGTTTATGTTTCATAAATAACCCTTTAAACTTTATTTGTTGATTGTATCTAAGTTTTCGAGGTATTAGATATGCTTATAATCAACTATTTTAGGAGTTATTCCTTTATGATGTGAATCCAGGTTATTAGATAAATTGACTTTTGAAAACATATATGAGCGTTCGAATAAAAATAAATATAAAATAGATAGTGGAGAATAATATGAAGATAGTTGTAGTTGATGATAGCTCAACAATGAGAAGAATTATAAAGAATACATTAAATAGTATAGGCTATAAAGACTTATTAGAAGGTGATGATGGAATAGAAGGGTGGGAACAAATAGATAGTAACCCAAATATAGATATAATTATAACAGACTGGAATATGCCAAATATGAATGGTCTTGAGTTGGTCAAAAAAATTAGAGCAGATAAAAGATTTCAAGATACACCTATCATAATGGTAACAACTGAGGGTGGTAAAGCTGAAGTTATAACTGCTTTAAAAGCTGGTGTAAATAATTATATAGTTAAACCTTTCACTTCTCAAATACTAAAAGAAAAATTATCAGCCGTAATTGGTGTATAAGAGATAAATATGGAAAGTGTTGAATTTTTTAAAATGGCTATAGGTATAGTTTTATTATAAATAGGTATTTTTTCTTTTCTTATAAATAGAAACTTTAAGAAAAACTCAAAAATAGCTATAGGTGAAGTTGTTGATTTATATGAAAAGACTATATATGATGGTTACGATATGAGTTGTCACGATACATCTGTAATAGATATAAAATTAAAATTAGAAAATGGGTATGAAAAAGAAAGAAGTAAACAAATTATAAAGAATTATAAAATAATAGATCCTATAAAAGTGTATTGAGATCTATTTAGGCTGGGAGTTGTTTTATGAATCACAAGGTGAAATAGGTTAAACAACAGGAATGTTTTCATATAGAGGACGAGCAGTTAAAGATTCTAAAGAACTTATATTATATGATAGAAACTTAAAAAGTAAACATAAAGTTAGAATAGTGACGAAAGAAATGATTAAACAATTTGAAGATTATTTAAAAGATTTGAAAAATTACAAATAGAAAGTTTTAAACTTTCATATCTGTATATGCAGGATAATTATATATCTTAGGTCCATAATGAGGTAGACTTTCAGTTATAAGAAAATTAACTTCATCTTCTTCAGTAATTCCTTTCCATTTTAACTTATTACTGTCTAATTCTTTAGAATAGAACACTTCTGGATCTTCTTTAATTGTAAATTTAACATTCACATGGTCTCCACGATCAAATAAGATATCATCCTTTTTTATGATTTTTAAATCATCATAAGTTAATCGAGGAAATCTCATTAATTACCTTTATTTTTTTTATGTGCATTTCTTAAGCCAGACATTTTAGTTCTTAAAGATTTACGGAATTCTTTAGCTTTTATCTTACACTCTTTAAGGTCCTTTCTTTTTACAGCAGCAGTTATACATTTTATATTTTGCTCACTAAAGGCTATTTTTTCTTTTTCAATACTAACTAAAGTAGATTTTAACTTATCTATATTACCTTTAGCAAATAAAGAACTTCCAACCAATAAACCTATTAATATATATTTTTTCATTTGATTTCTCCTTTGTTTTTATATATATTAACATAAAAACTTAATTGATCTGTTGAAATTTGGATTAATTTAACTATATTTAAGACTATTTTGTCTATTTTTTTTTAAACAAAGATTAAAAATTATAGAAAATTTAGTTTCTATTTTGAAAAGAGTTAATGAATATGCAGTAATATTGGATAATATAATTAGAAATTATTATGTGTTAGAGATGGAAATTTCTAATACTTCTTTATTTGCATTAGCTCATTGGTCAAGAGAACCTTATTCTTGTTTTTGTGAGACAGAAAAAGAATATATGGATATTAGACAATTTAATTTAAATCTGAAATTTTAGTAAAAAGTGCTTACTTTTGTATAGATAATATAGTTTTTCCAGATCTTCTATGCAAAAGTAGCTTATTTTTCACTTAAAAATAATAATCGCAAACTAAAAAGTTAGATACCTTTATTTCACTTTAGTGAAAGATATACCGAAATATAATCTACCTAAAGATAGAACAATTCCTACGAATAGCAACCAGTGTAGATAGAGAATCTGTATTTAAAATAGGTAATGATAATTTTGAAATTTATCGTGATGGTGAAAATTTCACAAACAATCTTCTAAAAGAAAGATGTGTAGTAGTGAAATATATAGTTTTAAAGAAAAATATTGACTCAGAAATAATTTTAAAAAATGTTTTATAAAGATGATAAAATTTTAAATATTCCTGCAAACAAAAGATATGGAATTATAAGAAAGAACAAAACAAATACTTTTATTCTGTTTTTTAATAGCAAACATAGAGCAGTAGAAAAATTTACCTCTCTTTTCAAGAAAGAAAGCATCGTCCTTTAGGGCGGTGTTTCTTCACTTGTGAATCAATCTAATCTATATTTAAAGTTATTTAGTTTATAATAAATAAATATTAAAGCAGTATCGATTAAATACTGTTATTTAGGATCATAAATGAATAATGCTTTAACAATAACAAATAGAGTTGAATCAGATATTAAAAATTATGGTGAATTAATAATTTATGATAAAGATTCATATATTTTTACAAACAATGAAACATTAGAATATGCTTATTTTATATTAAAAGGAAGATTAAAAGTATCTGAAGTTAACTTAAATAATGGAAAAGAACAAGTTTTAAACATACTATCTAAAGGTGACTTATATGATATTGTAACTATTTTGGATAAAAAACCTCATGAATATATTGTAACAACATTAGAAGAAGTTAATTTTATAAGAATTCCTATGAAAATCATAGATGACTGGATCATTAATAATATTGATTTTAGGAAATTTTTCTTTTCTTATATTGGAGATCAATTTAGAAAAATAGAGGATTTAACTTTAAGTCTATCACTTGATAAATCTTCAACAAGATTAGTTAAATTAATTTTAGATAGTGCTAATCAAAATTCAAATAAGTATAAACTAATAAAAGGTTTGAATCACGAGCAAATTGGAGCTATTATTGGGAGTGTTAGGAATGTAGTAAATAGAGACCTTCAAAAACTAAAAAATGAAGGCCTTATAGATATCAAGAGAAAAGATATCTCTATTAAAGATGAAACTCTTCTACTTGAATATATTCATTAGCATTAAGCAACTTCAGCGTCTATAATATCATCGTCATCATTTTTTTTCCCTTGATCAGCCTCCTTATTAACAGCTTCTTGCTGAGATAATTTTTGTATAATCGCATCTACTTCAGATTTAGTTAAGTCTTCTTTTTGTATCAAGCTTTTAGCCTCGTCTAAAGCTGGATGATTTGGGGTTGAAGATTCAACTTGAGAAATAATTTGGTCTAATCTGTTTTTTTCTTTAATCATTTCAATCTTACTTTTTTTAGCTTCATTTTCAGCTTCAGCTGTTTTGATCATATTCTCAATTTCAGATTCAGAAAGACCTGAAGATCCAGTAACTGTAATAGATTGCTCCTTACCGGTTCCTAAATCTTTGGAACTTACAGTTAAAATACCATTAGAGTCAATATCAAAAGAAACTTCTATTTGAGGAACACCTCTTGGTGCTGCAGGAATTCCTTCAAGATTAAATTCTCCTAAATTTTTGTTATCAGAAGCTAATTTTGCTTCACCCTGTACAACTTTGATTGTAACAGCAGGTTGGTTATCCACAGCAGTGGAAAATACTTTCTTTTTATTTACAGGAATAGTTGTTCCCTTTTCTATCATAAACTCTGTTAACTGACCCATTACTTCAATTCCAAGACTAAGAGGTGTAATGTCTAAAAGAAGCATATCAGAAGAATCTCCACTTAGAATACCACACTGAATACCTGCACCTAAAGCAACTACTTCATCAGGATTTACACTGTGATTCAAATCTTTATTAAATAATTTTTTCATTTTTTCTCTTAATAAAGGAGTTCTTGTAGAACCACCAACCATTAATACTTGATTAATATCTGAGATATCAAGATCTGAATCTTTAATCACATCTAATGTAATCTTAATTAAATTATCTATATGTTTTTCAATTAAACCTTCATATTTAGATTTAGTCATTTTCATTACAAGATGTAACGGTCCAGCTTCACTCATACTTACAAATGGTAAATTTATTTCTGTTTCAGAAGTAGAACTTAATTCTTTTTTAGCTATTTCAGCAGCATCTTTTAATCTTTGAGCAGCCATAACATCTTTAGATAAGTCTATTCCATTACTTGATTTAAATTCACTAACAATATAATCAATTATCTCATTGTCAAAATCATCTCCACCTAAGAAGGCATCTCCACCAGTAGCAAGTACTTCAACTAAATTATCTCCAGACTCTAATATCGTAACATCTGATGTTCCACCTCCACAATCGAGAACAAGAATTTTTTCTTCTTTATCATTATTATCTGTTCCATAAGACAAAGCTGCAGCTGTAGGCTCATTTATAATTCTCTGAACATTAAGACCTGCAATTACACCGGCTTCTTTTGTAGCTTTTCTTTGAGCATCATTAAAGTAAGCTGGAACAGTAATAACTATATCCGTTACTTTTTCTCCCAAGAATGTTTCAGCATCATCTTTAAGTTTAGAAAGTATTTTTGCTGACAACTCTTGAGGAGAGTAAATTTTTCCATTAATAGAAACTGCACAAGCACCATTTTTATCTTCTATCTTATAAGACAATTTACTCTTTGCCTCAATAGCTTTATCTTCATTACACATTAAACCCATAATTCTTTTTATAGAATAGATTGTATTTTCTGGATTTGTTATAGCTTGTCTCTTTGCAGCTTCACCTACAAGTACATCACCATTTTTTGTAAAAGCAATAACAGAAGGAGTTGTATTTTTACCTTCAGAATTTGGGATTATTTTAGCTTCTCCGTTTTCGAAGATAGCAACTGCTGAGTTTGTTGTTCCTAAGTCTACACCAATATATTTATTCATTTTAATTCTCCATTTATATTTTTGACGTAATTATAATTGCTTTAGAAAAAAGGAAATACCACTTTAGTTGCATTTCTTCAATTCATTTTAAGAGACTTTTGATTATAATTAGTAAAAAAGTTTTAATAAGGGAAATAAAATGCAAAATTTAAAAGGAATGCCTGACTTAAGAGGCGATGATGCAAAGAAATATGAATTATTTATGGAGACTGCATCAGCTATAGTTAAAAACTATGGATTTGAATATATAGAAACACCAATTCTTGAAGAAACCGATCTATATCAAAGAACAGCAGGTGAAACAAGCGATATTGTAGGAAAAGAAATGTATTCTTTTATAGATAAATCTGGAGACGACATTTCTTTAAGACCAGAAGGTACGGCAGGTATTGTTAGATCTTTCGTTCAAAATAAATTAGATAGAATTGAAGGCTTAAAATATAAAGTCTTTTATTCTGGACCTATGTTTAGATACGAACAACCTCAAAAAGGTAGATTTAGACAATTTAGACAATTTGGTGCAGAGAGTTTTGGTAATTCAAAAGTTTATGAAGATTTTCTTATTATTACTATGCTTCAAGACATATTTGATGCTTTAAAAGTTGATGTTGTCTTAAAAATAAATTCTTTAGGTTGTGATACTTGTAATGTAGATTATAGAGATAGCCTTAGAAGCTTCTTAGAGACAAAAGAAGAGTTGTGCGAAGATTGTGTTAGACGAAGAGGGTCTAACCCTTTAAGAGCCTTAGATTGTAAAGTAGATAAATGTAAACAAGTAATAAAAGGGGCCCCTTTATTAGAAGATAATATATGTGCATCTTGCTCTATCGACTTTGGAAAATTAAAGTCTTTACTTACAGCCGCAAATATTAAATTTGAAGTAGACTCTACTTTAGTCAGAGGTTTGGATTATTATAATCAAACAGCTTTTGAATTTCTAAAAGATGGGTTAGCTTTAGCTGGTGGTGGTCGTTATGATAAACTTGTTTCAGAACTTGGAGGGAAATCAATTCCAGCTGTAGGTTTTGGAATAGGTATAGAAAGAGTTTTGACTTTCTTAGAAATTGAAAAAGAACCAAGATCAGGTTATTTCTTTGGAACGTCTATGCCAGAAGCTATAGATACTTTGTTTAAATTAGCAGCTTCAAGAAAAGGAGAGGATATCTTCATTGAAGATAAAAATAGAGCTATTATTAAGCTATTTAAGATTGCCTCAAATAAAACTAATGCAAAATATGCAATCATCATAGGTAAAGAAGAATATGAAATGGATTTAGTTACTGCTAAAGATTTAGATAGTGGTGAAGAGTTTATGTTCTCAGTAAAAGAGTTTATAGAAAGAAAAATTAATAAAACTTTAAATGGAAGTTCTAAAGAAAGATTTGAAAAGATTTAAATTCTTTTCAGTCTCTTTACATTTAAATAAAAATCCATTTCAACATCATCATCTTTAAAAATCAATCGATCATTTATACATTTTTTATTTTTAACTGAAAACTTTAGTAAGCTATTTTTCATTCTTTTCATAAAAACTTTTTTATTATAAACTGTTGTGATCTTTCTATAGTGTTTACTAAACCTATGAGAGTCTTTATCAACATCTGTTTCAGTAGTTAATACTATACGGTTATTTACTATTTTAATAGTGAGGTAAGCAGTTATACCTTCCTGATCTATTTCAAGAGTTAATGTTTTTCTTTTATTCTTTTTAATGTTTTCTAATAATTCTAAATAATCCCAAAAAGGGGAATAAACATAACTTGCATCAATTAACATAAAACCTTTTCTGAAATTAGTAAGTATTATCCTCATCCATCCATATTGACAGCTCTTAAATTCTATATTAAATTTACTACGCATAATTAGTTACCAAAGATTCTTTTAAAAGTTTAGTAGTATGCGACTTATCTATTGTTACTAAAGATTTGTGTTGAATTTCAAAATCAAAATCTAACTCCATAATAATAGAGAGTTGTTTTTTAGTTAATTTATTTTGAGAAACTTTAAAATCTAATTTAAAAGATTGTTTTTCTTCTGTCTTAATAAATATCATGTCAATTATAGTCATTTCTATACCAGTAGAATAATAAAGTAGATGATAATGACCAGACTGTAAATCTTTTTCTGAAATAATCCCTTGGACGCTAAAAGCCATAAGAGTTCCTTTTTTCTTATAATAACTTAAATTTACTTAATTTCTCTTGAAATAACTGCACACGGTATTTTAGAAACTGAAGAATTAGGCTTTGTCATTATATTAGATAAAGATGAAACTACAAATGAAGAAGATATAAAGTTTATAAAAGATAGTTTAAACTAAAATTATACTTTTATTTAATCCAGGATTGGTTCTTCTTTTATATATAAATAGGAACTAATATGAAGTTTAATACAGTATTTTGTTTTAATGATTTTACCTCTCTTTTCAAGGAAGAAAGCATCGTCCTTGAAAAGAGAAGTAAAATTTAAATGAAAAAGAGGTATAACTACCTTCTTTCAACTCAATCTTTTCAATTCTAAAACCCAAATCTTATTTCACTTATTAACTTAAGCAATTTAAAAGCCTAAATTATATATAATATATATCAAAAAAGGATATTATTATGAGAATGTTTGATAGTGTAACTCCAGCTAAAATCGTTGAATTTGTTGAATCTGAGATCCAGAATGAGATGTTTAGAAAATAAGTAATGATAATCAAGAAATAATGATTCAAGGATTCTTAGATGCCAACAGTTCTTACAATATCTTTGTTACAAATATAAATTTTAGAGAAGAAGATAGAGAAATAGTTGACTTCTTTAAAAAACATAACTACTTAAATAATGGTTCATCATATATGAATAGACTTAATGGTCTTGAAGGCTTCTTAAGTTAAAAAGGAAATATTTTTGGGAAATTTCAGGTTTCTATATTTGGTGATAATGAAGTTACTCTTGGTTCTAATGGTGTTAATACCTTAAAAGCTTATATGGATGAAGAACTTAATAAGTTTAGATCAGATTATAGTTTTTGGAATGAGGATGATATGTGTTAACATTTTTAAGCTATAATACAATTAAATGATGGCTAAGCCACACTTAAATGATTAAGTTAATATCCAAATAAATCAATATCCAAATAAATCAAGGAATTTAAAATGAGTAAAATATTATTAATGTGTGAAAAGTTGAGCTTAGTCTCTCATATTCTATTAGAATACAAAAGAAATAAAAATAATTTCTTTGAAGAAAATGACATATACATATGTTTAAGTAATCCTGCAACAACTCCAGTTTATCAATACCCTACAGATATAAAATATAAAGATTATCCTAAGTCTAACAATGTTAAACTAAAATGGAATAAGAATTTTAAAAAAATGAATTCTTACAAAGTCCTTAATGAATATGAAAAAGGTGGAGATTTATGTTTTATAAAAAATAAAAAAGATTTTAATCAAGATTTTGAAGAGATAGTAGTTATTCAAGATAAAGATTATATAGGTGCTTATTATGCTATAAGCATATTATCATTTGTTTATGGAGAAAATTATGAAGATAAATTTAATGTTTCATATGTCACATACTACTATTCAGAAAATCTTTATATAGAAACTGAAAAAGCCAGGTCTGGAGATAAATCTTTAAAGATTTTATTTAAAGATCTCGCCAGAGCTGGTAAAGATAAACAGTATTTCCAATACAATTACAATATAAATTCTATGATTTTTTTCAAAGAGATATTTAAACATTTAAATATTAATTCTAATGTTAAAAAACAAAAAGATAAGTATAAGTGGGAGCCTAACCATAAAGATATCAACATGTCTAAAAACATGTTACTTTTATTGCATATTTTATATAATTCGAAATACAATGAAAAGTTTAAAATAGATTTCTTAAAGAAAGGGGTTAAAAAAAGTGTTTTAATTGACTTTATGAGTTCTTATAAAGGAAGTACTAAGTTTACTAAAAAAAGTAAATATTCTTATTTTACCATAGGTAGTGCAGCTACTCAATATTCAATAGTGAATAATCTATTAGATTTGGATTTAATTAGTTTAGATAAAATTGATTCTGAATTTTTAAGATCTACAATAAAAGGAATAGAATTTTTCAAATGTTTAAACAACAAGACATTTGATATAGATTTACCTTTTAGACTTGAATCTTGGTTAGACTCATCTTTTGATGGTTTTAATATAAAAGAGAAGATTGACTCTTATCTATATAATTTTTTTATAGGTCAAAAAAGAAAGAATAATAAACAATTTAAGAGAGATTGAAAAAATCTCTCTATAATATACAAAAAAGGAGATAGACGATGTAAGAAACATTATAAATATGTCTACAGGAAGCTTTGAAGTCAGTTGAAAATCTACACAAAAAAAGGTAAAAAGATGAAAGATTTGGAAAAGTTAATGGAAAATTACAAAAAATGATTGTAACGGCAGAAAAAATACCAAGAAATCTAAAAATGAATATAATGAAGCATATTCTGAAGGATATAAAGAAGGTTTAGAAATGGCTTTAGTTGATCTTAGCACTAAGAGAAAATAGTTAAAAGTAATATTTAAGCAAAAAAAAAGCTAATATAAAAGAAAAAAGGTTAAAAATGAATCACTTTGTAAAAAATGTCTCTACAAATAAAGATAAGAGCATAGAAGAACTAAATGGTTACAAACCATGGTTTTCTAAGTTAAATGAAAAAGGAATCCTTTGCTGGGTTTCTGCTTTTAAAGGAAGTGATCTAAAAAAAGATAAACTCGCTCTAATTAAACAAATACACATACAAGAAAAATATGGGCCGATATTTATTCCAAGTGACTCATCTCTATATCTTAGATCTAACTCAGAAGAAGGCACTTCTAATTCATTTGTTTCTTATCTAAATGCGATACCTCTAAGTAAAGAAGAAATAGACTTTTTTGCATCTATAGCAAATACATTAGAGATTGATTGAAAGGAAAGTTTTGAAAAAAATATTCTTGATTTTAATTCTACTTAATTTTCAATTATATGCTTATGATGATTATAAAGAATTTGAAGATGTCGAACCTACAGCTAAACAAATAACTAAAATACATAGAACAAAGTTGGCGAATATAACTAAATTAGCTAAAATGGGTGACACAAAAAGCCAAATACTTCTATATGAAATATATACATTTGGTTCTGAATTAAGTCCGCCTGTCTTCTCTCGTAAGTTTAAATATTTGAAAATATTAGCTAATAAAAATTTATTATGGGCACAACAAGAACTTGCTCAATTATATTTTATGGGATATACGTGGCAATTAAAGCACGACTTTCATAAAGCAATGTACTGGTATAAAAAAGCAGCTAAGAATGGCGACTCTAAAGCTATGATCAGAATAGGTACAATGTATGAAAAAGGAATAGGTGTTAAACGTAATATGTGGGAAGCAA
>Ga0256842_1003460_pt1 | contig 10472 bp, 8 predicted proteins | sample 4559240metaG_FD_185973 | JGI IMG/M metagenome (GOLD analysis project Ga0256842, IMG submission 185973) | Hydrothermal vent microbial communities from Guaymas Basin, Mexico - 4559-240 | ecosystem: Environmental > Aquatic > Marine > Hydrothermal vents | place: Mexico: Guaymas Basin | collected...
CAGATGTAGATGAAAATATTGCAAATGCAAGTGAAATAAGGAAATTTGTAGTTAAGACAATCTTGCCTAAGCTCATGGCAAAATATAATGACCTATATTTTTCCATGGAAGGCGAGGGCAAGGAACAACAGGAGTCCTTTCATGACATATTAAAAGGATTTATTATTGCAATGTTCGCCATATATACCCTACTCGCAATACCACTTCGATCCTTTACACAACCATTTATTATCATGCTTGCAATACCCTTTAGCTTTGTAGGGGCAATAATTGGACATATGATAATGGGGCTCAATTTAACAATCTTGAGCATGTTTGGGATGGTAGGGCTTGCTGGTGTTGCTGTAAATGATTCTCTAGTGCTTACTGATGCAGCAAACTCCTTATCAGGAGATCCTGAAAAAAGGGCAGTCAAAGCAGGAATGTTAAGGTTCAGAGCGGTTTTATTGACATCCCTTACCACTTTTTTTGGTCTGGTGCCCATGATAATGGAAAAGAGCATTCAAGCCAAATTTTTAATTCCAATGGCAATAAGTCTAGGATTTGGAATCTTATTTGCCACCTTTATTACCCTTTTTCTAACCCCATGCTCTTATGTAATCCTGCACGATATTCTCAAAAAACTATCCTTTTCAAAGGCCAAATCCAATTGATATATAGCCATATTTTTTCAATAAAATCACCCTAGGTCTGTGGAAAGAGTCCTCAGACCTAGGATATAAAGCATGAGATAAAAAATCATTTATCCCTTCCATATACATCCTGGAGCCTTACAATATCGTCTTCACCAAGATATGAACCAACCTGGACTTCAATAAAAACTAAAGGTATCTTACCTGGATTTTCAATCCTGTGAACACATCCCAGGGGAAGATACACATACTGGTTTTCAGACAATAATATCTCCTCATCATCCCTTGTGACCTTTCCTGTACCCTGGACCACCACCCAGTGCTCTGACCTGTGGAAGTGTTTTTGAAGTGATAGTATTGCACCTGGATTTACAACAATCCTCTTTACCTGATACCTCTCACCCATCTCAAGGGTTTCGTATGATCCCCAGGGTCTATAGACCTTTCTATGGTGATATGCCTCTTCCCTATTTTGCTCCTTTAATTTAGCAACTATCTTTTTTACTTCCTGAACCCTATCTTTTTTAGATACCAAGATTGCGTCCTTAGTTACAACTACAACTTCATCTTCTAATCCAACTGTTCCAACTAAAATATCTTGTGCATCCACATAACATCCTTTTGTATCCACACTAACAACACTACCCTTAAACACATTTCCATCATCGTCTTTTTCACCTATGTCCCAAAGGGAATACCATGAACCAACATCACTCCATGGGCTATTCAGAGGAACCACTACTGCATTTTTGGTCTTTTCCATTACAGCATAATCAATTGAATCTTCACGACATTCGCAAAAAGCTTCTTCATCTAATGTCAAAAATTTGTCCCTTCTTTTACCTTTTTCCCATGCCTCTTTTGCCTTTTCATAAATATCTGGTGCAAATTCCCTTAATTCTGAGAGATAGGAATCTGCTCTGAATAAAAACATTCCGCTGTTCCAATAATAATCACCACTCTCAAGATATTTTTTTGCAGTATCTATATCTGGCTTTTCCACAAAGGCGTCCACATAATAGACACCATCAGATACCATGTCTCCCTTTCTTATATATCCGTAACCAGTTTCAGGGGTATTGGGTACAATACCAAATGTAATAAGCCTTCCCTTTTTTGCCTGACGAACTCCAAGCTCAATGGCCTTTTTAAATCTGTCAATTTTATCAAGGTAGTGATCAGCTGGAAGTACTAAAAGGGTTGGGACCTTATAATTTGACTGGGCCTCAAATGCTGCAACAGCGATTGCTGGGGCTGTACTTCTTGGTTCAGGTTCAATTATTACCTCACCTATGTCCTTTGATATTTCAGATATCTGGGATACAACTAAAAATCTATGGTCTTTATTTGTCAAAAATATGGGGGGAGTTTCTATGTTTAATTCATCAAGCCTCAACACCGTATCCTGCAACATGGTCCTGTCATTTACCAGGGGCATAAATTGTTTAGGAAACCACTTTCTGGACTTTGGCCATAGTCTGGTTCCAGACCCTCCACACAAGACAACTGGTACTATCATCTTCTCCACCTCCTTTGTATTTTCTATTTTTGAATATTGGTTATTAGTTATTGGTTAGTGGTATATTGGTTAGTGGTTTCCACCAATGCACCAATACACTAATTAAAAAATCCCTGATCGCTTATATCTGTTTCTTCCTACCATAAAGAGTTTAACTACCTGACGAGTAGTGTTTTTTAAATAAGTTTTTACAGAACTCATAGCTTCATCCAGGCTAATGGGAGCGGGACATATAGAAAAAACACATATAATTCCAACTTGTTCTAATTTCTCCAAATCAAGGTCCTTATCTATTGCGCCAGCTATTGCAATGCAAGGCACACCATATTTTTTTGCAGTCTCAGCAACTCCATATGGGCCTTTTCCATAAAATATCTGATTGTCCAGCTTTCCTTCACCTGTAATTACAAGATCAGCACCATTTATTTTTTCCTCTAGCCCAGTTAATTCCTTCATTACTTCAATCCCCTTTTTCAAACTAGCACCGAGAAAGGCATAAAATCCTGCGCCTATCCCACCAGCGGCGCCACCCCCTGGAATTTTAGTGACGTCAATACCAAGTTTTGTCTTAATAATAGAGGCAAGATTCATTAGACCTTTTTCCAACAATTCAATCATCTCTTCAGTAGCACCCTTTTGAGGGCCATATACCCTGGTAGCACCATTTTCTCCAATAAGGGGATTTTCCACATCGCATACTACTATAATTTCAACATCTCTAACTCTAGGGTCTAGGTTGGTAAGGTCAATTTCATTAATTTTTATGAGATTGCCACCGCAGGGAAATATTTCTTTTTTTTCTTTATCTAAAAACTTGATTCCAAGGGCAGCTGCCATCCCTATTCCACCATCATTTGTTGCGCTACCCCCAATACCCACAATTATTTTTTTTGCTCCCAGATCCAAGGCCTTTTCTATCAACTGACCTGTCCCGTAACTTGTGGTCTTTGTAGGATCTTTTTCACTCTCTTTTAACAGGGCTATACCACTTGCCTTGGCCATTTCAATTGCTGCCAGTCTATCCTTTTTAACAAAACAAATTTCTGATTTTATATCTCTAAAGAGGGGATCTTTTACAGTACACTCAACAATTTCCCCATCAAAGATGTCCCTTAAAACTTCTAAAAGACCATCTCCCCCATCTGAAAATGGAACTTTCTCAATCTCAATATCGGGAAATTCAGATATAATCCCCTCTGCCATTACATCAGCAGCATGCTTTGCAGAAATGGAACCTTTATATGCATTAGGTGCTAGAATTATTTTCATCTTTCTTGGCCCTTTTTATTTTTTTTATAATTTGCCTTGCTGAATAGTTCATATATCTATCTATCATTGAATACAAATACCGCATAGCAAAATAGTATCCGCGAAGAGCAATGGTAGTTGTGTAACATAGGACCCTGCTTGTCCAGAGTTTAAAAATAAGTTCCTGCCAATCTTCATCTGTTGCATCAAAATGCTCTAACAGCACAAAATAGGTCTCTCTCCATGTATGCTCATCCATAAAACTAAAGGAAGGTCCTTTCTTATTTGCTAAAAGTCCATCTCTCACCCTTCTTGGAAATAGGTCCAAGAGCTCTTCCATTTTGGATGTCCAATTTTCCATCAAAAGGGTCATGGAGCCTTCAATATCAAAGCCTATTTTTTCAAAAACATCTGCTGGGACTTCATGGGGATGCTCCGCCCTATGGACAATTCCTCCATTGCACACCGATAAATTTTCCATGGATGAATTTTTTGACATTAAAGAAAAAGTTTTATCCTTTAATGATTGAATTGTATCAAAACACTCAACCAACATGGTCTTTAAGTCTGTAAGTTTACCATAAAGCTTATGTAGTTTTCCTTCAGAGATATAAATTTCAAGCATGGGAAATCCATACATTACACTGTAAAAGGTGTACATGGTGTCAATACCCCAATCACTCCTTGAAATGACATCCTCTTCTTTAAAGAGCTTCTCTACCACAGACCTATGCATCAATAGCTCTCCACCAAGGGGTTGCTCTATCCATGGAAGCTCGGATGTGGGCCAGAGTAAAGCAAACCCTGTCTTTGTGATCATCCAGGTTATCATAGCATCAGTAGATGCCCTTGGAAAATAGTGTCTAACTACTGGATAACCTATATCAGCTCCTTCTAATGCCTTTGTGATCCAGTGCGGAGCAAATGTTGTGATGTCAGAATCAAAAAACAAGATCCTTTCCAAATCTGTTTCTTCTAAAAAATACTTCAGGGCAGTATTCATGCCATCGCCTTTACCAGGCCTTTTATTTCCCAGTCTTTCTTGCAGTATTAAATTAATCTCTGTATTGGTCTCCATTTTTACGGTAGGTATATTTTGCTCCAGGCTTCTATAAGTCTCTTCCTTTTCTACCCCTACACACAAAACCTCTTCCACCCGTGGGTGCTCGGCGGCAATTTTAACATTGTTTAGAACTACTTGAGGATTTTCCTTTTTAAATGGAAATACAACTAAACACATAATCTCCCCCTTGGTTTAAGGTTTCAACTCATGATAAAGTTAAGATTTTTCTCCCAAATGGGCTTTTTAAAATTAGGGTATTATTATATTTATTAATCATGTTATAGAAAAAATCAATACACCTAATTTGCCTTTTAAAAAAAATTCAGGTAAAAGAAACTTGAGAGTTAAAAACAAATGGTTACTATTATGATATTGATTAACACAAAACATAAGCCAGTTCAAGGATGAAGAAATATATTCCAGAGGAGGATTAATATAATGAGGATAGAGACCTTTAGATATACAGAAAGGCTTGGAGCTGTTCTTCTAAGAGATGTGCAAAAAATAATAGAGCTTGATTCTGGTATGGAAGATCAGGATACAGATGAAGCAAGGGGAGTATTAAAAATCAGTGAACCGATCATTCATGATATGCAGAAACAGATGGCCATTGTGATTCCCACAAAAAATGAGAAACTCAGACTGTTTGAAAATTGCATAAGCGGAGTGCCACATGAATGTCTAAAAATTATTGTATCAAATAGTGACAAAAGTCCAATAAACAGATTTGAACTTGAAAAAGAGACGCTTCAACAATTTTGTGAATTCTCCAAAAGACGAGCAATAATAGTACATCAAAAGGATCCAGTTATAAGCAGGGCGCTCCAAGAAGCAGGATACGATGATTTACTGGATGAACAGGGAATTGTAAGAGATGGAAAGGCAGAGGGAATGATAATTGGTATTTTGCTAACAAAATTTTTCAATAAAAATTATCTTGGATTTATTGACGCAGATAATTATTTTCCAGGAACCGTCCTGGAATATGCAAGGGCATATGCAGCAGGTCTTCATATTGCCAAATACGAACAGTGTATGGTGAGAATACTCTGGAGATATAAACCTAAAATTCATGAACAAGGACTTTATTTCAAAAAATGGGGGAGGGTATCAGAAATAACAAATAGATGTTTAAATTCACTTATATCCTTTGTAAGTGGATTTGAAACAGATGTTATAAAGACAGGAAATGCAGGAGAACATGCAATGGCCCTTAGTCTGGCAGAATCCATACCTTATGCCTCTGGATATGCAATTGAACCACAGGAACTATTGTCATTATTCGAGGAATATGGAGATATTCCCCATTTAGGTAATCATAAAAATGGATTTAAAGGCATTGAGATCCTTCAAATCGAGACTAGAAACCCACATTTACATGAAAATAAGGGGCAAGAGCACATAAACAACATGTTGCTATCATCTTTAGGTTCAATATATCACAGTGATGTATGTCCAGAAGAAACCAAAAATTTAATATTAGAAGAGCTTCAAAGGCAAGGACTCTTAAACCTTGGTGATGAACCCCCAAGACCAAAACTAATTAAGGCACCAAAGGAAATTGATTTTGAAAAATTTAAGGAAATTGTTGGAGAAAATATAGATAGATTTATTATAAAATAATGGCCATGGCTAAGCTAGTGATATTTACCGATATAGATGGCACAATAATGGACTTAACCACCTTTTCAATGGACCCAGTATTAGATGTTATTCCAAAAATAAAAGAGTATAAAATCCCAATTATATTTGCCTCAGCAAAGACAAAAACAGAACAGGAAAAAATAAGAAAACGTCTTGGCATACGAGACCCATTTATTGTAGAAAATGGAGGTGGTATTTATATCCCTCATAAATATTTTAACTTTTCCCTAGAAAAAATACTTGAAGACTACTTTGAAATAAAAAAGACAACTGGCTACACAATTGTTTCTGTAGGTAAAGACTATAAAAAAATTCAGAGCATTCTCAAAGAAATAAAATCACATACAAACTTACCATTTATAGGATTTGGGGATCTCACTGCAAAAGAGGTCTCACGGCTAACAGGACTCTCCATAAAAGATGCCAGGAACGCAAAACAAAGGGATTTTGACGAGACAATAATAATAGATGAAAAATATTTGCCGAAATTAAAAGAAGAGCTCGCAAGATATGGACTTAAATGTATCTTTGGTGGAAGGTTTTACCATATTATGGATAAAAGGGCATCCAAGGGCTTGTGCGTGAATACACTTAAAAAACTCTACACAAAAAAATATAATGATAGTATCATAACAATTGGATGTGGGGACAGCAAAAATGACCTTACCATGCTAAAAGAGGTGGATATACCCATTTTAGTTGAAAAAAAAGGAGGAGGGTTTACTAATATCTCCCTTCCAGGGCTGATAAGGGTCAAAGGTGAAGGACCAATTGGCTGGAAAAATGGGATATTAAATATAATTGAAAAATACCATTCAAACAATTGACTTTAGTAATTAACTCCTATTATAGTCATGCGCAGCCGCTTAATTCATGAGAATATAGAAATATTGCTCATTTAAGTTTTTTTAAGATGAAACCTACTGGAGGATGGTAAATGGCCGGTGAAAAGCGTATAAATATTGCCATTGCAGGACTTGGAAATTGTGCCAGTTCTCTAATACAGGGAATATATTATTACAGTGATGCACAAAGATTAGCAGATGCCATTGGTCTTATGCACCAAGAGATGGGTGGATATAAACCAGAGCACATCAAGGTGGTAGCTGCATTTGATATTGATAAAAGGAAAGTTGGTAAAGATGTATCAGAAGCCATATTTGAGCCGCCAAATTGTACCAAGGTGTTTTTTGATGATATTCCAAAACAGGATGTAAAGGTAGAGATGGGCAAGGTCTTAGATGGACTGTCCGAACACATGAAAAATTATGAAGATAAATATACTTTCCTACTGTCAGATGAAAAGGAATTGGAAAAAGAAGATATTGTCTCAATCTTAAAAGAAAGAGACGTTGATGTGCTTTTAAATTATCTCCCCGTGGGGTCAGAGCAAGCCACTAAATTCTATGCAGAATGCGCCCTTGAAGCCAATGTGGCATTTATTAATAACATTCCAGTGTTTGTAGCCAGTGATAAAGAATGGGCAAGCCGCTTTAAAGAAAAAAACATACCCATCCTAGGAGATGACATAAAATCTCAAGTAGGTGCAACTATTGTGCACAGGACCTTAACTGACCTATTCAAGAAAAGAGGGGTCAAACTGGACAAGACGTATCAATTAAATATGGGTGGAAATACCGACTTTTTAAACATGCTAAACAGGGAAAGACTACAATCCAAAAAAATCTCAAAAACAGAGGCAGTACAGGCTGTAGCGGCAAAAAGGCTGGATGATGAAAATATCCATATTGGACCAAGTGACTATGTACCATGGCTAAAAGACAACAAGATCTGCTTTATTCGGATGGAAGGCAGGTTATTTGGTGATGTGCCAATGAACATTGAACTCAGACTCTCTGTTGAAGATTCGCCAAATTCAGCTGGAGTTGTAATAGATGCAATTAGATGTGCCAAAATAGCCCTGGACAGGAACATAGGAGGACCGCTCTTAGGACCATCATCTTACTTTTTTAAACACCCACCAGTGCAATACACTGACAGCGAGGCATATGAAAAAGTAGAGGAATTTTTAAGAGGATAAATATAACAGTAAAAAGCCCGTGTTAAACGGGCTTTTTTTATTCTTATCTCTAGGAACAAAAAATAGGTGCTTGTCCTTTAATAATTTTACATCTCACTTATCCACCAAGGTATCAGCAACTCTATTAGGAACTCTGCCAAAACATTTGACAAAGTTTCAATGCCAGTGATAGTAACATATTACTTTTACTAATTAATTAAAAAGGTGGAAATATATAATGCAAAAGCAAGCCGCTGTTATCACAGGAATGGAAGTCATTACACCCCTTGGAGTAGGAGTAGAAAACTCTTGGAATGCACTTATCCAAGGGAAGTCAGGAATAAGGCGAATTACTCTATTTGATCCATCTAATTATCGTTGTCAGATCGCTGGAGAGTGCAAAGATTTTTCACCAGAACAATTTTTGGATAAAAAGAGTGTAAGCCGTTTTGATCGCATGTTCCATCTTTTCATATCTTCAGCCATACTTACTATTGAAAAATGGAAGTTTTCGTATGGAAAAGATCCCTATCGTCTCTCAGTTATAGGGGCAAGTGCTATTGGGAGTCCCTCAACATTTGAGCGCAACTGTAAGGGATTGAATTCAGGGGGTCCACGCAAAGTCTCTCCATTGTGTGTAGTAGCTATAGCCGCCAATACCGCTGCTTCTGAAGTAGCAAGACGAATAAATGCAAGGGGTCCTCAATATTTTTTACAAGAAGCGTGTGCAGCAGGAACAAAGGCTATCGCTACAGCTACTTTATTGATACGGCAGGATATAATTGACGCTGCTATTGTTATAGGTGCAGATGCAGGTATTACTCCCACTCTCATTGCAAGTCTGGGTAATCTTGGGGCAGTTGCTACAGGAAAGTGGAATGAATGCCCTGAAAAGGCTTCTAGACCTTTTGATGCTAAGAGGAATGGATTTGTCCCGTCAGAAGGTGCTGGATGTATGATTATTGAATCATTAGAACACGCAGAAAAACGGGGGGCAGTGCCTCTTGCACAAATAGCCGGCATTGGAGCCACCTGTGATGCCTATCACCCAACAGCTCCTGAGCCTTCAGGAGAGAGTATAGTTCGGTGTATGGAGCTGGCTATAAAAGATGCAGGTATTAGTCCAGATGAGGTGGATTATATCAATGCGCACGGAACCTCCACCCCCCTTAATGATATGATTGAAACCAAGGCAATTAAACAGGTATTTGGAACACACGCATACAATATCCCAATTTCTTCAAACAAGTCTATGATTGGTCATATGTGGGGAGCTGCTGGGGTGGTAGAGGCGATCTTTTCAATAAAATCTATTCTAGAAGGGATTATCCCTCCCACAATAAATCTTGAACACCCTGATCCAGAATGTGACCTTGACTATGTGCCAAACAGGGCCAGAAATTCAAAGGTTAACATAGTTCTTTCCAATTCTTTTGGCTTTGGAGGAATTAATGCTTCAATTATTTTAAAACGTATGTAGGGAGTAAAAAATGGCTACTTACAATGAAGAGTTTTTTCGCAAGCTTTTTGAGAGAAATTTTGTTTATATTAGAGGTTTTTTACGGAATGTCCAACGCCATGGAGAGCGGGTGGCACTTATTGAAGCAGCTTCAGGAAAGAAGTGGAATTATGTGCAATTAAACGCAGAAGCAAATAGGTTTGCCAATGCCCTTTTATCTTCTGGAATATCTCCCCAGGATGTAGTAACATATCAACTCTTTAACTGCCCTGAATTTGCCTTTATTTACCTTGGATGTCAGAAGATTGGTGCTATTAACAACCCTATTAACTTTCGGTTTTCACCTCAAGAAATAGCACACGTTCTCGAGGATTCTCGCAGCAAGGTTTACATATTTGATGCCTCAATCAAAGATAATGTTAAAAAAGCATTAACCCTTTCATCCCATAAACCTGAAAAAATGATCGTGGTTGGAGCAGATAAAAATAAAGAGGATGGTTTTGCAATCAGCTACAACGAATTTGTCTGCAATGCTTCTGAAAATGATCCACAAGATCCAGATTTTTTTGGAGTAAATGCTTATAAAGAATCAACCCGTCTCTACACATCAGGCACCACTGGAATGCCTAAAGGTGTACCTCTTAACAATATCAACGAAATTATGACTATCTATGATTTAATGATGGCTCTTCACTTAAATTTGGATGATGTCATGTTAAATATTTCTCCATGGTTTCATCGCGGGGGAATTCATTTAGGAGGTCCTTGTCCTGCGCTTTACGTAGGAGCATCAATAGTTGCTATGAAATTTTTCTACCCCAGGACTACCCTTGATGTGATTAGTAAATATAATGTGACATTTGTTGTTGGGGTCCCCACAATGTATA
>Ga0256842_1003462_pt1 | contig 10470 bp, 5 predicted proteins | sample 4559240metaG_FD_185973 | JGI IMG/M metagenome (GOLD analysis project Ga0256842, IMG submission 185973) | Hydrothermal vent microbial communities from Guaymas Basin, Mexico - 4559-240 | ecosystem: Environmental > Aquatic > Marine > Hydrothermal vents | place: Mexico: Guaymas Basin | collected...
TAGCAAATAAAGCAAAAGAAGCTGCAAATCAAGCACAAGAATTTGCAACTGAAAATATTCAAGAATATACACCAGACATAATACAAGATGGTTTAAATAGCATTAATGATGTAGTACAAGATAAGATAGAAGATATTTCTGATGAATATATTGATTCAAATTTAGAATCGATTGAAAGTTATTGTTCATGGTGTTTTGAAAAGCATAGTTCAACTTTAAAAGAAAAAAATAGCTTATCAAGAAATATTTATGTTTGCGATGGTTGTGGAAAACAAGTTGTAAAATGTAGAGCTTGTGATAATAAAGCAAAATATGCCAATGCAGATAACACAGGTACGGATACATGGTCAAGTAATTTTTGTGCTGTACATGAAGGTGCGATTGCAAAGTTTGAAACTTTAAATTTATCCTTAAATAATATAGATGAATATAAAGAAATTGTAGAAAGAGATGAACGAAACTATAAAAAAATTGCCACTACCGCAGCTTACACTATTGGTGGAGCTGCTGTTATAGCCCCTTTAGCATTGGTTGCTGCTCCTGCAATTGGTGGAGCAATAGGTACATCTTTATTGGGGTATAGTGGTGCAGCTGCTGCTAATGCTGGTTTAGCAACATTAGGTGGAGGTGCTTTAGCTGCTGGTGGAGCAGGAATAGCTGGTGGTGTTGCAGTAGTAACAGCTGCTGGAAGTGCCCTTGGTGGACGATATGGAGCAGTAATTTCTAATAGTTATTTTGGAGATATTGATGGATTTGATATTGTAGAAGTAAGAGAAGGAAAAGAACCTGCCATCATCTGTATTGATGGATTCTTAACAGAAGATGACAACACTACTAGCAGTGTTTGGGAAGAAGCATTACTAAAACATTATCCAGATAATAAAATTTACCATATTGAATGGGAATCAAAGAGACTAAAAGACTTAGCAAGTACATTTAGTATATCTATAGCTAAGGAAGGTATTAAAAAAGGTGCATTTAATGCAGCATTATCTGCATCCAAAGTAGCTGCAACAAAAATTGCTCCTGTTGGTATAGCTATTCAAGCATTAGGATTAGTAAACAATCCGTGGTCTGTAGCTGGAGTTAAAGCTTATCAAACAGGGGCATTGTTGGCAGATATTATAGCTAGGACAGATAAGGAATATATACTGATCGGTCATTCTTTAGGAGCAAGAGTTATCTATTCTTGCTTAGCTGCACTAAATACAAAAGATGAGTGCTACATCAAAGATGTACATTTACTAGGTGGTGCAGTTGATAAGAATTGTACAATAGAAGAGGATGATAAAGTAAATTGGAGTAATTTACATAATAGTGTAAATGGAACAATTAATAATTATTTTAGTAAAAATGATACTGTTTTACAAACATTGTATAAAGCTGGAGAAGCTGTCAAGTTTGAATTAGGTGATCCAATTGGTAGGCATTCAATAAAAAATACAAATATCAATAATATTGATGTTACAGAATATATTAATGGACACACGGAATATAAACAAAATTTACGCAAGATATTAGTTCTTAAGTAGTTATACATTCCTATATTATCAAATGATAAAATACAACTCTTATTAAACTTTGATAATGAGATAAAGACAGATATAAAACAAATACACAATAACTTTTTAGGAACAACATAAATGAATCAAGCAGTACACAACAAACTAGTATCTTTTATATGGAGCATAGCAGACGATTGTCTTAGAGATGTATATGTAAGGGGTAAATATCGTGATGTTATCTTACCTATGGTAGTTTTAAGAAGACTTGATGCTCTGCTTGAACCTACAAAAGATGCCGTTCTTGATGAAGTGAAGTTTCAAAAAGAGGAGGTAGGACTTACTGAGCTTGATGAAAATGGTTTAAAAGATGCAAGTGGATATGTATTTTACAACACTAGCCCTTGGACACTTCTAAGACTTCACAATACAGCTACAAACTCTGCTCAAATACTAGAAGCAAACTTTAGCGAATACCTTGATGGATTTAGCCCAAATGTAAAAGAGATAATAGAAAAGTTCAATCTAACAGCCCAAATAAAACACATGGCAAGTAAAGATGTACTACTAGAAGTATTAGAAAAATTTACATCTCCAAATATTAACTTAACCAATAAAGAAAAAGAGGATGGTGAAGGTAAAAAACTACCACCTCTAACTAATCTTGGTATGGGTTATGTGTTTGAAGAATTAATAAGAAAGTTTAATGAAGATAACAATGAAGAAGCAGGAGAACATTTTACACCTAGAGAAGTTATAGACCTTATGACACACATCATCTTTGATCCTATAAAAGATAACCTACCTCCTGTTATGACTATATATGATCCTGCTTGTGGAAGTGGTGGTATGCTTACAGAATCTCAAAACTTTATAAAAGATGAAAATGGTGAGATAAAAGCTACTGGAGATGTTTATCTTTATGGTAAAGAGATAAATGATGAGACTTATGCTATTTGTAAATCAGATATGATGATAAAAGGGGATAATCCTGAAAATATCAAAAATGGTTCTACTTTAGCTGTTGATGAGTTTAGTGGAACTAAGTTTGATTTTATGTTATCAAATCCTCCTTATGGAAAATCATGGGCGAGTGAACTTAAAAATATAAAAGATGGTAAAGACATCATTGACCCTCGTTTTATTGTACGACTTAAAGATTATTGGGGAGAGGAAGCAGAAGCTGATGCAACTCCACGAAGTAGTGATGGGCAACTTCTATTTTTAATGGAGATGGTAAGCAAGATGAAAGCAACATCTTCTAGCCCACTTGGAAGTCGTATAGCATCAGTCCATAATGGTAGTAGCCTTTTTACTGGTGATGCGGGTGGTGGAGAGAGCAATATAAGAAGATATATAATTGAAAACGATATGCTTGAAGCTATCATACAACTACCAAATAACCTTTTTTACAATACAGGTATCACCACTTATATATGGATACTTTCAAATAATAAGAATCAAGATAGAGAAGGACAAGTACAACTTATAGATGCTGGAGAACTATACAAAAAACTAAGAAAAAATTTAGGTGATAAAAACTGTGAGTTTACACCTGAACATATAAACGAAATAATAGAAGTTTATCAAACTATGAAAGTGCAAGATAAAGATGATACACAAAAGCTAGCAAGTAAAGTATTTGATAATAGTGACTTTGGATATTATAAAGTAAATATTGAAAGACCAAAAAGATTAAAATCACAACTAAGAGATGATTTGATAGAAACTCTTAGATATGATAAGGCATTGATAGAGCCTATGAAATGGGCTTATGAAGAGTTTGGGGAAGATGCTTATGAAGATATAACTAAATATGAAAAAGAAATTTTAGAGTGGTGTGAAAAAGAGGAAGTAAATCTAACTTCAAAACATAAGAAATCTCTTTTATCTCAAACTTTATGGACTAAACATCAAAATTATATAAATGTTGCTAATACTCTTAAAGAGCATATAGGAGCAGAAGTATCTGATAATTTTAATATCTTCAAAGTAGAAGTTGATAAAGTTATAAAACAAGAGAAAATTAAACTAAGCTCAGGTGAAAAGAATCAAATCTTAAACGCTATTAGTTGGTATGATGAGAGTGCTATAAAAGTTGTAAAAAAAGTACATAAACTAAGTGGAGATAAATTAAATTCACTACTTGAACATCTAGGTTGTAGTGAAGATGAACTTGAAAACTTTGGTTACTACATAACTGATAAAGCAAATGAGTATATAGAATATGAAGCACATACAGATATAAGAGATAGTGAAAATATACCACTAGCTGATGATATACAAAGCTACTATTTAAAAGAGGTAAAACCTCATGTAGCAGAAGCTTGGATAAATCTTGATAGTGTAAAGATAGGCTATGAGATAAGTTTTAATAAATACTTTTATAAGTATAAAGCACTTAGAAGTATAGAAGAGGTTACACAAGATATAGTAAGTCTTGAAGAACAGAGTGATGGCTTGATTAAAGAGATATTAGGATTATAGGATGAGTAAATTAGAAAGATATGACTCTTATAAAGATAGTGGGGTTGAGTGGTTAAAAGAAGTTCCTATGGATTGGAAAATGGTTAGATTAGGAACTTTAGGTAAATTTTCAGCAAGTGGTATTGATAAATATTTAGTTAAAAATGAATCAATAGTAAAAATTATTAACTTTACAGATATTTATTCAAGAACTAACTTAACATTAGATTCTAAAATTAGTTATATGGAAGTAACTACACCTGAGTTAAATAGAAAAAAGCATTTAGTAAAAAAAGGTGATTTAATATTTTTACCAAGTTCTGAAACATTTGAAGATTTAGGTTTATCAGCATTAGTTAATGAAGAGCTTGAAAATACATCCTTCTCATACCATTTAATTAGATTAGAATTTGAAAAAGATATTGAGCATAACTATAGAAAATATTTATCTAATAATAATTCTGTTCTAAATCAATTTTCAAGTTATGGAAAAGGAACTACTAGAAAAATTATAGGTAGAAGTGTTTTTAAAAATATTAGAGTATTAATACCCTCAAAACAAGAACAAATAAAAATAGCTTCATTCCTTGATACTAAAACAGAACAGTTAGACAAGGCTATAAAACAAAAAGAGCAACTTATAGAGCTTTTAAAAGAGCGAAAACAGATAGTTATAAATGATGCTGTTACAAAAGGGGTAGACAAGACTGTAACTATGAAAGATAGTGGGGTTGAGTGGATAGGGGAGATTCCTGAGCATTGGGAGATAGTTAAAAGTAAGAGATTATTTATGGCAAGAAAAGAGAGAGCTAGAAAGAGTGATTTACAATTAACAGCATCTCAAAAACATGGTGTGATATATCAAAAAGATTATATGGAACTTGAAGGACGAAAAGTTACTCAAGTAGAAACAAATTATGAGATATTAAAGAGAGTAGAACCTAATGATTTTCTAATTAGCATGAGAAGTTTTCAAGGTGGTATAGAATATTGTAGGTACGAAGGTAGTGTAAGTTCTGCTTATGTTCCATTAATTCCAATAAAAGATGTAGTGTCAGAATATTTTAAATATCTATTTAAAAGTTATGTTTACATACAAGCACTTGCTAGTACATCTAATCTAGTTAGAGATGGACAAGCCTTACGATTTGATAATTTTTCATTAGTTGATTTAATTATAATTCCTGAACATGAACAAGAAAATATAGCTAAATACCTTGATGAAGAAACAGTAAAAATAGATAAATCCATAAGCCTACAAGAAAAGCAAATTACAAAACTAAAAGAGTATAAAACTACTTTAATAGATAGTGTAGTTACTGGAAAAGTGAGGGTACGATAGTGTATTTAAAAAGTTTAAAAATAAAACACTTTAGAAAATTTGGTGAAGATAATAATCTAATAGAGTTTGTTGATTCAAAAGATGGATTGCAAGCTGATTCTATTAATATCGCAACTGCTACAACACTTGTTGTAGGCAAAAATAATTCTGGTAAGACAACGATTACAAGGGCATTAGATAAACTTATTGGTAATAAAAAATTTGAAGAAAATGATTTTAATTTTTTCTACTTGAATAAACTTTTGGAAGGATATATAGAAGATACTTTTGAAAACTTTCCTACGCTTGAATTTAAATTAGTAATTGGTATTGACGATAGTGATGAAAACCAAGACCTAATAACTAATATTGTACCTTTTTTGACAATTAAAGATGTAGATACAACAGAATTTTCTATAAAAATAAAATATGAATTATTGGAAACGCTAGAGTTTATCTCTAAAATAAAAAGTATTATTGATAACTGCCCCGATAATGAATATATTAGATTCCAAAAGTATTTAGAGTTAATTAAAGAAATACCTAAACAACTAAACTATTATAACTCTAGTGATGAGCTAATAGAAAAAAGTAAATTTAAACTTTCTGATTTAATACAGATTAAAATTATCGAAGCAAACAAAACAATTAGCGATACAAGCTTGTCTGATATATTTAATAAAATCATACAATATAAGTATCAAACAGAAGATATGAGTGCTATTAATAGTCAAATTGAAACGATAAATACTGATATGACGGAGAAAGTTTCTAGTACACATACGGCACATGTTAATGGTGCTTTACATGCTATTGAAAATCAAGATAAATTAGAGATGAGATTAAGTTCAAGTTTGACTTTTGATATATTGATGAAGCATATGATTAGATATGAATATGTAGAGCAAGGACTTAATATTCCTGAAGGTCAATTTGGTCTTGGTTATTCAAATCTTATGAGTATTATTGGTGAGATAATAGATTATATAGAACAATACTCAGATGAAGAATTTCATAGTAAGCTTAATATAATTTGTATTGAAGAGCCTGAAGCATTTATGCACCCACAAATGCAAGAACTTTTTATAAAAAATATAAATGATGCGATTAAACATTTATTGGATGGAAGTACTAAAAAAATAAATAGCCAACTTGTTGTTACAACACATTCTTCTCATATATTAAACAGTAAAATACATACAAGTAATTCCTTTGATAATATTAACTATATGACAATAATAAATAACCTATCAAATGTTGTAAATTTAAAAGATAAGAATATTATCAATAGTGATAGTGCAGATGCTATAAATGATTTGAAATTTATAAAGAAACATATGAAGCACAAAGTGTCTGAACTGTTTTTCTCTGATGCAATTATATTTGTCGAGGGTATTACAGAAGAGACACTACTAACATACTATATGGACAATGATGATGCACTAAATAAATACTACATAAGTATTTTTAATATTAATGGTGCTCATGGACTTGTTTATCATAATCTTATAAAATTACTTAAAATTCCTACACTTGTAATAACTGATCTAGATATTAAGAGAAGAGATAGTGAAAAAAGAAATCAAAAAAAAGATGTTTATCATCAGATTATTAGTTTAAATAATCGAGAAACAACTAATGCAACAATTATAAAATATAATGGGAGTAATAATATTGAAGACATTGACACTTTCTTTAATATTGAGAATTTATATATCGCATTTCAAAATAAAAAAATAGAAAATTATTATGCAACCTCTTTAGAAGAAGCATTGATTTTAGAGAACTATGATAATGATATTTTAAATAAAGTTATAGAAAAAATTAAACCACAAATTTATAACAAAGTTTTGGGTAACACTAATTATAGAAAAAATCTTGCTCATAATTCATATAGATTACAAAATAAATTGTCAAATAGTAAAAGTGATTTTGCTAATGAACTTTTATACCAGTTAAGTATAAAAGAGGATGATACTGATATACCTGACCTACCAGAATATATTCAAAATGCAATTGAGTGGTTAAAAATGAAGCTAATTCCAGAGGAAAGCTCCTCAGAGGTAGTTTCATGAGTTTAACTCAAGTCTCACAAGAAGTTATTACTCAAGAACAACAGATACAAAAAGATATTTTCTATAAGATAGATGAATATCAAAATATAATCTTTAATGCAGGGGCTGGAGCAGGTAAAACATATGCTCTTATTGAGAGTCTCAAATATATCATTCAAACCAAGGGTAAGCAACTTAATAGTCACAATCAAAATATTATATGTATTACATATACAAATGTTGCAACAAACGAGATTAAAGAAAGACTAGGAAATACAAAGCTAGCAAAGGTTTCTACAATACATGAGAGACTATGGGATTTAATAAAAGACTATCAAAAACAGCTAGTAGAAGTTCATACAGAAAAGCTTACTACTGAAACATCAAGTATAAATGAAGACTTGGCAACTGTAGATAAATTTGAAGCATATAGAAATGTAGAAGAAAAAAGTACCTTTATTAATGTGATGATTCAAAACAAAGACGACTACTATCAATGCACAAATAAAGGAGCAGCAGAATTTAGAACAGCTGTTAAATCTTTTTTAAATGAAGAATATCATAGCTTATTAAGCAATGTTGGTAACTTCAAGTCTCTTATTGGAAAACTATATAAAATTAGAGATTATGAAGAGTGTCTCAACCATATAGAGCGTGGAGAATATAAAAAAGTAACCTATGATGCACGTTTCAATAACGATAGGCTTCATAAGATGCTAATTAGTCATGATACTCTGCTGGAGTATGCTTATCAAATCATAAATAATTATGAACGGGTTAGGCAGATTATCATAGATAAATACCCATATATACTTGTAGATGAGTATCAGGATACCGACGAACATGTAATTAAAATATTAAAGCTATTATCTGATTACTCTGAACAAATAAATCATAATCTTTTTATAGGATATTTTGGTGATATAGCTCAAAATATTTATGATACAGGTGTCGGAGGTAAGATTTCTGAACTTCATCCAGATTTACACAATATTGCTAAGGTTTACAATAGAAGATCAACAAATGAAATAATTCAAATTATTAACAAAATAAGAAATGACGATATCCGACAAGAATCCATTTATAGTGATGCTGATGGTGGCTCAATCGAGTTTTACAATGGTAAAGAAAATGATATAAATGGCTTTATCGAAAAGTATAAAACAGAATGGAATATTAATCAGGATAATCAACTTCATTGTTTGGTTTTGACGAATGAATTAGTTGCAAAATATAATGGTTTTGAAAATATATATCAAAAATTAAAGGCTACTCCATATTTTAAAACAAATTGGAAGAATATTAATACTGAAATTTTAAGTCAAGATCTGTCAAAACTTGGAACTGTTCCAAATTTATTTTTTAGAATTTTGGACTTTAAAATAAAGCTTGAGAATCCTACAACCTCACTTTTATATCTAGCACATGAAAAAATATATAAAGCTCTTACCTTTAAAGAAGTAAAAGAACTTATTAGGTTATTACAATTAATAAGTGGTGAATCGGTGAAATCATTTATTGAATCTATTTTTCAAATCTATAATGAAGCTGATAACTTAAAGTATAAAAAGATAATAGAAGAAATTTTTGAATTAGAAACATATACTTTTGATGGTTTTTTAAACTATCTATTAAATAAATTATTTTCAAATATTGAAGATGAGAACATTGAAAGTGCTAAAGAGAAATTAGTTGAACTACTAGATGTTAATAATATAGAATATATTGCATGGTTTAATTTTATTAGTAAAATAGAAAATAAAGACATTATATATCATACCTATCATGGTACTAAAGGCGAAGAATACAAGAATGTAATAGTATTGATGCAAAATAATTTTGGAAAAGATAGAAAGAAGTTTTCTTCATTTTTTACTAATTATAATATTGAACTAAATGATGAAGAACTATCGAAATATACAAATACAAAAAACTTATTATATGTTTCTTGTTCTCGAGCAATTGAAAATTTACGGATATTATACCTTGATGATATATCTGATTTTAGAGATGGGATTGAAAGTATATTTAACACTATAAAGATGTGTAATGAGTAATATCCTAATCTACCAAAATGACAACGGTAATATAAAAGTTGATGTAAAGTTTGAAGATAAAACACTATGGTTATCACAAACTCAAATATGTGAAGTATTTGGTAAAGCAAAATCAACTGTTAGTGAGCATATAAAAGCTATATTTGAAGAAGATGAACTTGATGAAGAAGTGGTTGTTCGGAATTTCCGAACAACCACTAAGCATGGTGCTATTGAGGGAAAAACACAAAGTAAAGAAGTTAATTTTTATAGCCTAGATATGATAATAGCTATAGGTTTTAGAGTGCGTTCATCTACTGGTACAAAGTTTAGAATATGGGCAAAAGATAGACTTAAAGAGTATATAACTAAAGGGTTTGTACTAAATGATGAGCGATTTAAAACTGGTTCTTCAATGAGTTATTTTGATGAACTTCAAAAACGACTTAGAGATATACGAATATCTGAAAAGTTTTTTTACCAAAAAATCAAAGACATCTATATGACCAGTAAGGATTATGATGCTAAAGATGAAAAAACAGTAGCATTTTTTAAACTTGTACAAAACAAACTTTTATGGGCTATCTCATCTCAAACTGCTGCTGAACTTGTACATATTAGAGTAGATATAAGTAAACCTCTTTTAGGAATGAGTTCTTTTGATAAAGAGGGTAAGAATATTACTAAACGAGATGTAAGTATCGCTAAAAATTATCTAAATGAAGATGAGATAAAACTCTTAGGTCTTTTAGTAGAACAATACCTTGCATTTGCAGAAACTATGGCAATGCAACAAACTCCTATGTATATGAAAGATTGGATACAAAGACTAGATATGGTTATATCTCTCAATGGTAGAGACTTACTAAACCATGCAGGTAAAATCAGTCACCAAATGGCAAAAGAGAAAAGTGAGCAAGAGTATTTAAAATATAAAGAAAATCAAAAACAACTACAAAAAGTTGAGAGTTTAAAAGAGCTTGAAGAAGATATAAAGAGGTTAAAATAATGGCATCAAAAACAAATGAACTAGCACTAGAACAAAGTATAGAAAAGGCACTTACAGGTACAACAGTTGAAGAATTAAAAGC
>Ga0256842_1003463_pt1 | contig 10467 bp, 1 predicted proteins | sample 4559240metaG_FD_185973 | JGI IMG/M metagenome (GOLD analysis project Ga0256842, IMG submission 185973) | Hydrothermal vent microbial communities from Guaymas Basin, Mexico - 4559-240 | ecosystem: Environmental > Aquatic > Marine > Hydrothermal vents | place: Mexico: Guaymas Basin | collected...
CAGATGGTGGAGCATCTTGTACAAATGTACAAACTTTTACTTTAGTGGATCCTCCAGCATTAAATATTACATTAACACCAACACCCGAAAATTGTGGAGGAAGTGATGGAGAAATAAATGTAAGTGTTGCAGGTGGGGTTAATCCTATAGATTACACATGGCAGGTTACAGCAGGAACAGGAACAACTAATGGTAGTGTAAATAATCAATCTAATCCATACGATATTACTGGTCTTCAAACAAGTACTTACAGTGTAACGGCAACAGACGCTAATGGTTGTGCTGTTATTGGAACAGTTGTGGTAGGAGGAGCTGGTTCTGTTGTAGCAGGGTTTTCAACATCAGCAAATCAATGTTTGACAGGAAACTCTTTCGATTTTACTAATACTACAGGAACTACAGGTGGAATAGTAACAACAACTTATGATGTAGTTGCCCCTGCGGGAGGGACTTCTGTTTCTGGTTTAAATGGTACTCCAGATTATAATAATTTTATAGCTGATGCTCCTGGTCTTTGGACAGTTACTCAAACAATTCAAGGTGGGGGTTGTCTAGCAACTCAAGTATTAACTTTTACAGTTTATGATATGCCGCAATTAACATTGGTAGAAACAGATGTTACTTGCAACCATAGTAATACAGGATCAGGGACAGACGATGGAATAATTACAGCAAGTGTTACTAATTCTAATCCTCCAGAAACTTATATTTTTACTAGTGGAGTGGGTTCGTTTGCAGGTAATGTTGCAACGGGGCTGGCAGCTGGTAGTTATACAGTTTTAGTAACAGATATGCAGGGGTGTACAGATAATGCATCTATTATAATTAATGAACCTCCTGTTATTACATTAAGTTTAACAAGTACTCCCAATTTATGTAATGGTGTTCCTTGCGATGGAACGGCAAATGTTGTATCAGTAACAGGAGGTAGTGGAGGTCCTTTTACTTATTTATGGAGTACAACTTCTACATCTCAGAATATTACGGGTTTATGTGCAGGTCCTTATAATGTGACAGTTTATGATTCAAATTCACCAGCTAATGCTTGTTATGAAGTAGGTAGTCAGACTATTTCAGAGCCCGCTGCAGAAACTTACACCAATTCATCAACAGATGCAACGTGTGGATTAGCAACCGGTTCAGCAACAATAAATGTAACAACTGTTCCAACATCTGCAACTTACGAATATACATGGTTTTCTGATGCAGGTTTGACAAATCAAATTGGTTTTACAGGAGCATCAGCTAGTTTTTCGAATACACAAATGAGCCTTGCTGCAGGAACTTATTATGTTCAAGTAGAAAATGCAAATGGGTGTACTGATGTGATTGCTATTACAGTTAATGATAATGGTTCTCCAACATTAAATATTACAAGTTCTACAGATATTTTATGTAATGGAGGAAATAATGGACAAATAACTGTTGATGTTACTGGGACATTAAATCCAAACTTTACATATACGTGGCAACAAAATGGAATTGCGTACAACTCGACAGGACCAACAGCAGCAATTAATGATCAACAAACAAATTTAATTGCTGGAACATACGATATTACAGTTACCGATAACGCAGGTTGTCAGTCGGCAGTAAATGTAGTTCTAACAGAACCTACTCAAATGACAGGAACGGTTTCTGTGGTAGATGCCAATTGTTCTACTTTAGGAAGTTTGACAGTTAATACCTCTGGAGGAACTGTTGCAGGATCATATACTTATCTTTGGGATAACGTACCTGCTTCTACTTCTCAAATAATTAATGTTGGAACAGGAGTATATAATGTAACGGTTTATGATGATAATAGCTGTGAGTTATATTTAAGCGGAACCATTAATGATATAGGAGGAATTACAGCAACTTCTGTAGTTAATTCTAATGCATTATGCTTTGGAAGTAATGAAGGTTCAATAACAGCGACTCCAACAGGAGGAACTGCCCCTTTTACTTATTCTTGGACCGCTTTGGGTTATACAGGGGCAAATACAGCAACTTATTCTAATCTTCCTGCTGGTAACTATAATTGTGTAGTTACGGATGTAAATGGTTGTAGTGCAAATACTGGACAAACAATTACAGAACCAACAGAAGTTCATTTTATATTTGTTGATTCAACTATGGTTTCTTGTTTTGGAGGAACTGACGGAGATATTACAGTTGATGGGATAGGAGGAACAGCGCCTTATACATTCGACTGGGATTTAGCAGCAGCAAATCAGACTACTGCACAAGCAAGTAATTTAGGAGTTGGTTGTTACACTGTTACAGTAGAGGATAATAATCATTGCACAACAGATACTACAGTTTGCATTCATCAACCTACACCGCTTATATTATCAGTTGATGAATATGATGCTCATTGTAATCAGACAGATGGAAGTGCTCACGTAAATATTATTGGAGGAACAGCTCCTTACAATACCATAAATTGGTCGGCAGGAACAGCAACGTCCCAAGCTGATTCTATTTCTAGCTTGGCATTTGGTTCATATACTGTAACAGTTATCGATTTTAATGGTTGTCAAGAAATTGCTAATTTTAATATTGATTCAATTTCAAGAGGTGTGATCTCAATATCAAACTACACAAATGTGAGTTGTTTTGGAGGAAATGATGCTTCTGTTCAAGTTTCTGTTGGAGGCGGTGGAGGAACTAATTCTTATGTTTGGGCTCCTGTAGGATATACTGATGGAGGTACAACTTATTCAGATTTAATTCAAGGTACATATAATGTTACAGCAACAGATATTTGGGGATGTGAATTATATGCACAGCAAAATATTATTGAACCAACACCTTTAACATTAACTATTACCTCAGTTAATGATAGATGTAATGGGACTTGTGAAGGAACAGCTGATGCTGTTGTAGGAGGAGGAACTGCTCCTTATTCATATCAATGGGACGATGTATTATTATCTACAAGCTCTGGTTTAGTTGGTTTATGCGATGGATGGTATAGGGTTACCGTCACCGATACTAAAGGTTGTTCAATTATTGATTCTGTTGAAATTACAGAACCAATATCAATCTCCCTTACAGCAAGTATTGACAGCTCAAGCTGTGGTCAAGATGATGGTAAAATTGTTGTTTACCCATTAAATGGAACACCACCATTTACTTTTGCTTGGGCGCCAAATCTAACAGGAAGTGTGGTTGACTCTTTAGACGGTATTCCTCAAGGAAATTACTGTGTGACTATTACCGATTTTAAAAATTGTCCTTTCGATTCTTGTTTTGTTGTGGTAGATCAAAATTCTCCAACCGTTCAAATAGATTCAATTCATAATCCTTTGTGTAATGAATCTGATAATGGAGAAGTTTTTGCTTCTTCGATAGGAGGTGTTTTACCTTATTCATGGAATTGGGACTCGGATTCGTCAGGAGTTGCTAGCATTTCGAATGTTGCAACTAACTTAGATGGTGGTAATGTTTGTGTCACAGTTACAGATGCAAATGGATGTCAATCTACAGCATGTACTACATTGGTAGAGAATCCCGCTCTTATTGTTAATATCACTACAGTTGATGTATTATGTAATGGCGATTCAACAGGACAAGCAAATTCTGTTGTTACCGGAGGCACTGGTTTAGGAACTTATACTTATTCGTGGAATGGATTATATTCAGGGGCTAGCAGTATGAATGAGAGTTTGATGGATAGTATTCCTTCAGGAACATATAGTTTACTCATAACAGATATCAATGGTTGTACAACTTTAACAAACAATATTGCAATTAATGAACCAACTCATATCTCATTGACGAGCTCGTTTACGCCTGTACAATGTAATGGTGCTTGCGATGGTGTAGGAATAATTACAGCAACAGGAGGTGAAGGAACTTATACTTATTTATGGCCAGATGGTCAAACTTCAGCAACAGCTTCTGGTTTATGTGCAGGAACATTTATGGCAACAATTACCGATGGTAATTCATGTGTAGATTCTACAGTGGTCACAATTTCAGAGCCAACACCTTTCGTTTTAGATAGCCTTGTTTATGAGCATATATCATGTTATGGAAGTTGTGACGCAAGTATTGTTACCTACGTTAGTGGCGGTACGCTTAATTATTCATTTTTATATAATGGACCAAGTGGTTATACGGCTTCAATACAATCGATATCAAGTTTATGTTTAGCTGGTAATTATGATATTCATGTTGAAGATGGAAATGGGTGTACAATAGATACTTTTCATATAGTAAATCAACCACCAGAATTATTAGAGGCTTACACTCATGTAGATGAAAGTTGTTATGGATACTGCAATGGTGAAATTCACGTTTCTGTAGTTGGAGGAACAGGGAATTATTCTGTAACATGGAGTGATGGCCAAGCTATTGATATGTTAGATAGAGCAGACATGTGTCCAGGTACGTATTCATATACAGTTACCGATGAACATTTATGTTCTGTATCAAATACGGTAACAATAGCAGGAAATCCACTTTTAGATATTGTGGAATCATCGATTACAGATGCAACTTGCAATCAATGTGATGGAGAGGCTACTGTTAGTTTGTTTGGAGGAGTGGCTCCTTATACTATTGGTTGGTTTGGTGGAGATTTTAGTGCTTGTTCACCAGCAACCCCATATCCCGATGGAGGAAGTCATCTTACAGAGACTAATCTACCGCAAGGTGTTCATTCTGTATATGTACAGGATGGAAATGGTTGTAGGGATACCGTTGATATTGTAATCAATAACTTAACTGGACCAACGATTGATAATGTTATTGTTAACGATGTATTGTGCCACGGAGATGATTCAGGAAATATTGCAGTAACAGTGTCTGGAGGATCGGGAAGTGTAAATTATACATGGGATGGATTGGGAACAGGCTCTACTTTATTGCCTAATAGTTTAAATCAACCCAATGTTTATGCCGGAACTTATTATTTCTCGGCAACAGATGTTAATAACTGTGTTGCTAGTACAGTAATAAATGTGAGTGAAAATCCGCAAGTGCTAATTAATATTAATAATATTAATGATGCAACATGTAATGGATACACAGATGGTTCAGCAACAATACAAGGTTTTGGAGGAACAGGAATAGGGACTTATTCTTATTCTTGGAATACTATACCTGCTCAATCTTCTGTTACGGCTACAAATTTAGGAGCAGGAACTTATCAAGGTGTGGTTACAGATGCGAATGGATGTTCTGCTAGTGATGTATTTAATATTTCTGCACCCGCAGCTATTACTTTAGTATCTCAAAATGTAACTCAAACAACTTGTGCGTTTCCTCAAATATGCGATGGAGCTATTACTGTTGCCGCAACAGGAGGAAATTCATCAGTCTATAATTATAACTGGTTTGGAAATGGTTCAAATCAGAATACGACGGGAGCTTTATGTACAGGAACTTATCAATTACAGATTACTGATCCTGAAGGATGTTTGGGTGACTTCTCATTTACTGTAGGTCAGCCTGATACAATAAATGTCGAATTGGGACAAGACCCGATAGCTTGTAATGATCCTAACGGAATGGTTTGGATTGAAAGTATAACAGGAGGAACGGGAAATGCTTATTTCAATACCGTTTCTGACAATAGAGATAATATTTATCCTTTAGGAGGAAATAATGGATGGACTTGTACTTGGGATGTTAATGCAATTCAATCAGCTTATGCTGATGGCGTTTATAATCAAACTTATTCGGTTCAAGTTTACGACCCTAGTAATTTACAATGTTCTGTAACGCAAACAATTTCTGTAGGAGAAGTTCCAGAACCTTACTTGTTTTCTCAAAATTCGGAATCAACATCATGTAACGGAATGGCTGATGGACAAGTCCGTATTGAGGTAAAACAAGGTACTCCAGAATTTTATTATAATTGGTCTCTTGGAAATAATATCCCTTTTCCTACTGGAGCAGATACTGTTCGAATTACTAATTTAGCTTCAGGTAACTATACTTTAACTGTCGTTGATGATAACGGATGCGAAGTCCCAACAAGTTTTATTATTACGGAGCCTAATCCTATTTCGGTTACCACAAGTCTTGTTCCCAATCAAACAATTTGTATTTCTCAATCTGCAGTCATATATGCTAATGGAGCAGGAGGAACACCTACTTATTCATATGATTGGGATGGAACGGGTAATTGGACTAGTAACTCTGCTTTATTGATTTCTCCAATCAACGATACCATTGTTTATGTCAATATTAAAGATAAAAATGATTGTCCTGCATCCACGCAAAGAGTTGTTTTTGTTCATGATTCGTTAGGAGTTAACTTGATTAACGATGGTGAAATTTGTCAAGGAGAAAGTTATTCACTAAGGGTATTAAGTACAACAGGAGGAAATTCTAATTATTCTTATACATGGTCAACAGGAAGCTCTACTCAAATAGAAGAAGTGGCACCAACAACATCAACAATGTATTATTTAACTTTAGAAGATAATTGTAGTTCGCCAACTGTTACAGACTCGGTATTGGTAACTGTCAATCCTAACCCTTATGTTCAGACTATTACACAAAGAGATAGTTGTGAACCTCTTGGAATGTTATTCTACCCTTATCCAGAAGATGTAAACACACATTATCATTGGACTTTTGGAGATCCTGTTTCTGGTAATAATGAGTCTACAGATATGTATCCTTCGCATTTATTTCAGAATGCAGGAACATATAATATAGGATTGAATTTGATTTCGGATAAAGGTTGCACCTACGATACCATTTTTGAAAATTGGATAGTGGTACATGCTTTACCAATTGCAGATTTTGGAATGACCCCAAATCCTGCTAGTTTATTTAATAACACAGTAGCATTTACAGATTTAACAGAAAGTGTAGATCCAATTAAGTGGATATATTGGGATGCTGGTAATGGAGATAATCCAGGACCGTATAATTATTTACATTCAGCACCTAAATCTATTTATGATAAACCAGGTTATTATGATGTGAGATTATTCGCAGAAACAAAATTTGGATGTAAGGACACTGTTACAAGAGTTCTTAGAGTTAATGATGAATATACAGTTTATGTTCCAGATGCATTTACTCCAGGAATGGATGGCCGAAATGATTATTTTTATCCAATTGGTCACGGAATCGATAAGACAAAAGAATATAAATTAACCATATATGATCGTTGGGGAGTTGAAATATTTTCTACCGATATGATACCTCTAGGTACAGAAGTGAAGTATGAAGATTTTAATCCTGAAGTGGTTTCAGAAGATCAAAGAGGTTGGAACGGTAAATACGAAAATACAGGAGAATATGTTCAGAACGATGTTTATTCTTGGGCCTTGAAAATTGTAGATGTAAATGGCGTATCGCACGAATTATTTGGGAAAGTGACAGTCGTTAGATAGGCTATTTAATCAAAGGAAACAGGCTTACTATAATAAATATTGATAGTAGGCTTGTTTTTTTATTATAAAATATCTATTTTTATAAATACTTAAATAATAACTGATTAAATAGGAATACTGTTATTTAGTATAGACTAGCAATAATAATATAACTTAATTACATATACTTATGAGAAAATTACTACTAACTATTAGTGTGATAATATTTATCACGTCAGTTTCTTTTGCGCAGACACAAGATTCGAGCATTAAAGAAAAGAAGTTTGTCGGAACAAAAAAGATAGAAAAAGCAAAAGAGAATTCAATTACAGATGTTTCTAAAGGAGAGTCTTCTAAAAAACATACTAAAGAAATTATTACTATTGATGCTTTTTCTGAGGCAAAGAATAGTAAGCAAGTTAAAAAAACCAAATAAATATTTATTATTATGAAGAAATTAATCACCTTATTTTTAATGGCTTTATCATTCTCATTAATGTCACAGACGTTTCTTTTGCAAGATGATTTTGAAGGGGCTATTAACTGGACAGTAGATAATGGAAATAGTGGAAATGATTGGCTTGTAGATAATACGGCAGCTAATTCACACTCTACTGATCATTATCTTGTTTATCCATATAGTTCATCAACGGCAGCTGATGCATATGCTTTTTTCCCCTCCGTAACACTTACGGCAGGCGAGACTTATGTGATAGATTTTTGGGAGAGAGTTGCTTCAGCTGCATATCCTGAGAAATATGAATTGACAGTTGGGAATTCGGCAACTATTGCTGCTCAAACTAGTGTAGTATATGATTTTGGTGAAACAAATATAGATGGTTATATTAAAAGGTTTGCATATTATACAGCACCTTCATCAGGCAATTATAATTTTGCTTTTCATTGCTATTCGGTGAAGGATATGTACTATTTAATGATTGATGATGTTAGTATTTGGACTGATTGTGTAGATAAGTCATGTTCGAATCCAACAAATATAGCTAGTTTGCCATATAGTGCAACTAATGAATCAAATTGTTACACATGTAATAATTACGATGAAACAGATGCTTGTGGTTCATTATTTATGGAAGGTTCAGAAAATGTATATACATATACTCCATCATCAGATGGTTGGGTCGATGTTCAATTAACGACAACTACAACGGGTTATATGAATGGAGCTGCTATTTTTTTAATGGACGATTGTCCTTCATCAGGTGTGGCTAATTGCCTAGAGAGTAGTACAGTTCAGTATCCAGGAAATCATGGTTCTCCTCATATTGTTGGGGATTTGATAGCAGGGGTGACTTATTATATTGTTGTGTCAAATGGTAGAGATCATGGGGGAAATCCAGGTGTATTTACTGCAGATGGTTGTCTTATTTATGATATTGATGTTACTAATGTTGTTCAACCTAATCCAAATGAACAGGATTGTTTTGGTGCTCAACCTATTTGTGGGTCTACAATTACTGAATCGACACCTGGAAATGGTGCAGGAAACTATCCTTCAGAAATAAATAGTTCAACATCTTGTTTAGAAGGAGAACGAAATGGTAAATGGTACTCTTTTTCTGTAGAGGCGTCAGGAACCATTACTGTTGATATTGTCCCAGTGACATCTACAGATGATTATGATTTTGCTTTATATAATGTTACAAGTGCAGGTTGTGAAGGTGTTTTTGATGGCTCTTCACCAGAAGTTGCATGTAATTATGCTATGGTAGATGTAGACGGAAATACAGGAATAAATTCTGGAGTAAGCGAGAATGATTACGAAAGTACGATTACAGTAAATGCAGGTGAATCTTATATGTTATATGTAAGTCAATGGTCGGTAAGTACCGATGGTTATACTATTACGCTTGGAGGAGGTGCTGATTATATTGATGATACGGGACCAGAATTATCATCTGTTGATCAACCTAATTGTGCTCAAAACGAAGTAGTTGTTCATTTTACAGAGAATATTGATTGTTCAACTTTTGCTGCTGATGGTTCAGATTTTACTTTTTCAGACGGTGGTAATGGTAGTGGGTTATCTATTACCAATGCGTCTAGCTCAATTTGTTCTGCTGGAGGTGCTTTTACAATGGATATTATTTTAACATTAAGTGGAAATATTACTGTTGCAGGAACTTATACAATTGGTTTAAATTCAGGGACAATTACAGATCAATGCTCCCATACTACAACAGGTTCAACCTCAGTTAATTTTACAATTGTTACACCAACTGTTACAGCTCCTGCGAATTTTTCTATATGTAGAAATCAAACTTTATCATTAACAGAAACAGGAGGCGATGCAGACGCATGGTCTTGGACAGGTCCAAATGCTTTTAGTTCAACGAGTCAGAATCCAAATATTACTAATGCGCAAATTGTTGCAGATGGTCTTTACACGGTTGTTGGTACAATCTCTGCAACAGGATGTTTATCTTCTGATAATGTTGATGTAACAGTAAATCAATTACCAACAGTAACACCAACAGCGGCAACAGCGCCATTTTGTGTAGGAGATAATTTAACTCTTGGTGAAACAGGAGGTGCTTCCGGAGCATCTTGGGTTTGGACAAGTACATCGACATGGAATCCTAACGATGTTCATAATCCTAGTTTATCAAATATTACAACAGGTGCGTCAGGAACTTATACTGTTTCTGTAACAGATGGGAATTCTTGTTCAAATACAGGAGATGTAGTAGTAATAGTAAATCCTTTACCAGCTGTTAATCCAACTACAAATGCTCCTCTTTGTGAGGGAGATAACCTTACTCTTGGAGAAACCGGTGGTGATGCAACTTCTTGGACTTGGACAGGAACTGGTTCTTGGAATCCTGCAGATGTACAAAACCCAAGTCAAGCTTCAGCTTTAGTGAGTTCTACAGGAACCTATACAGTAAACGTATCAGATGGAACTTGTACTAACTCTGCAGATGTGTCTGTTACGGTTAACGATGCACCAGAGGCTAATGCCGGTAGTGACGATGCTATTTGTGCCAATGAAACATACACTTTGAGTGGCTCCTCCGCAGGAGGGACTAGTTCTGTTTTATGGACTACAGATGGAGATGGAACTTTTGACGATAATACTTCGCCTACTGCAACTTATACTCCAGGAGCTAACGATATACCCGCT
>Ga0256842_1003464_pt1 | contig 10465 bp, 14 predicted proteins | sample 4559240metaG_FD_185973 | JGI IMG/M metagenome (GOLD analysis project Ga0256842, IMG submission 185973) | Hydrothermal vent microbial communities from Guaymas Basin, Mexico - 4559-240 | ecosystem: Environmental > Aquatic > Marine > Hydrothermal vents | place: Mexico: Guaymas Basin | collected...
GGTCTTTGGGTCTTTATGAAGATGATGAATGTCTTAAAGATTTATGATGTTGATTCTCTTTTTGCCTTTAAAGAGCAGATTGGGGATATGATGGGATTGGATATTTAAGTTGTGTAGAAAGGTATGTTAGCAATGTGAATTAATGTATTAAATGTTCCTATAGAAATATCAAGAGTTACATGATTTGATGTGTATGTAATCATTTTATTATTTTGTTCATCTTTCTCTTCAAAAAAATACATATAAAGAGAAAAAAGCTCTTTAAGAGTGGCTTCATTATCTAATTTGACTATTATCGTTCTATTATTTTCTAGCTTAAAACTAATTTCACATTCAATTAAAAAACTCATAGGAAAATTAACTTTAGGTAAATTTGCTTCTATTAATATTTGACCTTTTTGACAAATATATTTATCTTTTTCTATTTTTCTATAAAAAGGATATTCTTCTATTTTTTTACACTGGTTATCATTAATAGATTTTTTATTTGTAAGAATAGAAGTTGCTGTAATATTGAAATATTGATTAATTGTAGTCCCATTCTCTACATTAGCAATACCGTAAATATCTTTGCCTATCTCTATTTTTTTATCTCCCATATTTTCCCTTTAAGAAATAGTCTGATGAATAACAGAGCCACTCTCTGCATTAACCACGCCTTTTACATCTCCTTTGATATTGATTATAATCCTACCATTAGAACCATCTTTATTAAATGCCTTCTCAAAATCCCTAATAATATCAGCAGAAGCCACACGGATATTTTCGCTTACTCTATAATAGACTGTTCCCTTTTTATCTGTTGTTTTTTTGAGTTTTAAATCTTTGGAAAGTGAAATAAGCCGACCATGAGGTTTAACCGATAGAACTAATATCTCTTCTCCTTGATAATCTACCCATTTAATATTAAGTGAGAGAAATTCAGGTTGAGAGTTGTTATTTAAAATTTCAAGAAGTTGTTGAGTGAGTTTGTCTAGTGAACGAGGAATATTAGTATCATCAAATTTAAATGCTTTTTTAGTTTCGTCTTCAATCCCAATAATCAGATAAGCTGTTTTATCAATAGAATGAATATCCCCATTGGCAAGAGCCAATATATCCTTGATAAACTCCCCTTTTAAATCCTCTTTTTTATACCACTCTCTTTTGAAATCTACTTTTGAGTTTTCACCTTGCTTTATTATTTTTTCTAAATCTTCTATTTTCACTATTTTTCCCTAAAAATTATATTATAGATTTATAATATAGTAAAATAGATAAAATAAATATAAAATTTAGACTAACTTTAATATTTTTTAATAGATAAATATATATTTGTTGTATTCTATTTATATGAAATCATTTTAAAGCTCTCTTAGCAATCTCTTCTAAAAAAGTGGTAGCGTAAGAACCTTTTGGAAGATAAAATTGAACTCTTAACTCTCTTTTTTTCTCATTATAACTAAAGGCTAAATTTTCAGGCCATATCCAAGCGTATCTTCTATCTCCTTTTAGAGAATATAACTCTTGGTCATCATATTTTGCCTCTAAATATCTAGCATCAGATAAGGCTCTGCTTGTTTTTGCCCCACATATTAGACCTGTTGGACTCTCATTATGGTTTAAAAACTCTATTGATGATATATTAAAATCTTGAATTGGATATGATTTTCCATAAGGGTACTCTTTCATATCATCTCCAATAAATAGTTTAAAAAAGTTCTTCTGTCTAACTAAAGCCTCAATTAACTCTTTAGGGTATGAGAGTAGTTCAGATGCTTTTTTAACGCTATTGTTTTCAACTATTTTTGAAATTGATATACGATTAGATAGCCACTGATTAAATAGATGACTCTGATAAGCAGATACTAAAAGTTTCTCTTTAGCTCCTCTTAACCGTTTTCCAGAGTGTGCTATCTCTTTTCCTTGTAGATAACTCTTATTATCTTCTCCAAATCGTTGATAGCCGTAGTAGTTTGGTATTCCCTCCTCTTGCATTCTTAGGGCTACCTCTCTTATTTGTATATTTGCTTGTGGAGTTACTTTTTTTAAAATAACGGCAAACTTATTTCCTTTTAGTTGACCTATTTTAATTGGAAATTTATTATATTTTTTCTCTAATATCTCTATTTTATTTGTAGTAAGATTTGCAATAACATCTTTTTCATACTTTTTAGGAATTGAGATATATTGAATAGTAGTCGCACTTTTATCTTTAAGTCCTGCATATCCAATATCTCTATGTTCAAGCTTTGTAGCTTTGGCTAATACAGTAATTAATTTAAATGTACTCATATCTGATTTTTTAATTTTAAGTATTAGATATGAGCCTTTATTTGTAAATTGAAATAGAGGTATCTCCTCTACAAAAAATCTCTCAATAGTCTGTTCAAAATTAAAATGTATAGGTTGGTGGTTATAAGCGTAAATTTTTTTCATCTTCGAATTATAGCAGAACTATTAATTATAATTAATCTAAAATATATATAACTCCATCAACTCCAACCCTAGCCATCTCTTCAATCTCGCTATCTTCTAAAATCTCAACTAAAATCTCTGTATCAAATAGATAATTTTGAGCTATTGGCATAATCTCTTTGCTTAACTCTTTAGAGCAGATTATATATTTAGCATTTAGTAAATTAGCAAAAACAGCATCTTTTATATTACTAATTTTTACAGAGTAAGGGATAAGATTTTCTTTACAATATAGTGCAATCTCCATATTTAAAGTAGATAGTAAAAGAGTACTATTTGGTGGGGTTCTATCTATATCTTCTATTTTAGATATAGGGTAAAACTTTTCTGATTTAATTAAAGGGTGATTAAAAACTTTCACTATCTATCTTTTTGAGCTTTCTCTAAACACTCATTAGAGCAATATGATTTTTTATGATAGATAATCGCATCATCTTCTGTCATATAAGTACCACATATTTCACACTGTGCCGTTGGGGCTACTTTTGTAAAATCATCACTACTACTATTTTCTTTTCTCTCTTTATTAATTAGTGGAATTTTACCACCCAAAAATCTATAGACTACAACACCAATAATTGCAAATAGAATAAGTTTAAATATCATTGTTTACCCTTTTAATATATAAGTAGTTTCTCTTTCCTTGATTTATTATATCATAATCCATAGATAAAGTAATATCCTCCAACTCATTAAATACCTTTTCACCTTTATAAAATAGATATTTAGTACTACTATTTTTAAGATGAGCCGTTAGATTTAATAACATTTTAATATTTGTTACAGCACGAGAAGATATAAGTTCAAAAGGTTTAGAGGTTTGATAATCTTCTACTCTTTTTTTAATAACCTCTACATTATCTAAATCTAATTCAAGTGAAGCAAATTTTAAAAAAGAGGCTCTTTTGTTTCTAGGTTCACAAAGTACAACTCTAGTTTCAGGATAAACTATAGCTAATATTAAAGCAGGAAACCCAGCACCAGTTCCCACATCTAAAATAGATTTAGGTTTATCTATAAAATTAGTAGGATATAGAGAGTCTTTAATATTAGACTCTATTTCACTAATAGTTTTAGCTCCAGTTAAATTATGAATTTTATTCCATTCCAATAAAAGAGTAGTAAATTTTTTAAACTTTTTATTCTCAATTTTCAATTTTCAATTCTCCATTCTATAAAAGGTGTCCAAGTTGCTCCTTTTTAACCTGAAGATACTTTTTATTATATGGATTTGGAGTAATTTTAATTGGTACTCTCTCTACTATCTCCACATTTTTTAATGACTCAATTTTAGATGGATTATTTGTTAATAGTTTTATCTTTTCTATATTAAAATAGTCTAATATAAACTCAACTATCTCATAAGTTCTCTCATCTGCTCTAAATCCTAATTGATGATTAGCCTCAACTGTATCTAATCCTGTATCTTGCAAGGCATAAGCATTTACTTTTCCAAGAAGTCCAATATTTCTACCCTCTTGACGATGATATATAATCATTCCACTACTATTTGCTATAAGTTTTTGTGCAAAAGCCAACTGTTCACCACAATCACACTTCTTAGAACCCAAAGCATCACCTGTTAAACACTCTGAATGAACTCTAACTAATGGGGTTTTATCTAAATTATCTGTAAAGATAGCAAGATGCTCTTTACACCCCTCTTTAAAGGCTTGAATATTAAATGTTCCATATATGGTTGGAAGTTTTGCAACTTTGGATATTTCAATCTGTTTCATGGTCGTAATTATATCGGTTTATGATAAAATTTGGTATATTGATTTAATTTGCCTAAAAGCTTAAATTTATTTCCACCGTATTGCTTTTGCAATTAAGATAGAGTTTTCTTTGAGGATCTTGATAAAATATAAACTATACCAATACAAATATCCCATAATTTATTTAGGTTTAAAATATACACTTAGGATTACAAAAAATATTTATTATATCCACAACCTTAGAAGCATACCCCCACTCATTATCATACCAAATTAGAAGTTTTACCATTTTTTTACCTTTGACATCTGTAAAACGATGGTCAACAATGGTTGTATATCTCTGCTTTTGAAAATCACTAGATACCAATGCTTCATAACTATTAAGCATAATATCAAACTTCTGATTTTTTTCATACGCTTGACACAATAATATAATCTCCTCTTTAGTACACTCTGCTTTTACAAATAGTGTAACAGCAATAGCCCCAACAGTACTTGTTGGTACTCTTAGAGAACTTGATGCAATAGAGTCTGAATTGATAGTTGGCATAACAAAAGAACACGCCTCTATGGTAGTAGTTTTACTAGGAATTATATTTTGTGTAGCAGAGCGACCAAACTCTAAATTACACTCTATGCCCCTATCTACGCTACCAATACATCCACTATCAAGAACTCTTTGATGATTTAAAAGAGGATGGATAGTGACTATATCACCATATTCTATCCCTTTTTCTATGTCAATTAGTTTTAAAATAGGCAATAGAGCCGTTGCGTTACATGAGCTTGTAGAGATAATTTTATGGTTATTTAAATCGAACTGTTTTTCATTGACACCTAAAATAACATTTATATCAGCATCTCTATTTGGATGTGTCAAAAAAATAGCTTTTACATCTAACTCTCGAAGTTTTTGTATATCTATTTTACTACCACTAGCATCTATAATAATATCAATATCGACTAACTCAATATCTTCTAATGAGTGATGGTTTAGTATCTCTATTTTAGTTGTAGAGTTCTCTATGTAGTTACCTACTACTTGAAACTTATCATCAATCGCTCCATAGGTTGAGTCATAATTGATAGTGTAGGCTATACTTTTGATATTTGGATTTATCTCATTTATCGCTACTATATTGAGTGATTTACTCTCTAATGCTATTCTTAGAATTGCTTTGCCGATGCGTCCTATGCCATTTAGTAATATTTTCATTTTTTGGTTTTATCATAGGGAGTATAAAAATATTTTGATATAAATCAATTTTTCACTAAAGAAATAGATAAAAACTAATCTATTATAACTTTTTGATAAGAGTCAAATCTTAACAGAATAAGTTAAATTATAATAACGCCATGATAAAAGCAATTATAAAAAGAGATGGAAGTTCTCAAAAATTTGTCCCATTTAAGATTGAAGATGCTATTAAGAAAGCTTTTAATAGTGAAGTGAAGCCTTATGATAAATCCGTTTTCAGAGCTGTAATGCACCATATTAATACTCAAGATAAGATTAGTGTTGAGGAGGTTCAAGATATAATAGAAAAGGAGCTTTATACACATCAACACTTTGAAGTAATGAAATCATTTATCATCTATCGCCATATTCATAAGATTCAAAGAGAGCAGATTTTGGGAATTGATAAAGATACTACTTATATTAATTCTACACAAACTATCAAAGAGTATATTGATAAATCTGATTGGAGAATTAATGCTAATTCCAATACAGGATATTCCCATGCAGGACTTATAAATAATACAGCAGGTAAAGTAATAGCCAACTATTGGCTAGATAAAGTCTATTCAAAAAAAGAGGGGTATGCTCATAGAGATGGAGATTATCATATACATGACCTTGACTGTTTGAGTGGATATTGTGCAGGTTGGAGTTTGAGGGTTTTACTTGATGAGGGATTTAATGGTGTTAGAGGTAGAGTTGATAGCAAACCACCCAACCATTTTAGGGAAGCACTAGGGCAAATGGCAAATTTTTTGGGAATTTTACAGAGTGAGTGGGCAGGGGCTCAGGCATTTTCATCGTTTGATACCTATCTAGCACCTTATGTTTTTAAAGATAGACTCTCTGCTACCCAGATAAAAAAGGCAGTAAGAAGTTTTATCTATAATTTAAATGTTCCTGCAAGATGGGGGCAATCTCCATTTACCAATATTACCATAGATTGGACAGTGCCAGAGGATTTAAAAGAGCAGATTCCTACCAAAAAACAACTTCATCTATTTAAGGATTTGGATGATAATGAGTTGCTTTTGCAAGAGGCAAAAAAAAGAGGCGTAGATAGGTTGGAGAGTTTGACATATAAACATTTTCAAAAAGAGATGAATATGATAAATAGAGCCTATTATGAAGTGATGACAGAGGGTGATAGTAGTGGTCAACCCTTTACATTTCCAATTCCTACTGTAAATATTACGGAAGATTTTGATTGGTATGGAGAAAATACTGATGTTTTATTTGAAAATACGGGAAAGATTGGCTCATCTTATTTTCAAAATTTTATTGGAAGTCAGTATAAAAAAGATGAGGATGGTAAGCTTGTAGCCAACGAAGAGGCATATAAACCAAACCATGTTAGGTCAATGTGCTGTCGTCTTCAACTAGATTTACGAGAACTTCTAAAAAGAGGTGGTGGACTTTTTGGAAGTGCAGAGATGACAGGAAGTATTGGTGTTGTTACTATCAATATGGCACGACTTGGATACCTCTACACAGGAGATAAAAACAGATTATTTATTCGATTAACTGAACTTATGGAACTTGCTTACTCAACACTTGAAAAAAAGAGAATATTTATTCAAGAGATGTATGATAGAGGGCTTTTCCCTTATACAGCTAGGTATCTACATGGATTTGATAACCACTTCTCGACTATTGGTGTTAATGGAATGAATGAGATGATACGAAATTTTTCAAATGATAGATTTGATATTACTCATGATATAGGCAAAAAGTTAGCATTAGAGATTTTAGATTTTATAAGAGTTCAGCTACAAGAGTTTCAAGAACGCTCAGGCAATTTATATAACTTAGAAGCAACACCAGCAGAGGGAACGACCTATCGGTTTGCAAAAGAGGATATAAAGAGATTTCCTGATATTATTCAAGCAGGAACTACTGAAAATAACTACTATACTAACTCTTCACAAATCCCAGTATTTCATACTGATGACCCATTTGAAGCATTAATCTTACAAGATGAGTTACAGTGTAAATATACAGGTGGTACAGTTCTTCACCTCTATATGAGAGAAAAAATATCTTCAGTAGAAGCTACTAGAAAATTGGTAAAACGAGTTATTAGTAATTTTAGATTGCCATATATTACTATTACTCCCACATTCTCCATCTGTCCAAAACATGGCTATCTCTCTGGGGAGCATGAGTATTGTCCTAAGTGTGATAATGAAATTTTAAAAGAGGAGAAGTAATGAAACAGTAAATGATAAGCGTTGGAAAAGATAAAACTAAAATAGATTTAAGATATTTTAGAATAGGAAAGGATTTATTGGTTATTATTACAGGAGGAGATGCACATATCGGTGCTGTTACTCTATCCGAAAAGGGGTGTTACTCAACACTTAGTAAAAAGGGTCATAAAGAGTGTGTTATAACCAAACAGGTAGCCCCAAGAATACAAAATTTTTTCAAAAAAGATGTATTGGTAGTTTGTGGTATTCATATAGATAATGCGACTCTAAAAGAGATTAGTACTTTGGTTGAGAATGCTAAAGAGTGTGTAAAGATTTTTTTAAAGGAATTCAAATGAGTAGAGATAAGATATTAAATAATAGCGAAACAAAAAGAACAAGATGTATAGTCTATACTAGAGTAATGGGTTATCATAGACCAGTTGAGAGCTTTAATATAGGTAAAAAAGGTGAACATAAAGAGAGAAAATTTTTTATCCAAAAGGCTTTATAACTCTATGACAAACAGACCTATATATGACATTACCCCCTTTACAATGTTAGACTATCCAAACCATCTAGCCACTATTTTTTGGTTTGCAGGGTGTAAAATGAGATGTCTTTACTGTTATAATAGGGATATTGTATTTGGAGAGGGTAAGATGTCTATTGATGAGGCATTGAGTTTTTTAGATAGTAGAAAGGGACTACTTGAAGGTGTTGTTTTATCAGGTGGGGATGCTTCACTTTATGATGGTTTAGCAGATTTTTGTCAAGAGATAAAAGAGAGAGGATTTAAAATTAAACTCGATACCAATGGAATTAACTTTAAAAAGGTTTATGAGCTGGTAGAGGGCAGATTGGTTGATTATATTGCACTTGATTATAAAGCACCAAAAGAGAAGCATTATGCTATCACCAAAGATAGACACTTTCATCTTTTTTCAAAGACTTTGGATTATCTTATAGAGCAAAAATTTCCCTTCGAGGTGCGAACAACGATACACAGTGATTTAATAAGAGTAGAAGAGATTAATCGAATTATTAAAGATTTGGTTAAAAGAGAATATAAAGGAATTTACTATCTTCAACCATTTGTTTATGTTGAGAATACTATTGGTAGAGTAACCAAAGAGAAAAGCTCATTTGATAATTCTAGGCTTTTAGAGGGTGTTGATGTTGTTTGGAGGTAGTTTTTAAGTACTCTTTAGATATGTTAGTAATAGAAAAAGATAAGTTATCTGATATAAGAGAGTTAAATTTAGTTGAAAGATTATAGAGATTTATCTATGCAGGTAAAGATGAAATGATTTTAGAGAGATATTGTAATGGGAGTAAAATACCACTATAAAACCTTTAGTATAACTATTTAACTAACATATATACAAAATTATATTAGTTTATGATAGAATTTGGCAATTTGATTTAAGGATATGGAATGTTTGCTAGATTTAGAAGAAAAAGACTTAACCCTGTATTAAGGGACTTATTACAAGAGACACATTTAAGTGTTAATGATTTTATATATCCACTATTTGTAAAGAGTGGTGAGGGGATTAAAAAAGAGGTAGCATCAATGCCTGATGTTTTTCAAATGAGTATTGATGAGGTTATTAAGGAGTGTGCTGTTTTAAAAGAGCTTGGGATTTACTCTATTATACTATTTGGTATTCCAGATGTTAAAGATAGTGTGGGAAGTGATGCTATGTGTGAACATGGGATTATAGCATCGGCTATTAGAGCAATTAAAGAGGCTCACCCCGATATGTTTGTAGTAACTGATTTATGTTTTTGTGAATATACAGACCACGGTCACTGTGGAGTTCTTGATCCAGTCTTAGAGACAGTTGATAATGATATTACACTAAAAAATCTAGCTTCCCAAGCTGTAGTACATGTAAAAGCAGGAGCTGATATGATAGCACCATCTGGAATGATGGACGGTATGATAACCTCAATTAGAAATGGACTTGATATGGTAGGTTTCTCTCATATACCAATTATGAGTTACTCAACTAAATTCTCATCAGCATACTATGGACCTTTTAGAGATGTAGCAGAGAGTAGCCCTAGTTTTGGAGATAGAAGAAGTTATCAGATGAACCCAGCAAATAGAAAAGAGGCTATTTTAGAGAGTTTAGAAGATGAAAAAGAGGGAGCAGATATTTTAATGGTAAAACCTGCACTAGCCTATTTAGATATAGTAAGAGATATAAAGGAGAACTCATCTCTACCTCTAGCTGTTTATAATGTAAGTGGTGAATATAGTATGTTAAAAATAGCAGGAGATGCTGGAGTAATTGATTATGAAAAGGTTATGATGGAGACTATGATAGGCTTTAAGAGGGCAGGAGCTGATATAATCATTAGTTATCATGCTAAAGAGGTAGCTCGGATTTTAAGAGGAGATTAAATTTTATAGATATAGGTACTTTTAAAGAGTGCCTATATCAAACTTTATTTAAATATTATTTATAATTTTGCAAACTTTTAATAATCTCATCTATATCCATATCATCATAAGTTTTTTCATTATATATTAAATAGAAACTTCTAATTATTGGATTATCTTTTATTCGAGATTTATATAACTCCTCTCTTTTTAACTCATCTTCTATAGCAAGTTCTGATACAATAGCTACTGTAGGATTTTCTCTATTTGGTTTTGACCATTTAATGCTCTGTATAGCTGCTGTTGCATTATCTATCTCTGATACAGATTTAAAACTTTGATATGATAGAATCACCAAAACTAGCACAAAATAAACAATGTTCTAGCTGTAACTATAACTAATTATAAAAAAAAGTTATAGTCAGGCAACCCTGTAATAGTCTTCAAGAATAAATTTTATAGATTCTTT
>Ga0256842_1003465_pt1 | contig 10462 bp, 12 predicted proteins | sample 4559240metaG_FD_185973 | JGI IMG/M metagenome (GOLD analysis project Ga0256842, IMG submission 185973) | Hydrothermal vent microbial communities from Guaymas Basin, Mexico - 4559-240 | ecosystem: Environmental > Aquatic > Marine > Hydrothermal vents | place: Mexico: Guaymas Basin | collected...
ACTGATGAAACTACACTTTTAGCTGATGCTGATGATGCACTCGCTTTTGTTTGCATAAATTTTGGCACTGCCACACTTGCTAAAAGTCCAATTATTACAATTACAAATATGAGTTCAATTAATGTGAAAGATTTTTTCATAAGATACCTTTTATAAAAACTAAATTCTTATAAAAGATATCTCCAAAAAGGAGATTAGACTAAATTATTATTTGTCTTGGTTACAAGAAGTGTTTAATTCATCAATTACAAAGTTAAATGTAGTAACATTTACATCTTTTGATACTCTTACAGAATCTGATTTTCTTATTATTTTTACACATCTATGATTAATCGTATTCCCATTTACAGTAACTGAATAATTAATATCAAGTTGAGAATCATTTAAATCATAAGCGAAAATATCACTATCATTAATATCCCCTAAGTAGTTGTTTAAATCTGTATCTTGATTCATAATATTTTTTAAACTCGATTCGTGAACAAGATTATATTGCTCATTTGCTTTTGTTGTAATTTGATTTGCTACCTCTGGGAAGTTAGCTGTCTCGGCATTCTTTTTAGTTGTTAAGAATTTTGGCACTGCTACTGCTGCTAAAAGACCAATAATTACGATTACGAAAATTAACTCAATTAGAGTAAAACCTGACTTTTTCATTCTGTCTCCTTTTTTTTTTTCTGTTTATATAATTATAACACAAAAAAATGACAATTTAATGATAAATTTTCATTTTTTATTCACTTTTTTAAATATTTGAAACTTTATGTATTACCCACAAAGCAAACCCTATAATAATTGAGCTAATAAAAGCCATAACTATACTACCTGTTTCCATATATTACCCTTATTTTCCATTTACTGCTTCTGCCATTCCCCACATAGGTAAGAAAATACCAAAAGCTAACATTGTTACAAATCCAGCAATTCCTGCTATCAAAATAGGTTCTATTAAAGTAGAAATATTTTCTACTATATTTAAATATTTATTTCTATAATAATTGCTGGCTTTATCAAGCATTTTATTTAATGAACCACTATTTTCACCACTTTTAATCATTTGAACTATCATTCTGTCAAATAAATTTGTTTCTCTAAATCCAACAGCTAAACCTCTACCCTCAGCAATAGCATTTTTTATTTTTGTAAGTTGTGTTTTTAAATATAAATTATCAACTACTCCTAAGGCAGTATCAAGTGCATCCATAATAGGAATACCAGCATCCACCATTTTATCAAAAGAGTATAAAAATCTCCCTAACATCGCATAATTTATAACATCACCTACAATATAAACTTTTAACATAAGTTTATCCATAAAAAGTTCTACTTTTTCATATTTATGATATAAATAATTTATAACAACCATCATAATAATACTTATTCCTGCTATCCAAGGACCAAATACCCTTAAAAAATGTTCTAACCATAATAAAAATCTTGTTGGAAGTGGTAGTTCAGTTCCAAGTTCAGAAAATATATTTTTAAATGGAGGTATTACAAATAAAATAACAATAGCAAATGCTACAATCATAGCAAACAAAATAAACATAGGATATCTTGTAGCTGATTTTAATTTTCTTCTATTTTCTAAAATTTCACTTAAAATTTGAGATAAATCTCTAAATGATTCAGCAAGCATACCTGTTTGCTCACCTAATTCTATCATTGAAATACTTAATTTTCCAAGTTCTTTTTCATATTTTTTTAAAGATTCAGATATATTTATCCCACTTTGAATATCTGAATTTAATTGAGTAAATATCTCTTTTAATCTTTTATTTTTAATATTTTCACTAACTTCTGTTAAGATGTCATTTAAAGATAAACTTGCATCAAGCATTACATAAATTTGGTCTAAAACTGCTACATATTCTTCAAGGTCAATTTTTGATGAAAATTTTTTTGCAAACTCTTTTTTTAATTTTTCTACTTTCATAGAAAAAGGCTCTTCTGTTTCTTTAATCCCTGCAAAAATTCCTAATTTTTTAGCCTTAAACTTTTTTGTTGCTTCTACAAAATTATTTGCTTCTATAACAGTTTTTAATCTTCTTTTATTTTTAATATATGTAATTTCAAAATACAATTTTAAACCTTAACTATTCTTAACATTTCTTCAATAGTAGTAATACCTTCTTTTACTTTATTTATAGCATCATCTGTTAAGGTTTTATGCCCTTTTTGTTTTGCCACTTCAAGAATTTCTAATTTTGATTTATTTTCATTTATCATTTCACTTATTTCATCATCAATAGTAAGAACTTCACTTATCATCTCTCTTCCTAAATAACCTGTTTCATTACAATATTTACAACCTGTTCCCTTATAAAATATGGTATTTTCATCAAAATAATTTTGAACTCTTTTTAACATTTCATTAGTAGGTTTATATTGTGTTTTACAATGAGGACAAATTTTTCTTACAAGTCTTTGAGCTACTACACCTATAAGTGAATCAGCAACTAAGAAATTTTGAGCACCCATTTGAATCATTCTTGTAATTGAACTTACTGCATCATTTGTATGTAATGTAGCTAATACCAAATGCCCTGTAAGTGAAGCTTGGATTGCTGCATTTAATGTTTCACTATCTCTAACCTCTCCAATCATTACGATATCTGGGTCTTGTCTTAGGATTGTTCTAAGAGCTTCGGCAAATCCATATCCTACTTTTGGATTGGCTTGAATTTGTTGAACAAGAGGGATTTGGTATTCCACGGGGTCTTCAACTGTAATTACTTTATTTTCTAAACTTTTAATATCATTTAAAGCAGCATATAAAGTTGTTGTTTTCCCTGAACCAGTAGGCCCTGTAACAAATACAATTCCATAAGGAGAAGTAATAAGTCTTTTGAATTTTTCAAAGTTATCTTCATTCATCCCTAATTCTTCTACTTTTAAAAGAATTTTTTGTTGGTCAAGTATCCTCATTACAATACTTTCACCAAGTAAAGTAGGGGTAGTTGATACCCTAAAATCGTATAAATTTCCCTCTATTTTCATAGAAAATCTACCATCTTGTGATTTTCTTTTTTCTGAAATATCAAGGTTTGAGAGAAGTTTTATTTTTGAGATAAAAGCATTATAAATTTCATTTGTAAAAGAAAAAATCTCTCTTAAAACCCCATCTACTCTTACTCTAATAGAAAAGTTATATTGAGATGGTTCTAAATGAATATCACTCGCACCCTGAGCAATAGCAGTTTTTAATACTAATTTTGCTAATTGGTCAATCGCTGTATCTTCACTTTCAATTACTCCTAAACCACCTTGTAATTCCTCTTTTACTTTATTTACTAATGTTTTAGTCATTTTCTCTTTTTCAAGTCTGGCAATAATGTTTAAAATATCTTGAGAAAGAGCTATAAAAATTTTGATAGGTTTTCTAACTATCATTCTTTCAATAATCTCTAATGAATCATAATCTAATGGGTCAGCAGTAGCTACATAAATATATTCATCAGTTTCTTTAAAAGGAATAACTTTTGATTGTTTTATAAGATTTATAGGAAAACTATCCATCAAATTATAATCAATATCTTCTCCATATAAATCCACAAATTCAACTCCAAGCTGTTTAGCTAAAACAATAGCCATCTGTTTTTCAGAGATAAAACCTTCTTCTATTAAAATTTCACCAATTTTTCTAAATTCACCTTTTTCTTTATATTCTTTTTGTTTTGCTAAGGCTTGCATCAATTGTTCATTTGTTATTAAACCTTCTTCTACAAGTAAATCCCCAATTCTAATTTTTGCTTTTAACATATTATTCCTTTATCTATACCAATGTCTTGATAGTAATTTTGAATTTTGATATATATCTATAAACACTTTATTTTCACTATTTTTATATACTTTATAAGTTAAGTTTTTATCATTTATTAGAATAATATTATTTTCTTTTTTGAAATTTTTGTTTATTATGTTTGTCATAACTATTGAAATAGGGTGTTCTATTTTTGGAAATCTATAATAAGAGATATCTATATCATCTAAAACATAACTAATAAGCAGTTTTTTTTCTATAAAAAGAAGTGAAAAATAGATACTATTTAACCTACCTTTTTTTGTATGTTTTAAAAGATTTATAATAGCTGGCAAATAGATAAAATAATCTCTTTTTACACAAGCAAATCCTACTAAACTTAAAGTATCCTCATTATTTTTAATCTCTTTTAAATGGTAATATCCATATTTACATATTCTTGTAAAATTTTGTTGCTGATACTCTTTTTTAAAATCAAAACCAAATAGTGATATTGTAATTAAAAATAATATACTAATTTTTTTCATTTTCAAACCTTTGAAGTAAATATTTCAGTTCCAATGAATTTTTATATTTTAAGTAAGTTTTTAATAATTTAATCGCTTTTTCTTTTTGTCCTGTTTTTTCTAAATTTAAAGCATATAATTTCCAGACTCTTTCATCATTATTATCTATTTTTGAAGCTAATTTACACCATTTTATAGAATTTTCGTAATCTCCATTTTCATAATATTTTTTTGCTAATGTTAAAGCTTTATTAAAAGTTATAGTTTCATTTTGAAGAATAGAAGTTTGTTTTTTTATTGGTTGAGGATTAGTTTTTTTAGTTTTTAATTCTGCTTTTGGTTTTTGTTTTGGATTATCTATTTTTTGGATTTTAGTTAAGTTAATATCTAAACTAAGAGTAGGAGCTGGTGGAGTAGGTTTTGTAATGTTTTTTTCTATAAATACTTTTACTTTTTTAACGACAACTTTTGTAATGTTTTTTTCTTTTATTTTAACTATAACTTTTGGTTTAGTTGGTTTAGTTGGTTGAGGTTTAGGAGTAATTTTTGTTGTATGTAATGATTTTAAAGGCTGGGGTTTAGTGATAAAATAGATAGCTACTCCTATTAAAATAATAAACAATAAAAAAATAGAAGAATATTTAATAAGTTTTTTTCTTTTTAGTTGCTTACATTTTCTTTCTAATTCAAAAAAATCACTCATTTTCTAATCCTAATTTTATAGCTGTCATAGTTATTAAACAACTATTTATTTTTGAATGTTTTTGAATGTTATTTGAAACGGCGAAATCTAATAATTCAAATAAAGTTTTTACAAATTTTTTTATGTATCTAAAATTTCCTTTTGTATATTTATAAATTTTATTAAACTCTTTTTTTGAAAATAGATGATTTGCATTATTTTTTAAGAGTTTTACATTTATATATTGAATCATTTCCTGTTTTGTAATAGGTTTTAATTCTATAATATCAATAGTTCTTGATTTAAAATGCTCTTTTTGTAGGATTTTTTTAGCTTCTGTTAGATGCATAGATAAAATAAAAGTATATTTTTTTGTATCTGCTAATGTTCTTATATATTCTATTAAAGAGTTATCTAACATTTGAGCTTCATCTATTATTATAAGTTCTTGATTAAGATTTTTGTCAATATCTTCTTTTGTAAGAGTTGATGATAAAATAGGAGTATCAGGATAAAAATGTGTCAATAAAAAACTTTTTCCAGTGCCTGGTATACCTATTAAAAATCTTAAATTGTTCTTACTTTCTTCTAACTCTTTTTTAGCAAAATTAAAAGAGATAGTTTCAAATACCTCATCGTTTAATGAGTCCTCAAACTCTTTTATTAAATTTTCATACATTAAAAATCCTCTAATTTTGGTAGCATCATAGCTTTTTTTATTTTTATTTTTTTGTTTAAATCTATAATGTGAGGAGTAATTACAAAAATTAATTCCTCTCTTTTAGAAATTTTTTCTTTATATGAGAAAAGATATTTAATAACTGGTATCTCTTTTAATACAGGGACTCCATTTTGTGCAAATTTTTCTTCATCAGTAATAAGTCCTCCTAAAATAATAGTATCTCCATCTTTTACTCTAATAATAGTATTTAATTTTTTTTCGTATGTATTAGGTGGTAAATTTATATTTAGTTGGTCTGCTGAAATTGAACTAATAGAAGGATTTATCCCCATTAAAATTATATTCTTATCACTTATTTGTGGTGTAATATCAAGTAAAATACCTACAAATTTTGAATCTATATTATCACTTTGGACAGCATTTCCATTTGAATCAGTAGTAACTGTTTTGTATGAATAATTTATAGTTTGTCCTACGGTAATTATAGCTTTTTGATTGTTTAAAGTTGTGATTTTAGGATTTGATATAGAGTTTATTTGACCATAATTTGATAAAAAGTTTAAAAATCCATTTATATTAAAAGTCCCTTGTTTAAAAATAGAAGTGCTTCCTACTATATTTGATGTAGATAAAGGAGTAGATAGAGATTTTGCCCCTCCAAATTGAACACTTAATTGACTCCAATTTATTCCTGTTTGATTAGATTTTGCTAATTTTACAGCATATATTTTAACATCAATTACAACTTCTTTATGTAATCTTTTATTTATTTCATCAATGTAATTTTTAACTCTGTTTAGTTGTTTTTTTGTTCCTGTAATAGTAATCATTCCGGTTGTTTTATCTATTATAGGCATTGGTGCTTTATAAAAATCTTCACTTTGTGCCATTAAAATTTGTTGTATATTATTTGTGAAATCTTTCCAAAAATCAAAATTAAATGTTGTTTTTAATGTATTACTTTCTTCATCATCATCTTCTTTTGTAGAAGCAGAAAAATTTGTAGCACCTGTGATAGTAGAATTGATATAATCTATTTTAAAATTTTTTGTTTTTATAAATGATAATTCTAATGTATCGTTTGTTAATGTATAGAAAAATCCATTTTTATCTAATAAAAAGTTTAAAAATTCTTCTAATGTTAAATTTTTTAACTTAATATATCTCAAATCCTGTTTTAATTTTTCTTTTGCTATATCATCTTTTATTATAATATTTAAATCACATGTATCTGATAAGTCTGTAATTATATTTTGTAAATTTATACTATTTCCATTTTGAGTTGATAAGGAAAATAGTTTGTTATTACAACTATGACCAAACAATGAAATAGAGAAAAATATAAATAAAATAATTTTTTTCATTATTGAACCTTTATTAAACTTTTTCTGTTTAATTTTATAACTTTATTCTTGTTTTTTAAATATACTTTATTATTTTTTATAATTATAATATATTCATCTAATTTATCGCCATTTTTATACCAACTATTATTTATTCTTACCTTATTTTGGAATATTACTTCTAAATTGTAGTTACTTTTTTGTGAAATTGCTTTTATAGTAGGTATTTGTTCATATTTAGTTGATTGTTTTTTAGTTATAAAAGGATTATAAATATTTTGAACTTCCTTATAGTTAAAATTGATATTTTTTAAAATCTCTATCTCTTTTAAAATCTCTTTTGTATCTAATCCAAATGCTAAGGTTGCTATTAAAATTATAATCTTTTTCATTTTTCACCTACCATTTGTAAAGTTATAATAAATTTTTGGCTATTTTCAGTTGTTTTTTTGACATTTTGAAATTTTAAATTTGCTCTTAACCTTGTAAATTCAAAAGGTTTGTTTTTTTGCTTAGAGATATTTTTTAGTAACTCTAAAACAGATTTAATCGCACTGTAATTGCCTTTATAAGAAATATTTAAATAATTTACATTATCTCTATTTACAGATATAGCAATATCAAGTTTTTTTGAAAATGCTATATTTTTTAGATATTTTAAAGTGTTATCTGAATATTTCGTCAAAATAAAAGAGATACTATTAGAAGCAGCTTTTTGTTTTTGTAATAGAGGTTGTAACAAATCTTCATCTTTTAAAGAGAGAGCTATTTTAAGATTTTTAATAATAATTAAACTTTTTAAATGGTCAATAAATTGTAGATATTTAATTATATTTTTATAATCACCACTACCTTGAATAATTACTTCTAAATGATTATCAAAAGGAGGAATTTTAGGTAAATCCCATTTGATATTAAAAGATGTAGTTAAACCTAATATATTAGATTCATTTAATAGTTTTGTGAATATATTGTAAATTCTATAATCATCTAATTTTAAAATATCTAAACTTTGATAATTATAATTTATATATTTAAAATCTTCTTTTAAATTTTCAAGTTTTTCACGAGTAGGAGCTAAAATAGCTTTTGATTTTTTTACTTTTCTAATTTCTTGCACAATTTTTCCAAGTGATTGCTGTTTTTCTTTTTGAAGAGAAGTTAATTTTTTTTGTTCTTTTTCTAAATTTGGATAGATAAAATTATAATATATTATAAATACTATAATAGGAATAGATAAGAAAATATATATCAATTCTTTTTTTTCTAATGAATTTAAATATTCCTCTATTCTCATTTTTCAAACCTTATTAAACTCATATAATAGTTTTCATTATTTATAGTTGATATTTTGTCTGTCTTGATGTTTTTAAATTGATGTTTTAATAAATCTTTCACAAATAAAGTAATAAATTTTCTATTATGTGATTTTGTATAAACACCTATTATATAGCTTTTTGTATCCTCTTTTGATAAGATAAAAGCTTTTATATTATTTTTTTGTAATAATTTTGAAAAAAGTATAAAATCATTACTTGTTTTTGGAAGATGTGTAATAATTAAAGCTTTTTCTAATACACTTTTAATTAAATTTAATTGTGTTTCTATATTAGTAATTTCAGTATTATATTTATTTAATTGTTCTAAAATTTGTTTATTTATAAATTGTAATTTTTGTAATTTTTTAGTTTTTATTTTTATTTGAGATTCTATTTTTTTAATATTTTTAGAAATTTGTTGATTTTGATAATATCTGTATCCAAAATCTCCACCAAAAATTAAAATAGTAGCTAAAATAACACTAAATAGTTGAAAAGTTTTTGTTTTATAAAATTTCGGAGGTCTTGGAAATATAGAAAAGTTAATTTTATCTTTATAGTGATTTGAATTGTATAAAAGAGTTAATTTATCAAGAAAATTTATCTCTTCTATTGGAATTAACTCAAAATTTACACCACTTAAATCCCAAAAATTTTTTAAAGTATCAATTCCTTTTATTTCAAAAGGGGCATAAAAATATAAATTTTCTATATTTTCTAAATAAAATATATTTTTACCATACGATAATCTATTGTTGATAGATGTAAAATATTCAGAAAAAAATCTATCTATTTCATTTGCTACTAAAAATTCATCTGTTTCATAATCTTCTTTTATTAAACCTTTTGTAGAAATAATTTCTATAAATTCATTATATTCTATTTTTAGAGTTTTTAATAAACTACTTAGTGATGTGAGAATTTTAGAATATATATATTTACCATCTTCAAATACTGCTATAAATGATTGATTATTATCTAAATAAACAAAAGCATCTCTCTTTTTCTCTTTTTGATATGTTTCATAAAATTCTTCAAAAGCAAATACAGATAAAGATATAAAATCTATATATTCTGTTTTGTGAACTAATTTGTCAAATTTTTCGTGTAAAATAGATTCTTCAATAGCAAGAGCTTCAATCAAATATGAGTGTTCTTCATCTATTTCCCTAGTGATAAAAAAAGTTTTAAATTGTTTATTTGGGTCTATTCCAGCATTTTCAAAAAAATATATTTCAGCTTCCATTTCGAGCTGGTCTTGTGGAGTTGATTTTGGTAATTTAAATGTATAAGTTATTACATCTTTAATATCTATTGAAGAGGTAATAATATCCTCTTTGGTTATTTCTAATTTTTCAAGTATAGATATTTTGTTATTATCATTTTTTAATATTATAGAATCTTTTATATATAATATACTCATTTTATCTCCACAAATCCACTAATAGGGTGAATTGTAATTTCTTTATGTTTTTCATTATATGTTACATTGATATCGACTTTTTTATGTAAAATTGTATTAAAATTTGTTAAATCAACACTTCCATCATAAGGTCTTCCTAAATAATCAAAACAAATTGTTTGAATACTTGAAGATATTTGAATTCTTTTTGATAAATTAAATTTTACTTTTGAATAGTTTTCATCATTTTTTATCCAATCTTTATCAAAAATAATACAAACTGAGCGATTTTCATCTTTATTATCCATTTTAGCCATAAAACTTAAAGCATTTGCCTTTTTTTCTAAAATTTTATTGTATATAAAATGTGTATTATTCATCAAAGTATTATCAGGAAGAGAATTTATAGCACCTATTGAGATTAAACCCACTAAAACTATTACAAAAATCATCTCTATTAAAGTAAAGGCTTTCATCTTTTTCCTTATGGTTTTTGGATTGTTACTTTTGAAAATCTTAATTTTTTATCACCATTTCTTGCTGAATCGGTTGTTTGAACTATCGTATATAAAACTACATTTCCATTTGATTTTGATGTTTCAATATTTACTGCATTATCACAATATTTACAATCACTATTATCTTTATCATAACAATAATATCTTAAAACTGAAATATTAGCTTCAAATCTTCCATCACTTGAAGTAAAATGAATATTTTTAAGACATTTATTTGAGCTATTTCTTTTATATCCTTCTATCGCCA
>Ga0256842_1003466_pt1 | contig 10462 bp, 8 predicted proteins | sample 4559240metaG_FD_185973 | JGI IMG/M metagenome (GOLD analysis project Ga0256842, IMG submission 185973) | Hydrothermal vent microbial communities from Guaymas Basin, Mexico - 4559-240 | ecosystem: Environmental > Aquatic > Marine > Hydrothermal vents | place: Mexico: Guaymas Basin | collected...
AGGATTTATAGGATGGAAAACATCTGAGAAATTACTGGAAAAGGGTTTAAGGTGTTTATGCTTTTGAATAATACGAAGCAATAGTTGTTGAAAGGCAGAAAAGATAAGGGGGAAGAAAATGGATGCAAAAATAATAGTAATAACAATGGGTTTAAATGATATAGTTAAAAATTTAGTTGAAAAAACGAATGTTGTTGGGATAATCGAATGTGCTCCAAGAAAGCAAAAAAACAGAATGTTGAATAAATTCATAAGAGAAACCTTTGCTTTTTCGTTAAAAGTAAAAGAAAAATTTAGTAAAAATATTTTTACTCTTCAAAAATTTTCAAAGAAAAAAGGGATACCATATTTTTATATGACTAAAAATTCCTCAGATTTAGAGAACTGGATCCAAAGTAAAAATCCTGATTTAATAATCATTTACTCAATGAGCATGCTTTTGAAAAAAAATATATTTGAAATTCCTAAGTATGGTACAATAAATTTACATCCTTCACTATTACCTAAATATAGAGGACCTAATCCGATTTTTTGGCAGTATTACTTTTTTGAGAAAAAAGGGGGAATAACTTTACATTATATTGATGAAGGTGAAGATACGGGTGATATTATATACCAGAAATCTTTTGATATTTACCTTGGGATGGGAGTGGAAAAGTTTAGGAGAAATGTTGTGGAATACGGGAGTAAATTAATTTTGAAAGCAATCGAAAATTTTGATTCTTTGCCTAGGCTAAAACAACCTAAAGAATCTCCAACACCAAGAGCAAGAAATATTAATTCTTATGAGATTTGGGATTTGATAAGTTGGAACAACTGGACGATCAAAAGAGTATTTCATCTATTTAAGGGCATAGAGGGCTGGTTAGATATCCCATATGGTAATTTTTATGTTTTAAAACCTTTGATTTATGAGAGAGTGCCTCGATCAAACCTAAAAACCCCGGGAAGACTTTACAAGTTAGATAGGGATAAATTTGAAGTATTTGCAAAAGACGGTAGAATAATACTTTCTAAGGAGTTCGATTTTAAGAGAATTATTATTAAGGGCTAAACATCTGAAATGCATAAGAATCCGATAAAATTAAGAAAACAAATTTATAGATCTTTTTCTGAAAACGAGCGTTCTATTCCTTTGTTTTTGAAGGGGTGGTGGCTTGATGTTACATGTGGGGAGGACAAATGGGATGTTGCTTTAGTGATGGACGATAATAAAGTGATTGCTGCTCATCCTTATTGTATAGTTGTTAAGAGGGTGTTTTTGAAAGATTTTATAAAATTAACGCAACCACAATTGACCCAATTTTTGGGACCTTGGTTTAAGTTGGAAAGTGGAAAATATACAAGGATACTTAGTAGGCAAAAAAAACTCCTTAAATCTTTATTAGTTCAATTACCTCGATTCGATATTTATTCTCAAAATTGGCATTATTCAATTACCAACTGGTTACCTTTTTATTGGGAAGGATTTAGTCAAACAACTCGGTATACTTATGTCCTACCAGATTTAACAGATTTAAACAAGATTTGGAGTGGATTTCAAGAAAACATAAGGCGAGAGATACGTAAATCGATAAAAAGATATAACCTCCAAGTTGTTGAAGATGTTGATTTAGATATTTTTTTAAATCTTCATAAAAAAGTGTTTAATCGACAGGGAAAATCCTTACCCTATCCTGAAAGTTATGTTAGAAGGTTAGACGATGAGTGTATGAGACGTAAGTGTAGGAAAATATTTACTGCAGAGGATTCTCAGGGAAGATACTATGCAAGTGTTTACATAGTCTGGGATCAGAATAGTGCTTATTATCTAATGGGAGGAAGTGATCCTTTACTGAGAAATAGTGGGGCTATGAGTTTATGTATGTGGCATGCTATTCGATTTGCGGCTAAGGTAACAAAGAAATTTGACTTTGAAGGTTCCATGCTAGAGTCCGTTGAGAGATATTTCCGTGCCTTTGGCGCTATTCAAACTCCATATTTTCACGTCGAAAAGGTTAGTTCTAAAATGTTGGAACTTTTTAAATGTCTGAGAGATATCCTAATGGGCAGGTAGATGTTACTTATAAAAAGTTCAATTTCTCATAGAAAAGAAAGAGAATATATATTTGAGGTTATTTTTAAACATTTTTTAGGATTGGATTACACTATTAAATACGATGATAGAAAAGATATATGTATAGAATTATTAAATCAGTCGGAAATATGCATGCCCGATATATTATTTAACATGTCAAATAACAAATGGTTAACTAAGGAATCATTACCAAAGCAACCTTTGAAATTGTGGAATGTTAGAGATAAGTTGAGAGACTGTAATTTGGTTAGTATGGAGATACCAATAATTTATGGGGATTTTCAAATTTTATCTCAAAATTCACCGAAAAAGAATGTGTATTACATACCTTTAGATATTTTTGGATCAGTGTTTTTTATGCTTTCAAGGTATGAGGAACTTGTGAAACATGAAAGAGATAAACATAATAGGTTTTCTGCTGCCTCTTCTTTGGCTTTTCAAGAGGATTTCCTTGACCGCCCAATAGTAGATGAATATGTAGAAATTTTATATTGTTTGTTCAGATTTTTGTTGGGAAAAGAAATCGAAAGAAAATATTGGATTGGAAGAACAGAAATCACCTGTGATATAGATAATTTATACGACCCAGCTTCAACATCATTGTTATCAACTTCTAAATCTTTTGTCGGAGATATATTAAAACGTCGTGATTTCAAATTAGGTTTTAAAAGAATATTAAATTACCCTTTCTCAAAATTGGGTATAAAGAAATTTGATCCCTATTTTACATTTAATTGGTATATGAATTTATGTGAAAGATATAATAAAAAAATAACCTTTTTTGTTTTGACAGAAAATACTTCTCCTTTTGATGGTGACTATGATATTTATCATAAAAAATTTTTAAGATTATTAAAGGAGATATATATTAGAGGACATAATATAGGCCTTCACGGCAGTTATGAAAGTTATATGTCTTATGAGATGCTTAAAAAGCAGCGAGAACGCCTCGTATCGGCTTTAAATAAAGCTGGTGTTCCTATAACACCAAGAGGAATTCGTCAACACTACTTGAGATGGGATTCCAGTGAAACTCCCAGTATACTGGAGAAAGTTGGATTTTCTTATGACTCGACAGGTGGATATGCTGATCATGTCGGATTTAGGTATGGGACATCAAGACCTTTTCCTTTATGGGATTGGAAAGAAGGTAAGAAACTTTCGATTATGGAAAAACCTTTAATTGTAATGGAGGGAACTATTGTTGACGGTAAGTATATGGGGTTGGGATATAGCGAAAAGACATTACATATTATTTCTTTATTGCATAAAAGAGCTTTAATGTATGGAGGAAATTTTGTTATACTTTGGCATAATAGTAGATTAGCGATGGAAAAGGAAAGAAATTTTTTTAAAAATCTGATATCGATTTTGAAATAATATAAACTTATAGATTTTTTACTTGTAAAAACTAAGTTTCATTATATTAGATGTCATTTGATTTATAACTTTAGATTTATAATTGAGAAAAATGATAAGAGATCTATTGACATTAGTTTCAGCTAACACTCTTTCTCAACTTTTGAATTTTGTTGTTTCACCTGTTATTTCAAGATTATATTCACCAGAAAGTTTTGGAATATTTGGTATTTTTATGGGATATTATAATATAATTAGCGAAATATCAACCCTTAGGTACCATTTGTCTATTCCATTAAACAATGATGTAAAAGATTCCTTTTACAGTTTTTGGGTTAGTGTATTAAACACCACTATAATTGGTGTGATAGGTCCTATAATTGTTGCAATTATGTTTATATCTTCAAACAAATCATTTTATAAAAGTTATTTTTTTATATTTATGATGGCGGCGATTATTTTAAAAGGCATTTTTCAAACATATTATTATCTATATATAAAATTAAGAAAATTCAAAATTATATCTTTATCAAAAATTTTATTGGCCATTGGAGTAACTTCAATTCAGATTATGCTTTTCAAATTGAAATGGGTTGGATTAATATCAGGAATATTGAGTGGATACTTTATTTCTGTATTTTATTTGCAAAAAAAATTGGAATATACTCCAATTAAATTTCTGAAATTTAAAGAACTTAAATCTAAATATGTAAGATTTAAAAACTTTGCTTTGTTTGATACATGGGGAGCTTTATTAAATATTATTGGAATTCAAATACCTGTTTTGACCTTTCAAAGTATATATGGTGTTGAAAGTGTTGGATATTATTATTTTGCACAGAGAATAATGCTTAAGCCATTGGGAATCATTGGTAGTTCCATAGCAGAAGTAATGTATCCAATATATATCCAGCATAAGGATAAAAAAGATGTTATATTTACACTGATAAAAAAATTTCATTTATCCCTTGTTTTCCTTTCTGCTTTACCGTTTATTGTTTTTTTTCATTGGGCACCTGTACTATTTAAGTTAATATTTGGTTCTCAATGGTATCAAGCTGGTGTAGTGTCTAAATACATGAGCATTTGGTTTTTTTCGGTATTTGTTATTTCTCCGTTTTCAAATATTATTAGTGCGTATGAAAAACAGTATTTCAACCTTATTTTTCAGATACTTTTAGCTGGGACGAGAATTTTTATAGTTTTGTTAATTGCTCCTCATATATCATTCGTTCAGTCAGTATCATTAATATCTTTGGGTAGTATGATATTATGGTGGTTCTATTTTATTGTTATCTTGTTTGTAATAAAAGCTGATTTTAAGGATATTTTAAATGTGTTTTTGTTGGATATCCTAATAATTTCAGGTTTTGTGGTCAGTTTTAAGACATGTGTCTGGTTTTTTGACCGTGATACATGGTGGTTAGGGTTGATTCTATTTCTTGCAACGATTTTCTTTTATTTAACTGTAATAAAGAAATATATTCTTAGGGTTTTAAAAAATGTTTAAAGTGGCCTTGTCCCAATACGTAACATTAGAATTGAGAAAGGTGTATTGGAAAAAATTGAAATTGAATAAATGCGAAATATTTTATGCTTCTCCATCACATTATGAACGATGTTTGAATAAGTTTTTACAAAGCTTGAATGGGCGAGTGATTAATATTATTAATCTGGAAAGATTCGCTAAAAATTTACGTGGATTCTACGCTATAATTATTGCTTGCAATTCAAATATTTATATAATATCAGACAGGGTTAGGAGCATTCCTCTTTATTATAAAATAGATCATGACTTTCTTATTATCACAGATAATGTCCGTCTGATTGAAGATCCTAGATTAGAAAGAGATCGTATAGTTGAATTTTTATCCGTTGGTTATGTCACTGGTAGAAAAACTTTGTTAAAAGATTATTTTCAAACTGAAGCAGGAGAGATTTTGAATTTTTCAAGAGAAAAAGGGGGGTGGAAAATTTATAAAAAAGTTTACTATATTCTATTTGAAAACAACATATGGAGAGAGTTTCGAGGGAAATCTGGGTCATCTTCTAATTTACATCTTAAAAAATTTTTTGAAGTATTGGACATAGTCACAGAGAGATTAATAAAATTTGCTGATGGGAGGCTAATTGTAATCCCGTTATCTGGTGGTAGAGATTCAAGGCTGATATTACATTCCTTGGTTAAAAAAGGTTATAAAGAACTTCTAGCATATTCTTATGGTACAGAGCACAGTTTGGAAGCTCGAATTAGCAAATTTATTGCAGATAAATATCATGTAAAATGGGAGTTTGTGAAATATACTCCTAAGAAATGGAAATCTATTGTTGAAAGTCAACTGTTTCAAGAATATAAGAGGTTTGCTTTTAACTACAGCTCTTTGCCTCATATACAGGATTTACTCGCTATAATGGAATTAAAGAAAGAAAAATTGTTAAATGGGGATTCTATAATAGTACCGGGACATACTGGAGATTTTGTCGCAGGAGGTCACATTCCTTCGCACTTTTTTAATTTAAAAAATAGACTTGATTTAGGTGATGTTATAAGTTCAATAATAGAATATCACTACAATTTATCGCCACTTGTAAAAATGAAAGAATTAAAAAATTTATTTGAAAAATTTATTTCTGAAAGTCTTTGTTCCACTTTTTTAGAAGACAGTATTAAGGTTCAAGATAACTTTGATGCTATTAGATATTTTGAAATATGGGATTGGAAAGAACGGCAATCTAAATTTATTGTTAATAGTCTTAGAGTATATGAATTTTTTAATTTTGATTGGTGGATTCCCCTTTGGGACTACGAATTTGTGGAATTTTGGGCAAAGGTTCCCATGAATTTCAGGAAAGACCGTTGGTGGTATAATAAAATTGTAGATGAGATTACAGGTTTTAAAATGGGTGGAAAACAGAAAATTTGGCATATAGGTTCTGTAGGGGAAAGGGTTTTCGGTCATTTCAGTGTCGCATTAGGGGAATTTGTTAAAGGACTATCAAATAATTATCTCTACGGGATTTTCCAAAATTTAGGCTTGATTAATGTTCTAAGAGGATACAAATTTAATGGTATATATGCCTATAATTTGATCGCAGATGAGATTGGCAAATTAAGCGAGCTAATTGAATGAATATTAAAGTCGTTACAATAAACAATTACTGGCGTTTCGGTGGGGCTGAAAGAGTTTTTGTTGAATACATAAATGTGTTAAAGCGAAAATATGATGTATATTCTGCATGTTCTGATAAGGAGTGCCATCTAAAATTAGAAATTTACAAAACACCTTTCCAATATATTTTTAATGTTGGTAATTTTTGGAAATTATATAGGAGATTATTGATATTAAAGCCCAATTTTATTCATTTTCATAATTATTATTATTTATCACCAAGTGTTTTGCTGGCCGTGATTATATACAAGAGGAAATTTATAAATACTAAAATTATACAAACACTTCATGACTTTCACCTTTTTTGTCCTAATGCGTCTATGTTTAATTTTAATAAAAATGAAATTTGCAATAAGTGTGTTAGAAAACGAGTAAAGTTATCTATTTTTAAAGAAAGATGCGATAGGAGAGGCCTATTTTATAGTTGGATTAAAGGTGTTAGAAGTCTCGTTGATCTCACATTGTTGGATCACAAAAATACTATAGATTTGTTTATAGTACCGAGCGAACTTATGAAATCTTTCCTTATATCTGAAGGTATTAAGGCGGAAAGAATAAAGCTTTTAAGAAATCCTATTATGAAAATCCCAAGGAGAATTTCGATTGTGAATAAAAAAAATATAATAGTTTATATAGGTAGAATTTCTCCTGAAAAGAATATCGAATTGTTAATCAAGGCTTTCCAAAGTATAAATCTCAAGAATTGGAAATTGAATATAATTGGGAAAGGTGATCAAGCGTATTTTGAGTATTTAAGGAGAATATCTAAATCTGAAAACATAAACTTTTTAGGTTATGTTCCTCCGGAGGACATGGATAGATACCTCGAGGAGTCTAAAATTCTGGTTCTTCCATCGAAGTGGTTGGAGAATGCTCCTGTTTCTATTCTGGAAGCTTATACCGCGGGTGTAAAACCATTAGTGCCAGACATTGGTGGAGGGGCAGAAACAGTGAAGTTAGTTGAAGGAACAGATGGGATCTTTGGTTACAATTCTTTGGATTCTTTAATTCAAACCATGAGGTATTTTATGGAAAACTACAGCAAATGGGGTGCTAAGTTGAACGATATTATGCAAAATATTAAGGAGTATTTTGGAATTAACAATTTTTCAAGAAAACTACGGCAAATATATGAATCACTTTACTGAGTATTATGAATATGTAAAAAAAGAGTTTGAGGGTCATGTTAGGAGTAAATTGTCTGATGTTAAGTTTGTATTTTTTTACCAGGGTAGTTTCAAAACGGGAGAAATAACTATCTGTAGGGAGAAAAATGAAATCCAAGTTTTAAGTGATTTAGAAGGTTTGCTGATATTACCTAGACTGAAGGATTACTTGAAATTTTTAATTTATAATCCAGAATGGATTAAAGAATTTGAAAATAATATCCATATAAAAACTGATATTACTATCCATTGGTTATATTATTTAAGATTTATTCCAAGGTATTATATTTATTATGAAACATTCAATAATCCTTTATACTTTGATAATGGAGTAAAATACCCTCAAGTAAAAAAATGGATACCTTATATTAATTTGGAGAATATTTATAAGAATGATATTTATGAAGTTTTAATCCATAGCTCTAATGTGATATTAAAAGAAATGTTCAACTGGTGCGTAAATAATGATTACACATACTTTAAGTTATTGTACAAAATTTCCAAGGTTACATTGGATCTTTTAGTTCCATACCTTTTTGTAAAGTATAAAATTTTACCAATTTCGCACCAAGAAAGAGTTAGAAAGTTTTGCGAAATGGAGAATAATGATATATTATGTCAAAAATTCAAGGATAAGTTAGCTATTAAATTATCTGGTTTATCCGGTGAGAACGTTTCCCTGTATTTAATAACAAGCTCACTTAAGGATTATTTAAATTTTGTCAATGTCGTTCAAGAATTGGTTGATATAAATAAAGTTTGCTTGGGACAACTTTCTCTGAGAAGAAGAATTCGGTTACCGATGGTGAGCTGTTCTACATTTAGAAGAATTTTTACTGAAAATATGATCTTGTTAAAGGAATTGTTAGAATACTTACTTTTGCACCACAATCTCTCAGATGCTTATATAGTGAAAATTTTAGATCATTTAAGGCGATTAAAAAAAATTTATCCATATATTAGCGTTCAATAATTATGTTGATTCTATTTATAGACGGATACCCTTATTATTTATCCGATTTAATAAGTGGTGAGAAGTTTCCATATAAAATTCCACATATACCTAATTATGGTTACAGTGTTACATTGCATTATGAGATTTTTCAAGGAATATCTCCCAATGAGCTTGGATATTTGGGGGAGTGGATTCCTATTGGTAATCCGACACGTAACGCTTTTACACCATTTCAAAAGGTAATGAATAAAATAAGATTTAGATTCCCTTTTGCCTCAAGAGTGATTTATAAAATATTGAGGAGACAGGGCTTCTTCCCATTGGGGGTTAATCAGCTATTTGTAAGAAAAGGAAGTTATCTTTTGATGGAAAATAGAGAAATTATTATCGGGAGAACCAAGTTTAAGATAGTTAGTTTTGACGAAATTCATGATTATATAAAACGAGATGAAAAAGTTTTTAGAAAAGCGTTTGATTTAATAAAAAACCATCGGATAGAAAATATCATTGTTGCATTCACAGGCCTTGATAGTGTTTCTCACAAACGTGGGGTGTTATCTGAAGCTTATCTGTCCGAGTTAGAAAAGATATTATATTTTGTTGATAGATTGTATGATGCCTATAAAAAGAACTATCCCAATAAACCAGTGGTCTTCATTTCTGATCATGGAATGTCAGATGCTGAAACTCCTGTAAATCTCAGATTAGAAGAACGTATAGGTTATCCAGACCATAGTTTTGTTTATTTATATGATTCCTTGTATTTATATGTCTGGAATTTTAATAATAATTTTAAATATAACATGATAATTAACTTCTTAAAAAAAATGAAGTGCGGAAAAATATTGACTCAAGATGAGCGTCAATTTTTCAGAATAGATTCTCCCAGATTAGGTGATTTAATCTTTGTGTTAAACGAGGGATATTATTTTAGGCCCAATTACTTTGGTTTAGGTAACGAAAAAGCATTACATGGATATGGACATACTGTCCATAATCAATATGGGGTTTTGGCACTTTCTGAGGCAAAAGAAAACTTTTTTGATGAAAAAAAAGGTATTTACACCAAAGATATATATAGATTTTTGTTAAACCTTGAAAAAATTCAATGGAAGTAAGCCTTATTTACTTTTACATTCATAATAGTGATTATCCTAGTATACAATCAAAAGTTTATAATCAACTAATAGCATTTAATGATTTTTTTGATGCTCATGTGATTCCAGTTGTGATAAAAGGGGATTTACCTTCTTTTCCAGGGATCAATACATATATAGTTGATTTAAGGGATGTTTATCAAAGTCGTTCAATATATGAATACAGAAAAGTGATGTTCTACAAAGTTTATGATGAAATTATCCAAATCATGAGAAACTTTGATTTCAACATAGTTTATATTAGATATCCATTGGCTGATTGGTATTTTTTTTATTTACTAAAAAGAATCAAAAATTTAAAAAGAACTTATTTAATAATCGAACATAATACTAAAGAGATTCAAGAGTTATTATTGCAAAAGAAGTTTGTTCACGTTTTATCAGAGTTAATGTTTAAATCTTATTTGGGAAAATTTATAGATCTAATTGTCTCTCCCACATTTGAGATAGGGCACTATGAGGCAAAGTTTTATGATTTGAATGTTGAGAGTATTTATGTTATGGGGAATGGTGTTAATTTTGCAGAATCAAATCTAAGTGATATACGTACGAATAATAGGGGTATAAAAAAAGAGCTT
>Ga0256842_1003468_pt1 | contig 10460 bp, 4 predicted proteins | sample 4559240metaG_FD_185973 | JGI IMG/M metagenome (GOLD analysis project Ga0256842, IMG submission 185973) | Hydrothermal vent microbial communities from Guaymas Basin, Mexico - 4559-240 | ecosystem: Environmental > Aquatic > Marine > Hydrothermal vents | place: Mexico: Guaymas Basin | collected...
ATAACCCTCTACCTCTTTAGGTAACAATCCAAGTGAAGCAACCACAGAGAAACCTACAAACCAAAGGATGAAAGATGGTACACCAACTTTTGCTTTTACTGTTACATCCTCTGAGGAGTTAGCACTCTCTCTTTTAGCAACATATATTAAAATCAAGACAAGAGGTACAAGAAGTAAAACTCTCCCCATCTTAACAACAGTTGCATAGTGTCCAGCCTCAGGAGAGATGCTAAACCCAGCAGCTACTGCTTGTCCAACAGCTTGAAGTGTATTACCAGTAAAAATACCAGCTTGAATATCTGTGAAACCTAAAAGATGAGCAAGTGCTGGAGCTAAAAATATACCTATGGTTCCCATAAGGTTTACAAGTGCTATACTTATCCCTATATCATTACTTTGTACTTTTGCAACACCAGAAGTAGCAGCAATTGCAGAGCTTCCGCAAACACCATTTCCTATACCAATCATAAGTGAAAGTTTTGGATTTAACTTAAAGAGCTTTCCTAAGAAAATACCCATAAAAATTGTAAATATCATCCCTAGAACAATTATGAGAAGAGTTTGCACACCTAAGTTTGCTAACATTGTAAAGTTTAGGTTTATTCCCATAAGTGCGATAGCGAACATCAATAGATCTTTTTCTGCCCACTTTACACCAGCTTTAAAGTGAGATCCATCACCATGAAAAGTATTATAAAAATAATTTCCAACTATCATCCCTAAGATAATAGCTACAGTAGCAGTACTAAAGGAGACAAAATGGGTAAATACACTAGCAATGATAGCGACTACCATACTTGCTAGCAAACCTCTAGTATATTTTTTATATTTAGATATGCGTAGCATCTATATCCTTGGTGTAATAAACTATAAATCGAATTATAACTAAAAGATATTTATAGTTTATTTAACAACTATATTCAATGGCACCTGAACAGCATCCTCAAGCTCTGATTCTATTATTTTTGGTTCTTGAACAACTATTCTTGAGTCTTGTATATTTTTGTTTTTAACAAGATATTCTTTTAGAGATTTTGCTCTTTTTTTAGCCAAGTCAATTAGCTCTTGCTCGTCTACAATTTTTGTTGAAATAGTAAGTTTAAAAAGCTCTTTTTCATACTCAACTTTAAAAATGTTATCTTTTTTATATTTTTTCTTTAACTCATCTTTTAACACCTCAAGTTTTTTCATACTTGCACCTGATTCTTTATAAATATCCTCTAGCACTTCTACTGTAATACTAGCATTTGCTTTATCATCACTTCGTTTTAGCACATCTTTTGTAAGTTTTACCAGTTTTAGTCCATATCTATCTTTTTGCTCATCATAAGCAGTTTCAATCTCTAAGGATAGTTTTGGTTTTTTTAGAAGCATCTTGGCAATATTGTCTAACTTTTCTCTCTGTGGAGCCAATATAACAATCTTAGCAGGCTCAAAATCAATAAACTTCAGTTCATCCCCATTAAAGCCCATCGCTTCACCTAAAAAGTTAAATGGAGATGCTACTGCTTTTATAATAAGATTTACAAAAGTTTTTAAAATCAATGCACCATATTTAAAATCAGGATTATTTAAATCACCCTCAACAGGCATATTGATATCAATAACTCCATCGCTATCTTCTAAAAGTGCTATGGCAAAACCCAAAGGAAGAGTAGTTATATTTTCATCTTCAACCTCATCACCTAGCTCAATATTTTTTATAATTAAAGAGTTCTTACCAAGAAGTTTTGAGTCATAAATCTTATACTCTAAATCTAAAAACAACTTACCTTTGTCTATCTTATAACCAGCAAATTGAGCGCTATAACCACTATATGAATCAAGACCTAAGTTTCTAAAACTAACACTAATATCTGTATATGATTTTATATCTGCAGTATCAATGCTACCTTTAATTTTTGTAGAGCCATATTTATCAACTTCGCCATCTATGTTTATATATGAGACTTCACCTTGGGAATTAGAGATTGAGTATACATCTCCATTTAGATTATGCATAGAGGTTTTAAAATCAATTGGTAAAGAATAATCAGCGAAGTTTGCAGTACCATTGGATACATGAAGTTTCATAAGTTTAAATAAGAATTTGTTTTCATCTTTAGATGTTAAATTTGCATCAGATACTTCAACTTTTGTAATGTTTTTATCATCTGTTTTCTTTGAAAGTTTTGCAAAATTCATTTGTTTGTTTTTGTCTATCTGAGCATCTACATAAAATGCATCTAAATTTACCTCATCAATATACATACTGCTTGGAAAAAGTTTTAAATCAAAGTTATTTAACTCAGTTTTTGCAAAAGTTAAAAGTGTACTTTGAGTACGACTGTCACTAAGTTCAAAAGACTCTAGTTTCACGCTACCCTCTACATGTAGATCAGGTTTTTTATCACTCTTTTCATAACTTACTTTAGAATTCAAATTTAAAAAGCCATCATTTAAACTAACAAACATACTATCTTGAAGATATGGCGTAGCCTCTTTTAGTGATAATTTTTTGATACTAAATACACCTTTTTGTTTTAGTGGAGTATGTCTCAGCTTACCTTTTGATGAGATTAGCCCACCCTTATTTAGTTTAATATTTAGAGCATAACTCAACCATGTTTTTTCTTTTGCATCTATATCTTTTGCATTTAGCGTTATTTTATCTATTTTATGTGTTTGTGCATCTTGCAGTGAATAATCAACTACTGCTAGGTTATCTAGAACTATATCAACTTTTGCCAAGTGAATACCAAGTGGTTTTTGCTTAGTCTTTAAGAGCAAATCTTTTGTTTTTACTTGAAGTTTTTTAAGAGATAAAAGTTTTTTATTTTTACTTTTTTTATTGATTAGCAACTTATTTAAAACTACTGTAGTATTTGCTAAACGAACCTCATCATCACTCACAATAGCATCAAGTGAAAAATCTAGCTTTGCATTTTTTAAATCAACATCATTTTCATCTAACTCTTTTTTAGCAGCTTTTATTATATATGGTTTATAATGAAGTATATCAAACTCTCTACATGTAAGAGTTGTATTTATCTTTAAAATATCGTGTCTCACATCTCCAGATGAAGCACATTTAAACTCATCATTTAAAACCAAGTTCATATCGTAGTTAAATGCTTTATCACCTTTTAGAGTAAATTTATCTATCTCTAAATTAAACTCATTTAGTTTTGTTTTTACAGCTGGATTTACTGTTGCATCATCAAACTCTGCTGATACTTTAGCTACAGTGATTTTATCTACCAATACATTCCAAGGTTTTGCATCTTTCTCATCACTTGCTACACTCTCATTTGTATCTTTAGTTTTTTCTGATTCAGGAAGCCAAGTAGACCAATCTAGCACCCCTTTTTTATCCATCGAAGCTTTAAGTTTTAGAGAGTCTAATAAGACTTTTTCCACATATATATCTTGCATAAATGGTTTAACACTTACACCCTCTACATGTAGAGTGCCAATATTTAAAACATCATTATGCTGAGCTTTTGGCTTGATTCTAAAATGATCCAGCTTTAATGACACATTATCAACCAAAGTATTGTTCAAGTCATCAATATTTGCAGCATAATCTGCATGAAAATATATGGCACCATTTGCTACTTCTACACCAAGTCTATCCTCAATATAATCTAACTCTTTGTAAAGTTTTGTTACTTTAAAATCTATATTTCCTTTAACTTTTAGAGGTTTTAAACCTGTTATCTTTGTCTTAATATCAACTACACCACTATCTCCTAACTCTGTATGAAAACGCAAGTATCCATCACTAGAATCAAAATCATTTGTATCAATATCTTGTAGCTTAAAACTCAAATCTTTTAATTCAAAGTCAAACTCTTTTGCTTGTGTTAAATCTTTATAAGCAAGTGAACCCTCTTTTATAGCTATTTTATCTATTATTATTCTCGGAAGTGCTGATTCATCTTCAGATTTTTTTTCCTCTTTTATATCTTCGCTAGGCTTTAAAATAGTAGCAAGGTTAAAACTCTTATCCTCTTTATGAACTAAAGATACTTTTGGCTTTTCAAGTTTTATGCTCTTTACATGTAGAGCTGAAGCAAAAAGCGAATAAAGTTCAACATCAACTTTTAAAGATTTAAAAGATACCAGATGATTATCTTTTAAGTCTTTTAGCTTTACGCCAGATAGTTCAACTTTAAAAACAAATGGATTTATATAGATACTTTCAAAAGAAAGTTTTGCATTTAGAGCTTCATTGGCTGCTTTTTCTATTTCTGGTTTTAGCAAAATAGGGAGTAAGACAAAACCTACTAAGGTGTATAGGATTATGAGAGAGTAAAAAATCTTTTTTAACATAGATAGCCCTTAAAAAATATATTTTAGTGTAGCTAATCTATGTTTAAAGGCTTATTTATTTAGCCTTTTTTATAATATCTGCACGAGGGTAAATAAAGTTACTATTTCTAAATACAACAATTTTATCTTCATGCCCAACTGCATATGCACGAATAGTTATTGGGATAATTGTATCGTGTCTAGCATCATTTGAAAGTGAATCATAAGTTCTAAGAAGTACAATTTTTTTCTTTTTAATTCCAGGAACAACAGTAAACTCTTTAGATGGTTTAGCAATAATGATTTTACCTTTAAGACCCTTAGGTGGAATAACTTCAAAGAAAAATTTCATTGTATCACTTTTAGTATTTTGAACTAAAAATTCATATGCGTTATCAACTCTAACTCTTCCATCTTGCATACGTTTTGTAGAGTAAAGTCTATTTTCTTTATTTACATTTAGAAGCATATTCTCTTTTTTACTACCCATTACACCCATTATACCAGCAAGCACAATCAGTACTATAATATAACCTACTACTTTAGCTCGGAAGTATTGAGTTTTACCTTTTTGCTCAGTAATCTCATAATCACTAGACCAGTTAATAAGTGAAGGTTTACCAAGTTTACCCATTACAGTAGTACAAGCATCAACACATTCTAAACAGTTTATACACTCTAACTGAAGACCTTTACGGATATCTATATGAGTTGGACAAACACTTACACAAGCCTCACAAGCTGTACACTCTGCATGTGGTTCAGCAGCTACTATATCTTTTTGCTTAGTAAACTGTTTCTCTTTATGCTCATCATAAATATGACCACCACGATTAACATCATATAGCGCCATAACTGTGTGCTCATCATATAAAACAGACTGAATACGAGAATAAGGACAAACATAGATACAGTAATCTTCTTTTAAAAATATAATATCATATATCAAAAATAAAGCAGCTGCTATTACTGTTCCAAAAATAACACCATGATCCATAGGATTATGTAAATAAGCGAAAAAATCTTCAGGTGGCACAAAGAACCATACAAGATTTGAAGATGCTATAAAAGCTAATATTATCCATAAACTAATTGCAATAACTCTTTTTACTTTATTTTCAGCCTTTGTCATATCTGGTTCTTGCTGTTTATTTTTTATACGTTTACGCATACCAAGAAGCTTAGTCTCAATCAAATCACGATAAATTACGCGAAAAATTGTCTGCGGACATATCCAACCACAAAAAACACGACCACCCATTACAGTCATTCCAAAAATACCTAAAAACATAATCATTAGTAAAAATGGCAATAGGTAAAGCTCTTGCATATCAAACTGAACAAATGCAAGATGCAATTTTAACTTATCAAAACTAAGTAAGAAAAAATGACTATCATTCACTTGTATCCATGGTAATATCAAAGCAACTAACGTTAGAATAATAAAGAAATAATATCTTTTTATTCTCCATGGTTTTGGTATATCTATACCTGTTTTTTTCTTTTCATTCATATCTATTCTCCCAAATTAGATTATTTTGGACAAATAATAGTATTTATTATCTGTTCCTCTGCATTTTTTGGTTCTTGTGGCAACAATGAACCTAATGCTACCTCTTTTAGTTCACGTGACTCTATATAATCTTTTAGTGAACTTCTACTAACTTCTAAAAGTCTAGCCATCTCAGAAACATTTTTTTCTTCTTTAATATATAAAATAATTTTATTTATATATTTATCAAACTTAGAACTTGAACGACTACCCTTAGGTCTTCCTACAACTTTTTTAGATTCATCTTGTAAGTGTTGACGTAGTTGATCAATTAACCCCAAAACTAACATAACTGAACTTTCTTGTGATATTATAACAGACTGTTTTATAAAATGTATACGATATTCATTTTTTAAAAGACAAGAGAACATTTGAATCAAATCTTCCATATTTGTACTTAATACCCAAATATCATATATTAACAATGTAACATTTGTCTTATTTCTAAAATATTTAGTTACATCTGTTCTTTGATGAAGGCGTTTATTGTGTGAAGTTTGATCAATAAACTCCTCATCAATATCTATTTGTTTAGATATCGCATACGAATTTATCAATTGCAGCTGGTCATGGGCAGCATCAAAATACTTATCATGACGAATATACGAAATTACCATTTTAACGAAAAAACCTCTCTTTTTAGTTATTTAATCATCATACCATCTTATGACGACTAAAGTCAAGAAATTTACTATTTAATTCGTCAACTTATTTAGTTTGCTCTTTCTCGCATCATACTATTTAGTAATTCAAATAGTTCTTTAGATTTATTTTCTGCTTCGCTAAAACTATCTATTATGCTATCAGCATTTGTAACACTATCATTTTTTATATAATCAGGAATACGTTTAATACTTTCATGAACAGCTTTATGAGGAGTATCAATTTTAGAAAATGAACTTGTTTTAGAGAAAGTCTCTTTACCTTCACCACTATACCATTTACCAAATCTACATGTAGTATGTGCTGAGAAATCAATATTATCATTATTTTCAAATACAGCCTCGTATCCTGCTAGTTTAAACAGTACATGATCTAGTTTAGCAAGGTTTACAAACATCTCATTTGATACTTGTTTATTACGAGTTTGACTTACATTTGCACTATCAACTAGAGAGTAAAGACTTTCATTAAAGTTTTCTAACTTTTCTAAAGATGTAGATACTTCAGAATCCATTTGCTCTGAGAACTCTTGCATTGCAGAAGAATTTTGTTTAAGTAGGTTTATATTTACTTCCACCTCTGATGTTGCTTTTTGTGTACGCTCAGCTAGTTTTCTAACCTCATCAGCAACAACAGCAAAACCACGACCATGCTCACCAGCTCTCGCTGCTTCAATAGCTGCATTTAATGCAAGAAGATTTGTTTGATCTGAGATATCTTTAATCAATGATATAACATTCGTAATCTCATTAACACTATTGTTTAACTGATCAGAATTTTCTTTACTATCATTCATTTTTGATGAAATATTTTCTAAAGATACTCCCATTCGTTCTGTAGATTCTTTAACTTCCTCAACAGTTTGTTCAGTTTGAGTATTTTTCTCATTAATCTCGTTTATTGATTCTATATTTTGCACTAGCCCACTTTGAACCTCTTTTACACCAAAAGCCATTCCTTCACTTAGAAGTTCTGTTAATGATAAAGTTAATTTATTTTTTTCTAACTGAACACCACTCTCTTGGGCATGTCTTGCAGATACCTCTAAGCTTTCATTAGCTTTTAAAATTGCTTCATTTGCAGCTTTAACTGTATGATTTACAGCACTTTGAATAGCTGTTATTTCATCATTTCCAGTTTCTGTAATCTGTTTCGAGAAGTCTCTAGAAGCTATTATCTCATCTAGTTCATCTTTAAACATAGAAATTCTTTTAGTTAAACCATTTGCGACTACTAAACCAAAGACCATAACAAAAAGCATTATTATAATATTTATAACAATTCCTGCAATCATATTTGTAATTGCATCATTTTTTAAAGTTGAGACTAAAGATAAAACAGAATCAGATAGATGCACTTCAACTTTTTTAAGTAGGTTTATTTTTGAAGTTATTGTTTTAAACCAATAGCTAGCATCTACACCAAAATTTCCATCTGGATGAGTTATAGCAATCTCTCTCATTCTCGCAACCCCATCAATAGGTTTACCAACTAAAGTTTTTTTATAAAAATCAACATTATCTGGCGTAGCTAAGAACATAAATCTACTCATATAAGTATCTTGCTCAACCATTAGTTTAATAAACTTAGCATAAAATTTTGGAGGAAAAGAATCTTTTGCAAAAGTTCCCGTCATTACAGCTCTTTCTACCCCTGCTCTCTCTTTAGAGTAAAGAAAATTCACAAAAGCATTTAAAGCAGTACTCATCTCTTGATCAGAACTCATTTTAGCAATGTAAGCAATAGTATCTAAAAATGCACCATTTAAAGGTGTATAGTAACCAACAGTTTGAGGTACACCAAACTCTAGTGAACTTATTTTAGCTCTTTTTTCACTTAACTGAGACAAGCGGTTCATGGCATCATCCATTTTAGCTTTCATCTCTTTTGGATATTTAGAAAAATCAATCGTTTTATAAAAAGCTTCCATTTCAGCTCTAGTTGCATCTGTATCTTTTCTTATGCTTGGTACTTCACTAACAAACTTAGCACCTTTAGAACCTACAAACCCAGCTGAAGCACCACGCTCTTTTTGAGTATTGTGTATCATTGCACCTATTTTAGTGGCAAGAATTGTTATCTCTTGTATATTAGATAACTCCTGTGTTTGTCTGTAGTTTTTATAACTACTCATACTAACTAAAACTAAAATAACAACTATTGGTATAAAAACCATCATTGACATTTTCATTTTTATTGACATATTGTTTAGCATAAGACTCCAATTTATATAATTAACTTATAAATAATATATGAAAAGTTATTAACTATCACTTAAAAGCCTACTTTATGCTCAATTTTGCTAAAATGAGACACTATTTATTTATAAAGATTCTTAATGACAACCAGCGAATACATTTTTAACACCATTAAAAAACGCCCACTAATAATAGATGGTGCGATGGGTACACAATTACAACAACGAGATGAGCAAATAAGTGAAGAGGCATGGGAAGGCAACGAGGGTTGTAATGAACTTCTAAATGTTACTGCTCCTGAAGTTTTAACAGATATTTTTAATGCCTACTTAACTGCTGGTGCTGATCTTATAACTACTAACACTTTTGGGTCTTTTTCTTGGGTTTTAGATGAGTATGATATTGGGCATCGTGCTTATGAACTGACGCTTGCTGGAACAAAACTTGTAAAAGAAGCTTGTGAAAAATACAGCACGCCAGAGCATCCTCGTTTTTGTTTAGGTTCAGTTGGACCAGGTACAAAACTTCCTTCACTTGGACATATAACTTATGATGAGATGTATAAAGGTTATACAGAATTTTGTATTGCCCTTATTGATGGTGGTGTTGATATATTTTTACTTGAGACTTGTCAAGACCCACTACAAATAAAAGCAGCACTTCACGCTTGTACTGAAGCTAATAAACAAAAAAATACAAATATTCCGATAATGGTTTCTGTTACGATTGAACTTAGTGGAACCATGCTTATCGGTACTGATGCGGCAACTATCGCTACTATTTTAGAGCCTTTTGATATCTTAAGTCTTGGGTTTAACTGTGGAACTGGACCAGAACAAGTTTTAAAACATGTAAAAACTTTGAGTGAAGTTTGGCACAAACCAATTAGTGTCCATTCAAATGCTGGGCTTCCACAAAATCGTGGTGGTTATACTTACTATCCAATGGGACCAGATGAATTTGTAGAGCAACAAGTGAAGTTTTTAAACTTTGATGGTGTTAGCTTTTTGGGTGGTTGTTGTGGTACTACTCCTCAACATATTCGCGCTCTTGTAGACTCTACATGTAGCACTATTCCAAAAGCACCAACTGGTTCACATGAAAACTCTATCGCTTCACTTTTTAACACAACTACACTCAAACAAGAGCCATCGCCACTACTTATGGGTGAACGCTCAAATGCAACTGGCTCTAAAGCATTTCGTGAGTTACTTTTAGCAGAAGACTATGAAGGAACTTTAAGTGTTGCTCAGCAACAAGTTCGTGCTGGAGCTCATGTAATAGATGTAAATGTTGGTTTTGCTGGTCGTGATGAGACTAAAGATATGACTGCCGTTATGGGCATGTATAACCAAAAAATAGCACTTCCTCTTATGCCAGATTCAACTCAAACATCTGGACTTGAAACTGCACTAAAACATATTGGTGGAAAACCAATTTTAAACTCTGTAAACCTTGAAGATGGTGAGGGCAAATTTGATGAAGTTTGTTCTTTAGCAAAAAAATATGGAGCTTCACTTGTATGTCTGACAATTGATGAAGTTGGTATGGCAAAAACTGTTGAAGATAAATTAAAAATCGCAGACCGTATTATTGATTTAGCTACATGTAGACACGGTATCAAAAAAGAAGATTTAATCTTTGATGTTCTAACATTTACACTTGGAAGTGGTGATGAAGAGTACTTTGATGCTGGTATAAATACCATTGAAGCCATTAGACAACTTCGCCAAAAACACCCTGAAGTTTCTGCA
>Ga0256842_1003469_pt1 | contig 10457 bp, 11 predicted proteins | sample 4559240metaG_FD_185973 | JGI IMG/M metagenome (GOLD analysis project Ga0256842, IMG submission 185973) | Hydrothermal vent microbial communities from Guaymas Basin, Mexico - 4559-240 | ecosystem: Environmental > Aquatic > Marine > Hydrothermal vents | place: Mexico: Guaymas Basin | collected...
GAGACGAGCTCCTCGGAAGCGCGGCTCCTGTTGAGGAGGAATATGTTGAGGGGCCTCTTCCTCTTTTCCGAGATTCTGGCGCGCTCCTTGAGAGCGATCATCCTCTGAAACAGTCTTATGAAGTTGTTCTCCCCCAAGAGAAAAGCGAAGCCATCAATCGTAATGTCTATCCCCACGGGCCTTCTGTCGCCGATCTTCTCCGTGAGTAGGCGGTAGTAGAGCTTGGTGTACTTGGGGAGGAAAGTGTCCGCATTCATTGTAGGGTCAGTGTACACGTAGTCCTCAGGATACTCCAGGCCGTGGAGTGATGAGAATATGTCCACGACAGCGATGTCGTTGTTTCTTCCTAGCTCATCAAGGTCAAATTCCACTGCGTTGAGCTCCATACGGAGTGGTGTAATCGGAAGGACGTAATCGAAGAGAACCCCGAAGTCTCCCATTTCAATCCTTCGTTTCATAATCTCAAGAGCGAGAGTCCATCCGTTCGAATATGTATCGTGGACTATCAAGAGGTTGCTGTCCTCAAGGAGACCCCCTCCGAGGGCCTTGTCAAGCAAGGGGATACCTGTACTGAGGACTTCCATCTTTCTCACCTCCACAAAACTTACACATGGAAATATTTAACCTTAACCCTTCGATTCCCAAAGTGCTTCTTCTAACTGGACTTCAAAGGATGTTCTGAAATTCAGAAAAAGCCCATCCTATATGGAGTAGGACTCACGGTTATGGCGGTCTTCCATACGCCCCTTCGTTTCGCTCAGCCCCCAGCCGGAACGGATAACCCTTCTTTCTAACCATCCACAGACCAAAGAGCGCCCCGAGGGTGTCCATAAGCAGATCCCTCAGCTTGTTACCTATGCTCTCGGCCATGTAACTTATCCATCTCTCGCTCAGCTTTTCCAGTATCTCCCAGCCAATTGAGAGGGCGTAAAAGATAACGAAAGAGTAAACGATGACCTGCCTCTTCGTAAGTTGAACTCCAAGGGCTTTCAGCCCCGAGATGATCTCAGCAACAATCGTCCACACCGCCAGCCCTCCAAGGAAGTGGGTTATGATGTCAGCGTTTCCCCACTCCTTGTGATAGAGGTCATAGCCGGTGAAAGGGACGTTAAGAAGGGAAACGTGAACCGCTATGAAGATCGAAAGGATCGCCATTGTCTTCTTGTTGTATAACGGGGCCAAAAAGGGCTTGAGCCTCTCCGGTGGGTGAGGGTACCTTCTCGGAAGAACCAGCAGAACCGAGAGTCCCAGCATAGCCGCAAGCGTCCGGCAGATATGGCCGCTCCTCCCGTTAATTAAAGCCGTCAAAAGGCCCAGAAAGACGACGAAGATTGAAGATAGCATAATCGATTCTTCCCGCCTGATTTTCACCACCAAAAGAGTTAGGGGTCTGAGATTTAAATTCTTTGCTTTTTATACCGTTTCTCTGACTCAAGTTCCTCCTCGGCTTTCCGCTTGAGCTCTTTAATGCGCTCAATCCTGTACTCCTCGACTAGCTTGAGGAACTTCTCCGCTTCCCTCTCCCTGTCCTCCTCTTCCCATCTGGCGAGCAGTTCCTCAATGGCCTTCTCCAAAGTCTCCCTCTCAACGACTGCAAACTCATCAACCCTTTTAACGTCGAGCTCCTCACTCGTGAAGAAAGGCACGTGCGCCTCGCGGAGGACTTCCTTAACGGGCTCAGGAAGGGGCTTCTCGGTTATTAAGGCTTTTATTCCCCTCTCCACGAGCTCCTCCGCTATAGCTTTTCCGGCTCCTGCAGGATTGAGGACGAATAGCACGTCACCCCTCCTAAGGCCAACCTCTCGCTCGATCCTCTCTAGCTCGCGCCAGCTGAGGACTCGGAGCACTTTTAAGGGAACCGCGGTGCCGCGGGCTTCGATCACGTTCATCCTCTTGACCTTCACGAGGTCTCTGCTGAGCCTCTCGATGATCGCCTTTGCCTCCCTCAGCTGTTTTTCAAGGACCTCAATCCGCTTCCCCTTCGCCTCAAGCTCCCTCTCGCGGAGGACTTTTCTCCTTACTTCCTCGTCGTAGTCAGCTATTCTACGCTCAAGCCTCTCGATGGTCTTCCTCTGCTCCCTTATTATGCCCCTCAGCTCCTCGTTCTCGCTCTCAAGGAAGGCTATGCGCTCCTCCAGCTCGCGGATCTTCCTCACGTAAGGCCTCACATCAACGCTCTCTCCCTCAGGTTCAGGTGTCTCTTCCGCGGGCCTCTCGCGCCTCGCAACCTTCTGCATGGCCTCGCCAAGGTTGTAGCCCTGAATTACCAAGGCTTTGACCTCGTCGGCCTTCTTTTCCAGTCCCGCCTCGCGGAGCTTCGCTTCAACGTGTTCAAGCTTTGGCTTAAGCCTGAGGTAGGCCTTGTAGGCAGCTGCTAAGGCGTCGCGCTGGTGATCATCGTCAACCTTAACGCCGAGGCTCCTCAACAGTTCGTTTTTCTCCTCAACCCTTAAGCTCTCCCTCGGAACGAAGAGGTTTGCTTTAAAGGAGCGGGCTATCTTTTCAACGAAGCCGGGAGCCGGGGAAACGTCTGTGGCAACCACCACAGGATGTCCAATCTCGCTTATGAACCTGAAGACCTCGCCGACGGGCATGTTCCTCTCGCTGTGGAGAGCCACCACGTTGCCGTTGAGGTCTATTACCGCTATTCCAACCGTTATGCCGGGGTCTATGCCAACGATGACGCTCTTCCTTTCCTTCACGGCCTCCTCTCCTTTAAGTGGAGCAAAACCGAGCTCGGCCCTCTCGACGGGATAAATCCTGACCTCAACGTCTCCACCCCGCATCGGCTTTACGATTCCAGCTAACTCCTCCCTGCTCGCGTATATTCTGAACTCCCCCCTGGCTAAACCGTAGTCCTTCTCCTCTGTCTCAAGGTCAAAGGGTATCTCAGCACGTCTCAGCCGGTCTTCAATCTCCCTAACCTTGTCCCTAACCAGGTTGTGGACGCGCTTCCTGTAGCGGTCCTGGCTCCACCCGCCCTTACCGTGACTCCTTCCTCGGGTTACCTTGACTATAACCTCGTCCTCAAACGCTAAAACCTCGTAGCCGACGCCCTTGCTCGCGAGCAGGGCTGAGAGCTTCGCCTCTTCGTAGGGGTCGAACCGATCACCCGTTGTTATACCGTGCTCCTTCGCAAGGCTCTGGAGGGGTCTCTGTTCACCCGGACGGCCAGTCACCTGGACGAGCTTTGTCCCGGGCGGAAGTGCCCGGAGGAACTTTCTCAGGTCGTCGCCAAGCTCGGTGACGCTGTCAATCGCCACTATTTCCGGTCTCTTTGCCCTGATGAAGCGGATCAGGCGGTACAGTGTGAACTCACCCTTTCGCTCAAGCCTCCCGTTGTACCAGCTCACGACCGCGAAACGCTTTGGGTTCTCGCCAATCACATCTATGCCCAGTATGAGAATGAGCACCACCTCTTAGATGGGGGTTATGAAAGGGCACTTTAAAAAGTTGCCACCAAAATGGTTATTTGATCCAATGCCCTAATACAGGGTGGTGATGCCCATGAAGATGCGGATCGTTTTTGACAAGGAATACGACGTCCTCTCAGGGGCTTACAGAGTTAGGGTTAGGGAGCTTGAGTTCGATGAGGAGCTCAAGAAGGTTCTCCACGGGACAGACCCCTCAATAAAACTTAGAGGGGAGGAAATAAAGCTCTCCGAACTAGGGGGCAAGACCTTTGAGCTCAGGAGCAGGGAAGAAGCGGAAAAAGTGATGAGCGAGGTGAAGGGAGCCCTGATAGAGACTTTCAGCTCACTCATAGCCCGCTTCAAGGAGGCCCAAAGCTTCAACGGCTCTGTGGTTTATGAGGTCGACTTCAACAAGTTATTCAAGGAGTAGCTCCAAAGCGAGCCTTATTGCCCTGTTTATCGTTTCTTGGGCCATTGATGGCCTCGGCTTGTCGAGGGCCTGGGCGTAGTTAAACGGAACGTGGATAAAACCGGCTTTTGCTTCCATTCCTGAGACCGCTATCGTGTGCAAAGCTGTGAACATCGCGGTGTTACAGACGTATGTTCCGGCGGTGTTGGAAACTCCAGCCGGGATTCCGGCGTCCCTGAGGGCCTTTACGATGGCCTTAATCGGTATCGTGGCGAAGTAGGCGTCGGGGGCACCCTCAAAGATAGGTTCGTCTTCGGGAGTATAACCATCATTGTCCGGCATCGTTGAGTCCATGACGTTTATCGCGACCCTCTCAACGGTTACGTTGGGCCTTCCACCGGCCTGACCAGTCAAAAGGACAATATCGGGCCTCTCTTTGGTTATCAGCCTCGGCAGAATCTCCCTAACCCTCTTGAAAGATACCGGAAGCTGGACTTTCAGGAGCGTCGCTCCGTTTAGCTCGTCCGGGAGTGCCTTTACAGCCTCCCACGACGGGTTTATGCTCTCACCACCGAAGGGCTCAAAACCTGTCACAAGGGCCTTCATGCTATCACCAAAGGGGGTAGGTTTTTAGGGTTTAAAAGCTACTCTCGTCGAGGGGTGAGGATGAGGTACGATGTGCTGATCATCGGGGGCGGGCCCGTCGGCAACTACCTCGCCAGACTTCTCGCAGGAAAGCTCGATGTTGCGGTCGTGGAAAGAAAGCGATCCTTCGGAGGAAAGGCCTGCACGGGGATAATAGGTGCGGAGAGCTTTGAGAGACTCGACCTTCCAAAGGAAGCCGTGTTGAACCCCCTCCGGGGCGCCCTCTTTAAGTCCAGGATCCAGAGTTTTGAAATAGCGAGGAAATCGGCACAGGCATACGTCGTTGACAGGAAAACCCTTGAGAGGAAGCTCGCGGAGGAGGCGGTGAGAAAGGGGGCCGACTACTTTGTGGCCACTACTTTCATGGGTTTTAAGGACGGAAAAGCGAGACTCCAGCACTTGAAGGAGACCTTTGAGGTATCGGCCGACGTTTACGTTGGTGCAGACGGGGTGGCGAGTACCGTTGCGAAGGAAATCGGCGCTGAGAGCAACGCAGAGTTCCTCAAGGGATACGAGGTTGAGGTCGTTGGAGAATTCAGGCCGGACTTCGTGGAGGTATGGGTAAACAAAGACCTCAACCCGGAGTTCTTCTCCTGGGTCGTACCCATTAGCCCAAACGTCGCAAGGGTCGGGACGTTTGGAAGCCTTGAGGCCTTGAACAGATTTCTTAGGGTCAGAGGATTAAAGCCGACATCAGTCCTTGAGTTCAAAGCAGGCTCTGTGGGGCTCGGCTGGAGGAAGCCATGGGTCAAGGGCAACGTGGCGCTCGTGGGAGACGCTGCGCTCCAGATAAAGCCAACCACAGCCGGCGGAATAGTCTTCGGGGCAATCTGCGCATACCACCTGGCGGAGGCAATACTTTCAGGCGACCTCTCCCAATACGTGGTCGCCTCTGCCCCGATAAGAAAGCAGATATCCTTCGGGTTGAAGATAAGGAAGGCCTTCAAAGGATTAAGCCAAGAAGGAATTGAGAGAATCTTTGAAGTCCTCGGAAGCCAGGAGGCCAAGGAAGTCATAGAGGAACAGGCCGACTTTGACGACCACCTGAGAACATTCAAAGCCATTGTGAAGAGGCCAAAACTCCTCGCGGGCCTGCTCAGAGCCAGCCCCTCTCTGATAAGAGCCCTCCTGTGAGTAAAAGAAGAAAAGAAGTAGCTCACGCCTTCGACTGCTCCTTCTCCTTAGCTTTAGCCTGTTCCTTCGCCTTCTTCTGTTCCTCAAGCTTCCTCTTGATCTCCTCGATCTTTTCCGGCTTAAGCGGGATGAACTTGTCGTCGTAGTTATCGTAGCTAGCTAGCAGGAAGTTGTCGCTAATCTGGAGCGCCCCTGTGGGGCAGACGTCAACGCACTGTGCGCAGTAAACGCACCTGCCCGTCCAGGGGGCGACCTTCCTTATCTCAGGCAGGAATACGAAGACGCCCGCCGGACAGACTGTAACGCACATCCTGCAGCCAATGCACTTGTCCACGTTGTACTTTATCTGGCCCCTGAAGTTCTCCGGAACCGGCACTGGCTCGGTCTTGGGGAAGAGGTTGGTTGCTGGTTTCTTGAACAGGTTTTTGAGCACCGTAGGGATGAGGGGTGAGGGGCTCACATTATCACCTCCATGGCTATGAGAAGCGTGCCGATGATCGAGGCTGGGAGGGCGTTCTTCCAGAGGAGCTCAACGGCCTGCGTTATTTTGAGCCTGCCGGTGGTGGCCCTGAAGACGGTCTGGACTACGAAGAGCAGGATGAACACCTTGAGCGTGTGGAAGAGCAGGTTCACGATGTCCGCTGGAATCCCGCTGAGGTTGAAGTAGCCCGCTATCCCCCACGGGAAGAATATTGACACGACTAAGGATGCCGTTATGTACGTCTTGAGGGCCTTTGTGAGCTTTAACAGGGCCAGGTAGCGCCCGCTGTACTCGGCAAGGGTGCCTTCGGCTATCTCCTCCTCCGCCTCAGGTATGTTGAAGTACCCGACCTCCATCTCGCTCGCCAGCCAGACGCAGAAGACGTAGAGGAGGATTATTGCACCAACGAAGCTGAGCGGTGTCCCTATCTCCCAGATGTTGTGCTGGTAGAAAACCCCCATACTGAAGGGCTTATCAACGCCCAGCTTTCCAAGGCGCCACGTTATCGCGAAGATCGCCAGCATCATGGCTGGCTCCCTGGACACCATTATCGCCGCTTCCCTCGCCGCACCTATCCTCGCGTAGGGGCTTCCAGAGCTTATTGCACCGAGTATCTCGAAGAACCCGATAAGGGTGAGCAGGTAGACGAAGACGATGACGTCTCCCCTGCTTGAGAGCAGCGGTTCAAAGCCCATTGGAGTGTAGGCAAGGAGCGCTATGGCCGTTGCCAGGGCAAGAACTGGAGCCGCCCTAAACATGTAGTTAGCGGTGTTGGGGATTATGGTCTCCTTGCTCATCAGCTTAAGGAAGTCGTAGAAGGGCTGGATAATGGGGGGCCCAACGCGTCTCTGCATCCTCGCGACCAGCTTCCTGTCTATTCCCTCCCAGAGGAGTGAAGCCAGTGAGACGAAGGCGTAGAGGCCTATCAGACCTGCTACAGGATAGACGATGTTTGCCATGACGTCCATTCCCCATCACCTCACACAGCCCAGCCCGAGCGGGGTAGGATCGCCCTTAACGTTCGGGTTGAGCTCGCGCGTCTTCTCTATCGAGGCCTTGATGAGGTCTCTCTCCGTGAGGACTTTCCTCTTTCCGTCCTGAATCACGGCAACCCTGTCCGTACAGCTGAGGCACGGGTCTATCGAGGCAATGGCAACCACAACGTCCGCCACCTGATTGCCTACCAGTCCCTTGGCGATGGTGAAGATGTTCGGGAAGGTCGGCTCCCTCGCCTTCCAGCGGAGGGGTTTATCGCTTCCCTTCTTCCCGCGGACGTAGTGCACAAGCTCGCCACGTGGCGCCTCGTACCTTCCAACTCCCTCCCCGTCGACCATAATCTTGAGCTTGGCGACGAGGACGTTGTCCTTCGGGAAGGCCTTGATTTTTCCGTCTGGCATCTGGTCGAGCGCGTGTTCGAGCAGCTCAAGGCTCTGCTGGATTTCCCCAATCCTAACCGCCGTCCTGTCGTAAACGTCGCCGTGCGGCTTCTCGCCTGTAACGTCCTGAGGGAGCACCGGCTTAACTCCGAGGTCGGGATAGACGCCGAGTTTCTCGCTCCACCTGGCGTCAACTTTTAACCCGGAACCCCTGGCGGTCGGGCCGACGGCCCCCTGTTCCAGGGCAACGCGCCTGCTTACCACGGCACAGTCCCTGAAACGGGCCTCTATTGTTGGGTCGTAGAGGAAGACCTCTTCCATCTGAGGCATTATGCTCCTGTAGTACTTTATCAGGTCAAGGATGAGCCTCTTGCCCTTCTCGTTTATGTCCCTCCTCACACCGCCTATCGTCACCATCGAGTAGTTCACGCGGTTCCCTGATATTGCCTCAAGAACGTCCATGACTTTCTCACGCGCCAGCCACGTGAGCTGGAACAGCGTGTCGTAGCCGATGTCGTGGGCCAAAACACCGATGTTGAGTAAGTGGGAGTGTATCCTCTCAAGCTCACCCACTATGACGCGTATGTACTCGGCCCTCTCAGGCACCTCTATGCCCGCCGCTTCCTCAACGGCCCTGCTGTAGGTGTGATTGTGCGAGAATGAGCAGATGCCGCAGATTCTCTCTACCAGGTACATCATCTGGACGTAGTTCCTCCGGTATGATATCCACTGAATCCCGCGAAGGTTGTAACCGAGCTTGACGTCAACGTTAACTATTTTTTCGCCGTCAAGGGTGAGTATGAACTTCTCGGGCTCTTCTAAACCGGGGTGAATTGGCCCGATTGGGACCTTTACCCAGTACTCGACCTTCTCGGTCATTTACCTCCCCCCTTGATGTAGTACGGGTGGCCCGCGTTGTGCACCATCTCCTCAGGGATGCCTTTGTCGTCAAGTCTGAGCGGGTAGATGCCCTCTGGGAAGTCGTCCGGGAGGAAGAGCCTCCTCTTGTCTGGGATTCCCTCGAAGACTATGCCCATCATCTCTGCAGCCTCCCTCTCGTACTGAACGGCTATCGGGAAGACGTCGCTGATGTCAGGAATTACTGGGTCGTCCTTTGGTGCCCTGACCTCTACGAGCAGCGAAACTCCCGGAGCGTCCTCGTAGTTCAGAAGGATGTGGCTCATGTAGCCGAGCTCCTCGCCGTAGTCCTGCTCGATGCCTATCGAGTAGTGGGCCTCAGGGTCGAGCTCAAGGATGAACTTCATGAGTGCCTTGTAGTCTTCCCTCGGGACTCTTACCCAGACGCGCCTCCTGCCCCACTTGTTCTCCCTTATCTCGACCTGCGCACTGGGAAAGCGGTTCTTTATGGCCTCTGCAACGGTCTCTTCCTTGGTCGGTTCCTTAACCTCGACTTTCTCCATGACTGCGTTATCGTCAGTCATCACTCCTCTCCCTCCGGAACCTCACCTTTCAACATCTTTGCCAGTTTTTCGAGGGCCAGGACGACGCCGTAAAGGATTGCTTCCGGCCTCGGCGGACAGCCAGGGACATAAACATCGACAGGAATCACGTTGCTCAGGGGCGCGTTGGTGAAGGGGCTCTCGTAGAACACGCTGCCCCCGGTTGCACAGGCCCCAACGGCTATGACTATCTTGGGGTCTGGAGTCTGCTCGTAGACGAGCTTGACCCTTTCGAGGCTCTGGTTTGTGACGGGTCCTGTTACCAAAAGAATGTCGGCGTGCCTTGGACTGCCAACGAGCTTGACTCCAAAGCGCTCCGCATCGTATCTAGGCGTTAAAGCTGCTATGATTTCGATATCACAGCCGTTGCAGGAGCCGCTGTTCACGTGGAATACCCATGGAGACCTCCCTATGAAGCGGCACAGCTGGGCTATCCTCTTCTCAAGCTTCTCACGCTCGCTCGTGGCCACATTCGTCTTGTTCTGGTCAGCGGGAACTTTAATGCTCATTCCCCATCACCCCCATATCAACAGCACCACCATCACGAAGGCGGTCGTTATTATCAGGTAGCTCACGTAGTCAGTGAGCAGGCCGGTATGGTCGTTCCTGAGGACGGTGAAGAAGCGCTTGAGGGCGTATGTGAGGCCCCACATGACGTTCCTACCGGTGAAGTGGCCCTCAAGGTGCTCAAAGCCCGGAACAACCTTGTCGGGGTCTTCACCGCTGATGAATATTTTAGTTCCATCTCCAACTTCCCTTGTCCCCATGCCGGACTTCTTGGCCCACTCGTTCAGCAGCCACGCCAGGATTAGGCCAATGATAAAGATGAAGACGAAGTAGAGGGCATCCCAGTAGCCAAACATTTCAAGCACCCCCCAGGAGTCCCATCAAGGCGTTTATGTATTCAAACCTGAACTGCTCCAGCATCCTGGCCGCGGGTATCATCACCTTGTCACTTATCTGCCATGGGAAGAGACCCATGATGACTATCGCGAGCACGAGCAGGAACATTGGGAGCATCATTGAGGTCTCGGGATCTTTTGCATTCGCTATCCTCTCGCTTGGCCTGCCGAAGAAGGTGTAGAGAACCTTGACATATGCTGCCGTACAGAAAGCAGTTCCGATTATGGCTATCGCACCGAGAACCGGGTTGTACATAGCTGAACTCTCGTAGATGAGCCACTTGCTAGCGAATCCGTTCAGCGGCGGGAGGCCGACTATAGCTGCAGCTCCGATGAGGAACGCGAAGGTGGTTTTTGGCATTGTCTTTGCTAAACCGCTCAGCTCGTTCAGGTTCCTCGTGCCGACCTCGTGGATTACGGCGCCTGCGGCAAGGAACAGGAGTGCCTTCATGAGCGCGTGGTTAACGGTGTGGTAGATCGCACCGGCGAGAGCAATCTCTCCCGTATGGGTTCCGTAAGCCACCAAGCCTATTCCAAGCCCAAGGAGGATGTAGCCTATCTGTCCAACTGAAGAATAAGCGAGGAGCCTCTTTATGTCGGTCTGGATTACGGCCATTGCGTTGCCGATTATTAGCGT
>Ga0256842_1003470_pt1 | contig 10457 bp, 12 predicted proteins | sample 4559240metaG_FD_185973 | JGI IMG/M metagenome (GOLD analysis project Ga0256842, IMG submission 185973) | Hydrothermal vent microbial communities from Guaymas Basin, Mexico - 4559-240 | ecosystem: Environmental > Aquatic > Marine > Hydrothermal vents | place: Mexico: Guaymas Basin | collected...
GATTCCTCATAGGTAGGCTAAGAACTCGTCACGAGCTTTTATTTATAAGGTAGTCTTGCATTTTAGATTTTAGTTGTCAACAAAATTTTTTCTTAAGCAAGATTCTCAAAACTCCGCATGATTATTGGTAATTTGTAGATTTTTTAGGTGTTGTCGAAGTCCTATGGTTTTTGCACTATTGGAGGTAGACAACAGTGCAAAAAACTTTTAGCGTATCCTGACGCTACACTTGATTGACAATATATATCGGAAATACTACATTTCAAGTTAAGCTACAAAAGCAAAAAAGAACTTTTCAAGAAATTCAAAGATTTACGAGCACTTAGGAGATACAGAGTATTGCTAAAAGAAAAGGGGCAGTATTTCGCTTTTGAGCAAGGTTACAAGGTATAATTTTTCTGATTCCTGTTATGAACAAAGTTAGAATTCATCTTTCTGCAATCTTACACAATCTTAGATGCATAAGATCTTTGTTACCAAATCATGTGAAGATTATGGGAATAGTTAAATCAGATGCGTATGGACATGGTCTTGTTCAGGTGAGCAAGCTTCTATGTGATGAAGGTATAGATATGTTAGGAGTTTCATATCCTTTTGAAGCATACGGACTGGTGGAGGCTGGGATAAAGAAAAAAATTGTTATATTATGTGGAATTTACAGCGGTGAAGATTTAGAAATGATAGTTGAGTATAATATGAACATGATTCCTGTTATCTGGAATAAAGATACGGCTTCTTTGTTAAATGACAAGGCTAAAGCCAAAAATAAACAAGTAGATGTGATAATAAAGGTAGATACTGGAATGGGAAGATTGGGAATAGAAGAAGCAGAATTTCCTGAGCTTTTAGAACAGCTTTTATCTATGAAAGGGATAAGAGTGAAAGGAGTTATGTCACATCTTTCATCTGCAGATATGAAAGATAAGGAATCAGAAAGATTTACAAGAGAGCAGATAAAGAGGTTTAATAAAGCAGTAAATATATGCTATAAGATGGGGATTCAAACCACTATGAACAGCTTGGCAAATAGCGCAGGGATTATTCGTTACAGAAATGATTGTCTTTATGATATGGTTAGAGCAGGAATAATACTTTATGGTGCTTTGCCATCGCCAGAATTTGATATTTCCTTTTCATTAAAGCCAGCTATGGAGTTTAAAGGCAGGATAATACAAGTAAGAAATATAGCTCCTTTTAGCCCTATAAGTTATGGAAGAAGCTATTATACAAAAGGAGAAAAGAAGATAGCCATCCTTTCTGCTGGATATGGAAACGGGATACCAAGAAGTATCTCTAATAAAGGATATGTCCTTATAAAAGGCAAAAAAGCCCCCATTGTCGGAAATATTTGTATGGATCTTATGATGTGTGATGTAACCGAGATAGAAGATGTAAAAGAAGGAGATGAGGTTGTATTCTTAGGCATAAGCCAGAATGAAAAGATCACTGCCGATGATATTGCAAGATGGGCAAATACAATATCTTATGAAATCTTATGCTCTATTGGAAAAATAAATAAAAAGGAAAGGGAATATGTAAGATGAAGGAAAAGCTTGAAAAAATGCTTAGAAAAGCAGCCGAGATTGACGATTCTATCCCAGTAATAATTGAAGTGCCAAATAGAGCAGAGCATGGCCATTTTGCAACAAATGTGGCGATGAGTCTTGCATCAAAAAAGAGAATTGCTCCTAAGAAGCTTGCTGAACTTATAGTGAAAAATATAGAGGATGAAGAAGGGATAATAGAAAAAATAGAGATAGCTGGACCTGGATTCATAAACTTCTGGATAAAGGATAAGGCTTGGTATAAAGCACTGCTTGAGGTCTTATCAAAAAGAGAAAAATATGGCAGCCAAGATCTGGGAAGAGGAAAAAAGATTATAATAGAGTTTGTCAGTGCAAATCCTACAGGCCCTCTGCACATAGGACATGCAAGAGGAGCAGCTGTTGGAGATAGCCTTTCAAGAATAATGGATTTTTTGGGTTATGATGTAACAAGAGAATTTTACATAAATGACGCGGGGCAACAGATAAGACTGCTTGGAGAATCTATTTATAGCAGATATAAGCAGTTTTCTGATCCTGATTATCCATTTCCTGAAAATGGGTATCATGGGGAATATATAATAGAGCTTGCAAAGGTAATATCAGAAGAAAGAGATCTTTCTTCAATGCCAAAAGAAGAAGCTGTAAGTTTTTGTGCGGAGAGAGGAAAAGAGATAATGTTAGAACAGATAAAAAAAGATCTAAAAGCCTTTAAAGTATCCTTTGATACCTGGTTTAGTGAAAAAAGTCTTTATGAATCTGGTCTTTTGGATAAGACCCTAAATGAACTAAAAAATAAAGGTCTTTTATATGAAAAGGATGGAGCTTTGTGGATAAAGACAAGCCAATTTGGAGATGATAAAGACAGGGTTTTAAGAAAAAGTGATGGTCAGTTTACATATTTTGCTTCAGATATTGCCTATCATCTTCATAAGAAAAGTAGAGGTTTTGATCAGGCAATAAATATATGGGGAGCGGATCATCACGGATATATACCAAGACTTAAAGCAGCTCTTTCATGTCAGGGATTTCCTGAAGACTGGCTTAAAGTTCTTCTTATCCAGCTTGTAAAGCTGTGGAAGGAAGGAAAAGAGGTAAAGATGTCAAAAAGATCTGGTGAGTTTATTACATTCAGGGAACTGATGGAAGAAGTGGGAGTGGATGCGATGAGATTTGTGTTTTTGACAAAGAGCCATGACTCTACTTTGGACTTTGATATAGATCTGGTAAAGAGGCAGGATACAGAAAATCCTGTCTATTATGTGCAGTATGCACATGCAAGGATATGCAGTATATTTAGAAAAGCAGAAGAAAAAGGCTTAAATTTTAAAATACCTGATATAGAAGAGCTAAGTTGTTTAAAACTTTCAGAGGAGATAGATCTGATCAGAAATATTGTAGAATTTCCATATATCTTGAAAGAGATTGTTTTGCATCTTGAACCACACAGATTGACTTATTATCTGACATCCCTTGCCTCTGTCTTTCATAGATATTTTAATCTTGGGACAAGTAAGCCTGAACATAGAGTAATTTCAGATGATCCTACACTTACCAATGCAAGACTTGCACTGTCAGAAGCAGTCAGAATAGTAATAAAAAATGGACTAACCCTCTTAGGTGTGAGTGCTCCAGAAAGAATGTAAAAAGAATACAAAAGGATGTAATGGAAAAAGAAAAAAAGAAGAAAGTTTATAAGATAGAATTAACGCGGCTTTCAATAGCGCTGTGGAGTCTGATCTTTGTTGTGCTCATAGTATGGTCATTTATATTGGGATTGCTTATTGGAGCAGGCATCTTTTCAGAAAAAGAAGAAGCAACAGCATCTCAGCTGAAAGCAGAACCGCATCTTTCTACAAAAGAAGAGAATAAAAAGAATGAAAATCCTCCTAAGTTTTCATTTCATCGAACACTTACCTCTCCAAAACCAAATTCGGTTTTTAAGGAAAAGTGTTATTCTGTTCAGGTAGCAGCATTTTTAAAAGAAAAAGATGCCATAAATCTTGTAAATAGATTAAAAAGATACGGTTCTTATTATGTTAAAAAAGCAACTGGGAGTAGGACTTATTACAGAGTAAGATGTGGAAAATTTGACAACAAAGAAGATGCATTAGCATTAAAAAGAAAGATTCAGAAAGAAACTTCCTTCAATGGGATAATTGTAAGATGCAACAAATAAGAATAAGAAAGGCAAAGATAAAAGATGTGCCACAGATACACAAGCTTATAAACTATTATGCGGAAAAAGGGGTTGTTTTGCCCAGATCTTTAAGTGAGCTTTATGAACATATCAGGGATTATACAGTGGTAGAAGAAAATGGAGTAGTTTATGGAGCCTGTGCACTTGGGATATGCTGGGAAGATCTTGCAGAGATAAGATCCCTTGTTGTCTCTGAAGAAAGGAAAGGGAAAGGCTATGGAATAATGCTGGTTCAAGAATGCATAAATGAAGCAAAACAGCTTGGAGTAAAAAAAGTATTTGTCCTGACTTATGTTCCTGAATTTTTTAAAAAATTTGGTTTTAAACAGATAAAGAAATCTCTTCTGCCCCACAAGATATGGGCGGATTGTATTAAGTGTCCAAAATTTCCTGACTGTGACGAAATAGCTATGAGCTTAAATCTGGAGGAGATGTAAGATGTTTGGAAGCATAGGTATGCCAGAGCTTCTGGTTATATTTTTGATTGCCTTGATTGTTATAGGACCAAAAAAGCTGCCTGAGATAGGAAAGGCAATTGGAAGAGGTATAGCTGAGTTTAGAAGAGCGACTCAGGAGATAAAAGAAAGTATTGAGATAGAAGAAGATGAAATGGATATATCTGTTCCAGAAGATGCTGTGGATTCAGTAGCTGGCACAAAAGAAGGAAAAGTGGTGCAGGAAGAAAAAAAAGATAATAAGAAAAAAGAAGAAAAAGAAAAAGATGGAGCAAGAGGAGAGAAAGCCATTTCTTGAACACTTAGAAGAGCTCAGACAAAGACTTATTATCTGTATTCTGGCAGTAGCTGTAGGTTTTGTGATTTCCTATTTTTTTTCTGAGAAACTCTTTCTTATCTTGATAAGGCCTCTTAAAGATGCACTTCCAGAAGGAAGTCATCTTATATTTACAAATCTTCCAGAGATGTTCATAACTTACCTGAAGGTATCTTTAATTTCAGGGATAATTCTTGCAACTCCTGTGATCTTTTATGAGTTTTGGAAGTTTGTTGCTCCAGGACTCTATCAAAACGAAAAAAGACTTCTTGTGCCTTTTGTGCTGTGCTCATGTGTGCTTTTCTTAGGAGGAGCGATATTTGGATATTTTGTTGTGTTCCCTTTTGGATTCAAGTTTTTCTTAGGTTTTTCCACTGAATACATAAAAGCACTTCCATCTGTAAAACAGTATTTTTCATTTGCAATGAAGCTTCTCATTGCATTTGGCATTGTGTTTGAGTTGCCAGTAATCAGCTATTTTCTTACAAAGATAGGCATCATAACTCCTCAGTTTTTAAAAAATAACAGAAAATATGCAGTTGTTATAATATTTGCCTTAGCAGCTATCTTTACTCCTCCAGATGTGATGACCCAATTTATGATGGCAATTCCTCTTATTGTCCTGTATGAAGTAAGCATCTTGATCTCTAAGATCGCCTATGCTGGTAAAAGAAAAGAAGAATAAATGGGGATTTGGAAAGAAGTTTTACAGAAAGATAACAAGACCAGAAGGGCTTGTTTCTTTTTCTGTTCAGGTAAAGCAGACAGATCTATGGATAAGTGCAAAGAAGGAGCTAAAAAGAGAAGCAGAGCTTTTTGTCTTAAGCGCAAGAAATCAGATAGAAGGTTACATAGAAAGATATCCAGAATTTTCAAAAACCCTTCTTCCTTGGCCAGAGGATCTGACAGCACCTCCAGTAGTTAAAGACATGATAAGAGCGGGAAGAAATGCAGGGATTGGTCCTATGTCAGCAGTTGCAGGAGCAATAGCAGAGTATGTAGGTAAAGAGCTTCTAAGATTTAGTGATGAGGTGATTGTGGAAAACGGCGGAGATGTATTTTTGTGCTTAAACCGCTCTGTAACAGTTGGGATATTGTTTGGAAGAGAATGTCAGATAGGAGTGAAAATAAAAGAAGATATGATGCCTGCTGGAGTATGCTCTTCTTCTGCTAAGATAGGGCATTCTTTGAGTTTTGGAAAAGCAGACCTTGTTACTGTATTTTCTCATTCTGCATCTGTTGCAGATTCAGCTGCAACTGCTATTGCAAACAGAATAAAGAAAGTAGCAGATATAAAGGAACTTAACAGATGGGCAGATCAGATAAAAGGGATATTCGGAATTGTTGCTATTTTTAATAAAAACATATCGCTTTGGGGAGACTTAGAGATTTGCGCACTTTAAAAACCATAAAAGATATAGGAGAGTTTGGTTTTATAAGGTTTTTGGAGCAGGAAAATAGAGATTTTTTTAACAAGGTAATAAAAGGCATAGGAGATGACTGTGCTGTTGTGGAAAAGGATGAAAAAAATGTCTTTCTTATAAGCACAGAGTTTTTTATAGAAGATATTCATTTTTTAAGACAAAAAACACCACCATATAAATTAGGGATAAAGGCAGTAAATGCAAGTTTAAGTGATATTGCTGCTATGGGAGGAGAGGCGCTTTTTCTGCTCTCATGTATATCTGTTCCTTCTGATACAGAATTGAGTTATCTAAGGGAATTATACAAAGGGATAAAAGATGCATGTCTGAAATATAAAGTGGACATAATAGGAGGTGATACTTCGCGTTCACTTCACAGAATAGCTATAAATATTACGGTTGTTGGAGAAATGGAAAAAGATAAGGTGGTTTATAGAAATGGAGCGCAGCCAGAAGATCTTATATATGTTACGGGATACTTAGGAGATTCTGCTGCAGGACTTATGATCTTAAAAGAGGAGCTTTTAGCAGCTGAGGATGTAAAGAAAGCTCTTGAAGATGCGCACAATCTTCCTGAACCACAACTTATGGCAGGAAGGATTGTGGCTGAACACAGGCTTGCAAATGCAATGATAGACATAAGTGATGGACTTGTGGCAGATCTGAATCATATATGCGAACAAAGTGGCACAGGCGCTGTAATTTATGCAGAAAAACTTCCTATCTCTAAGGAGCTTTTATCTATACAAAAAGACCTGACTGTTTCCTGCCAACAGCTTGCCCTTTATGGAGGAGAGGACTATGAACTCATCATTGTGGTAAGCCCAGAAAAAGCAAAAGAATTTGAAATGCTTTTTAAGAAAAATAATCTTTCTTATTATAGAATAGGAAAAATTACAAAGGAAAAAGGAATCAGGCTTGTTTCACAGGGAAAAAGCACTCCTTTGGAGATAAGAGGATATGTTCATTTTTAAAGATACTGCTTCTTTGTAGCTGATCTTTTTTATTCCAAGACCAAGTCTTATAAAGTCTAAGAAATCTCTGTCCATTGGAAGAAGATGTGTATATGTCTTCTCAAAAGAAGATTTTGTTATATGTTCTGCTAATCTTTTTGTATAGCTTAGAAACGAAGAAATTTCTTTTGAATCTGGCATAGCTCCTTTTTTTAGTCTCTCTTTCACAAAATATGCTACAGCTCTTGGATCTATCTGGGTTTTAAGAAAAGGATATCTTTGTTTAAGTTGATCAAATTGAGTTGAACTTATTTTATTTGAATCTATCTCTGCTATATACTCCAATATATCTTTTCCCCATCTGATAAGCTGAAAAAGCGGATTTTTTGTTCTGCTTGAATAGAGAAATGAATCCATCCCTTTACAAAATTTGAGCAAAAACAGCTTTGTTTCATTATTCAGTTCAGAAAATATTTTTGCTTCCAAACAATACTCTCTTCTGCATTTATCTCCATATCCTGTAAGGTGTCTTAAGTCTACTCCATTATTTCTTGCAGGATGAAGCAGACATCCCACAAGCCTGTATTGATCATCCAAGTAGCCAAGTGCCCAACAGCTATATCCTGTTATGGGCTTTTCTGTAAGTCTAAAAGAGCTGGTATTTTCTCTTAAGATCCTTTTAACGATGTTTTTATACTGGATGTGCTCATATCCTTTTGGCCTTATTGGAGGGCAACACGCAAAACAGCTTTTTTCATTATCAGGCATACACAGGCTCAAGCTATAGCTATACATTATACATTGCTCCATTTTTGTATAAGCTTCTTTCTTCTCTGTCTTGCAAGCTCCCTTTTATCTTCTACCTCATCAGATTCATCCACTATTTCTCTTCCCAAGATTTCTTCTAAGATGTCTTCAAGGGTAATCAGACCAGCAAGCCCACCATATTCATCCAGCACAATAAACATGTGTTCCTTTCTTTCTAAGAATTCCATAAGAACTTCGCTGAGTCTTGCTAACTCCACCACAAAATGGACTGGCCTCATCAGTTGTGTCAGCTTCATGTGTTTGTTTCCTTTTGCAAGCTGGATAAATATGTCTTTTACGAGCACTATTCCAACAATGTCTTCTGGATCTTTGTCATAAACAGGGATTCTGCTGTGTTCCCATTTTGTATTTAGCTTGCTTACTTCTTCTAATGTCATGTGTTCACTTAAAGAAAATATCACAGTTCTTGGTGTCATAACATCTTTTACCATTTTGTGATGAAGGCTTAAGACATTATCTATCATCTCTTTTTGAAATGGTTTTATCCCTCCTGTTTTAAGACTTATATGCGCCATTATTCTTAGCTCTTCTGCTGTTACAGATTCCTGAACTTTTTCTTTTGCTATTAGCCTTGTTATAAGACTGCTAAGCCATATAGCAGGAGTCATGATCCATACAAGCACTTTTAGAGGATATGCTACCATAGGCATAAAAAATCTATAATAAACCACTCCTGCTGTTTTTGGCACTATCTCAGAAAATATAAGTATGGCAAGGGTAAATAAGATAGAAAAATAAGTAAGGCTTTCGTGTCCAAACAGAGTACTTGCAGCAGAACCAGCAAAGGCAGCGCCAGCAGTATGTGCAATTGTGTTAAGAGAAAGTATAGCTCCTATGGGTTTGTCTATGTTTTCCCTAAATTCTTTAAATATCTTTCCGACTCTACTTCCTGAACTGGCTAAGGCTTCTATGTATCTGAGTGGTGCAGAATAAAGTACCGCTTCAAACAAAGAACATCCCGCAGATATAACTATTGCAAGGGTTACAGATAAGATTAGCTCAAACATTTAGTCTAAACCTCCTTATATCTTCAGGAGTGTTGATGTTGATTAGAAATTTAAGTTCTGGATCATAAGCCATTATCTCATCTTTTTCTACATATCTTACAGATACCTTTGGGAAAAATGTACGTATTCCATAGTTTTTTTTGTGTATGCTTTCTTCTATGTAAGGTATGCAGTTTTTTGTGTATATGGCATGAAGCGGTTCTATGTTTTTCCCTATTCTCGGGATTACCACATCAAATCCATCTCTTATCTTTACCATATAGGCTATGAGTTCTGGATTTAAAAATGGCATGTCACACGCTACAAAAAAACCTGCTGATTTTTGAATCTTCTGAATCCAAAGCATTCCTGTAAGTATTCCACCAATAGGACCTATGCCTTTGATTACATCTTCATATACAGGAAGTCCAAAACCAGCGTATTTTCCCACTTCATTTGCGATTAAGATCACATCTTGAAAGACCTGCCTCATTACAGAAATGACTCTTTCTATCAAAAAAACGCCATTTAAGGAGATAAAGGCTTTGTCCTGCCCGTATCTTAGGCTTTTTCCACCTGCAAGAATAATTCCTGCAATCTCATCTGTTGAGGAGCTCATAGGATAGATTTGAAGTATTCTATGGTCCTTTTAAGACCTTCTTCCAATGGAATCTTAGGCTCCCAGTTTAACACCTTTTTTGCAAGACTAATATCTGGTCTTCTTCTTACAGGATCATCTTTTGGAAGAGGCAAAAAAACTATTTTCGATTTGCTTTTGCATAGCTTCAATATTAACTCTGCTACTTCTAAAATGCTTTTTTCTTCTGGATTCCCTAAGTTTATTGGACCTGTTATCTCATCTGGGGTTTCCATCATTTTTATGATGCCATCTATCATGTCATCCACATAGCAGAAAGACCTTGTCTGTGATCCATCTCCATATATTGTTATATCTCTATTTGTAAGTGCCTGCACAATAAAATTACTTATTACTCTTCCATCCATAGGATGCATTCTTGGTCCATAAGTGTTGAATATCCTGACCACTTTTATTTTTACTTTATTCTGTCTGTGGTAGTCAAAAAACAAGGTTTCAGCACATCTCTTTCCTTCATCATAGCATGCTCTCAGCCCTATAGGATTGACATTTCCCCAGTATGATTCATCCTGAGGATGTCTTTCTGGATTTCCATATACTTCGCTTGTGGATGCCTGAAGAATCTTTGCTTTTACCCTTTTTGCAAGACCAAGCATGTTAATAGAGCCCATTATATTGGTTTTTATAGTCTTTACTGGATTGTACTGATAATGGATAGGAGACGCAGGGCATGCAAGATTGTATATCTCATCCACCTCTACATAAAGTGGATGCACTATGTCATGTCTTATCAGTTCAAAATTTGGCTTTTCTAATAAATGGACTATATTCCTTTTAGAGCCAGAAAAAAAATTATCTACACAGAGCACATCATATCCCATATTTACAAGTCTGTCACACAGATGTGAGCCTAAGAATCCTCCGCCCCCTGTAACCAGAACCCTTTTTTCTTGATATGGTTTCATCGCGAAGAAAGGATATCAAATTAGCTCAAATTGTCAAACAGATCCTAAGGATATCCATATACTCCCATTCTTTGTATGCCATAGCAAATATGTTGTGCTTTGTAAGAAGGTTGATAATGTCTTTCTCTAACCTAAGGGACATCCGCTAACCGTTAATTTTCGTTAGTATTCATTAGTTTTCGTTAGCA
>Ga0256842_1003471_pt1 | contig 10456 bp, 9 predicted proteins | sample 4559240metaG_FD_185973 | JGI IMG/M metagenome (GOLD analysis project Ga0256842, IMG submission 185973) | Hydrothermal vent microbial communities from Guaymas Basin, Mexico - 4559-240 | ecosystem: Environmental > Aquatic > Marine > Hydrothermal vents | place: Mexico: Guaymas Basin | collected...
GTTTTAGCGGAATCAGTTGCAATAGCTCTGCTACTCCCATTAATTCTCGGACAAATAATAAGATATTGCTTTATAACAAGAAAGGCTAAGAAACTAGCCCAGACCTCCAAAGGAGGACTCGAATGTACATCGAAAAACGCGTCAAATGTAGATGATAGAGTAGTTAAGGAATGCATAGAGAACAAAATAATGAAGAAAATAAAACCGTACTTATCCATATGGACTGCAACATTCATGTTGGCACTCATAGGTGTTCTAATAGCCAATAAAGCCAGGTTACTTATAAAGAATCCAGGTATAGCCCTATACATTATCTCAGCACAATTAGTGATCTACGCTATCGTGATATTATCAATCATAACTGCAAGCAAGGTATTAAACATAGGATATAGAGACCATATGGCAATGGCGTTTATCTCACTTACCAAGAATGAAAGCGTTGCTGCAACTATGGCCGTTCTAGCCATTGGTCCAACAGCTGCCCTTCCAGCTGCATTGATTCCAGCCATACAGCCTCTAGTGGCGACATTATATATTTCAATGGCTCCTGCCGTAAAAAGAATACTTGGAGAGAAAGGTAGTGAACAATGATCAAAGATAAGGGAGATGTAAGGGAAAGAATAATATCAGCTGCAATGAAGGTTTTTTCAAGATACGGTTTTTTCAAAGCACCAGTCCATCTCATAGCTAAGGAAGCTGGTGTTTCTAAGGGATTAGTGTTTTGGTATTTTAGGAGTAAACGAGAACTAATAATCGAAGTTGCTAGACGGAGCCTACCGTTAGAAATCATAGACTCATGCCTAGAAATGGGTTTAAACGGAGAAAAAATTCTTGAATGTATCGGTAAGGGCTATATGGAGAAATACAAAGACCCAGCTCAACGGAGTCTCCTATTACATACAATGGCTTTGGAGACGCTCTATGAAGAAATAACTAGGGAAATGAATTGTCTATGTGAAGAGAAACTAAATGAAGTAGCAGAAAAAGTATTTGGCAAGTCTACTATTAAGGGAAGAGTTGCTTTAAGAGCATTCTTCGGAGGATTAATGTGTTATATACTTAGAAAACCCAAGGATATCGATGAAAACACATTTGTTAAGAACTTGGTAGATATCGTAATAAATGATGTTAAGAATAAGCGCTAATCTTAAACATCTTAATACTTGGTATTAATTAATTTTCGTAATATTCCATAATTCAGAAAAGCATCAATGGCATCATCATTAATAACAGAATAACTCTTTATGAGGACATTGTGGTTTTACTATGCATTCTCCTGAAGATTTATTTGTTGTTTAAGATACTTTCTAATAGTACATATGTCGATAACTACTTCTGCTATATCGATGCTATAAGCAAGTATTCTCTCGGTACTTTCTATCACATGACTTGTACACATGTCTGTCTTACAAATCGATTTTCTAATAGAATTTAGGGACGCCCGAACTTCGTCAGCATTTTTGGCGATTTCAATGGCTTTATTTACATTGAGACTTATTAGAGCATTTACGACTTCTCGATAAATCTCCACAGCTTTATGGTAGAGGCCAATTATTTTGTCAGATGCATTGCCTTCGCAACTTTGCAGTATAAGGGCCATGAAACTTGCATGATCCGCTACTCTCTCGACATGTTTAAGAGCTATCGATAAATATATAGCTTCTAAAGGATGCATTAATTCTAACGGGTTTGAGATCTTAGTGCTTAACTGCTTCATAGCAAGTAAAAATAACTTATCAACTAGATCATCTCTTTTAATAATACTTTCAAGAAGTATTTTATCTCTTGACTTTAAAGCTACGCCAAGGTCTTGGAGCATAGATAATGATACTTTGACTATCTTTCTGGTAACTGCTTCAAACTCCATGAATTCGGGATCTATTGTGATATAAAAGGTGGCGGAAGAACTATTCTCTTCAAGGATTTCTAGGCCTATGACCTTAGATTTAAGGATCTCAATAGACTTCATTATAGTTTCGTGCATAATAAGTGGAAACTTTAATTTTATTGATTGAAACCCAGCTAGGTAATGTGCTATAACGAGTCTGACAACAGTATTGACGTCAATATCTTCTCTTAGATTTATTACCGTGCTAACCTTTTTTCGAACTTCGATATTTGGTGGGTATATTGTTAAACATCCATTAGGGTTTATAACGATGGAAAGCTCCGACCCAGGCTCAACACCATGTTTCTTAGCCCATGCCTTGGGAATGGTAATAGCTAAAGTACCACCTCCTACAACTTGAACCTTTCTTCTAAATAAGTATCCGTTATTCAAGTAGATCCCACCTGCTTAATACTTTGCCTACATGCCCGGAGTCTAGTACCCTACCGCTATTTAAAATAATAGCGTAGTTAGCCAATCTAAAAGCTTGTCTAGGTATATGAGTTACTAGTACTACAGTCATTTTAAGTTCTTTTACGAGTTCTCTAATGGCTTCCTCAATCTTTAGTGTATTGTGAGGATCTATGTTTGACGTAGGTTCATCGAGTAAAAGTATTCGAGGCTTAGCCGCTAATGCTCTTGCTAGACATAGTCTCTGTTTTTGGCCTCCGGACAGTCTGGCTGGGGAGTCGTATAGAATATCTTTAACTTCATCCCATAACATAGCTTTTTCGAGAGCCCACCTAACGACTTCGTCGAGTTCATGTTTTTTTCTAGCAACACCGCTTATTTTAGCTGCAATTGCGACATTTTCATATATACTCATGTGTGGAAAAGGATTAGGATGTTGAAATACCATTCCAACTCTCTTTCTGACTTCGTATGGGTCGGTTTTGTAGATATCAATCCCTAGAACTTTTAGTGTACCAACTACTTTTGAATAGGGTATTAGGTCGATCAATCTGTTTATACATCTCAATAGTGTAGTTTTACCGCTTCCTGAAGGACCCAGTATGGCAGTTATGTTTTTTTCTGGGATTTTAAGGCTTATGTCCTTTAGAATATGATTCTTTCCTATCCATACATTGAGTCCTTGTATCTCAACCGCAAAGTTCATAATACAACACCTTTTACACCTAGTCTAACAGCTATGAGGACAAGGAAGTAAGAAAGAGTTAGAACGAGAGCTGCGCCCCAAGCAACGTCTACAAGGTTTTTGAAAGGTGAAAGACCATATTCAAAAATAAGAAGGGTTACTGATGAGACTGGATCTGTGAGAGATGTAGGATAAGTGTAGTGAGCAGCGCCAGCAGTGAATAATAGTGGTGAAGTTTCTCCGATTGCACGAGCTGTACTTAAAACAATACTAGTCACGACACATCTTCTAGTAATGGGCAAGATTATCTTTAGAATAATCAAAAGACGCTTCATCCCAAGAGCATAGCCTGCTTCTTTGTATTCTTGGGGAACTGATTCAAAACATGTTTCTATATATGTAGTTGCATAAGGTAGTAGAACTATAGCTAGAGCAATACCTCCTGCTATGGCTGATGCTCCACCCATAGGTACAACTACGAGTGTATATATAAGCATGCTTACTGCTATAGTTGGGATTCCAATCAATGTTTTGACAAAGTATCTAGTGATTTTAGCGAACAATGATTCTTTAAATTCTACTACTAGAATCGCCAAAATAAGGGATAATGGTATTCCGATAATCATGGATATAATTAATAATATAATTGTACCCATAATGGCTGTCCCAATACCGCCCAATTCATTGCTACCTGGTGCTGGCGGTGGTGCTGTTAGAAAATCAACGATACCAACCTTCGCTATTACTCTGCTACCTCGGAGTGTAATGGTTACTAGCATATGTATAATTGGTATCATACCAAACAATGTAATTATACAGCATAGTATTTTGAATAATGTGTCTAAGATTCTGCTTTTATCCATAAACTTGTCTCCTCCACATTGTTATAAGATATAATCCTATACTGCTTAACATAAAGCCTAAGATGAAGAGTACAAGAGCGGCAGCATATAGTGCACTCTCCATGTAGGGATAAAGATAAGCTTCTCCGAACTGTGTGGCTATAAGCGAAGCAATAGTTGTGCCCGATGAAAAAATATTGAGCGTTAAACTCGGGGTATTTCCTATGAGCATGGTTGTTACTATAGTCTCGCTAGCAGCACGTCCAAGTGCAAGCAATGTTGCCGCTATGAGCCCTAGTCGGGCCATTGATAAGAGAACTCGTGTAGCTTGCCAAGTTCTGGCACCTAAACTATAAATTGCTTCTCTATAGGTATTCGGAATATATCTATAGATTTCATTTGCAATAGCAAATGAATAAGGTGTTATCATAATAGCTAATACTATACTAGCAGATAAGATAGAAAAACCGGTAGTTTCGAATCCTAAACATCTGGCAACGTTTTTAATGAAGGGGATAACTGTATCAATACCCCATAACCCGTATATAACCGTGGGTAAGCCACTCATAACTAGAACCAGAGTTGACAATGCGTTTCCGATTCTTTTTGGTAAGACTTCGTTGAAGGCGATTATCATAGCGATAGTTACAGGTATAGAGATAGATATAGCAAGAATACTTGTAATGAGAGTACCTACGAGTGCTGATAGAATTCCGTAAAAGCATTTAGAGGGATCTTCGTCGGGCCACCATTTAGCCGAATAAAAGAAGCTTATTCCTTCCTTACGTAATATGGGAAATGCATGATTTGTGAATACAACAAAGATCAGGAATACAAGGATGAGAACCATAATAGATGGGAAAAAACATATTACGAAAAGTACTCTATCATGTTTTCCCCATTTAGGATTAAAAAATCTCATTTGTTTACCCCTATCAAGACGATTCTAATATCTTAATTGCTTTTACGAGAAGTTCTTGAACATCTTCTGGTGGTGGTGCATAACCAGGAACTAAATTATTATATCCTTCTTTATAGATCCATTCGAGGAACTTGGCTAAGGCATGAGCTTTAGATGGATCACTATATTTTGTCCACATTATAAGATGTGTCCAGCTTGTTAATGGATACGCACCATTAGCTTTTGCATAGACTATTATCTCTACATCCTTACTGAAGTCTCCTCTCGGATCTTTAGGTAGATTCTCAGCGGCTGCTTTAGCTGCTTTCATGAGGCTTTTAATCGATGGTACAACATATTCTCCTGCCGGATTTTCAACAGCTGCAATAGGTAGATTCTCCTTTATTGCATAGCTCCATTCAATGAAACCTATTGAATATGGTGTATTCTTGATTATCTGTACAACACCAGCATTACCTTTCCCTCCAATTGTTCTATCAGACCCAATTATTGGGGACTTCATTGTTTTTGAGATCCATTCTTTATTCCAAATATTTGGTGCTGCCTTGTGGAGATAAAGTGTGAATATATATTGTGTCCCACTCGCATCGGCTCGATACGCTACTATTATTTGTTTGTGAGGTAGTTTTAATCCAGGATTTATTTCTTTTATTCTCTGATCGTCCCAGTATATAATATCCCCTTTATAAATGAGAGCAAGAATATTGCCGCTGAGCTTTAATGTCGTATTTCCTATTTCGGGGACATTATATACTACTACAACGGCTCCGAGAAGGTAGGGTATCTGCATGATTTTTTTACGATATTTTTCCCACTTTTCTTTTGTAAGAGGAGGATCTGAGCCACAGAAGTCAATGGTATTAGTGAAGAATTGGGACTGACCAGCACCGCTTCCGATACCTTGGTAAGAGATTGTGATGTCTGGGTATTTTTGGGAAAAGATATTGATCCATTTCTCGATTTGCAATAATGGGAATGTAGCTCCTGCACCACGTATGATGACCTTACTATGTTTGGATTGCCATATTTGTATGGCAACGACGCTGATTCCAATAGCGGCAATTATTATAGCCAGTGCAAGTATGGTTATTGGCCTCATATCATAGCACCCAAGAATTGGTTTACCGACCTGCTTGTTATATTGATTACTTTAGATAAGCTCTAGACTTAGTTAGAACTTTAAAGAGTTTAAAGAGCTCTATATTATTCTAAATAGATTATGTATATCTTCATAAAAAGCAGGATTGAATTTGATTGTGCGAATTCATTTAGATGTATTGTTTTATTGAGATTAATTATTCAATGAGTTTCTAGAAAAATTACTTTTATCCGATATTATCCGTTTCCGTACTGAAATAAAACTTGGCTTTTAAAGAAAGTAACCGATATTGATAAGTTAAATTAATTAGTAGCCAATATGAACAATAACAGTTCTTTACAAAATAATTAAAAGAATACTTATTATTTAAGATGTTAATATTCTATGACTAGACTGAGTAAATGGTGATCTAGTTGTATGGATGGGGAGGTAAGGTAATCTATATCGACTTAACGAGGGAAAAAGTCGTAGTTCAGCCTCTCAGCGAGACAGAAGCGAAAATGTATCTCGGTGGAAGAGGTCTAAACTCATATAGATTATTCAAAATGGTGAAGCCGGGCATAGACCCACTGAGTCCTGATAATGTATTATGTATTGCTAATGGTGTACTTGCAGGCACGGTTCTGTCAATGACAAGCAGAACCGAGATAAGCAGCTTATCTCCTCTTACAGGAATACTTGGCGATGGTAATGCTGGTGGCGAATTCTCAGCGATCCTAAAGCACGCTGGATACGACCAGATAGTGATTACAGGTAGGGCGAGCAAGCCTAAATACATATGGATAGAGGATGATACAGTAGAGATCAGAGATGCAAGTGATCTGTGGGGATTAAAAGTAGGTGAACTAGTTGATACGCTAAGAGATATTCATGGTGATGACATATCTGTAGCGGGAATAGGGCCAGCTGGAGAACACCTTGTAAGATTTGCTACAACAATGATCGACAAGTATCATAGCGGAGCACGTGGAACAGGTGCTGTGTGGGGTTCTAAGAACCTCAAGGCAATAGCTGTTAGAGGAACCAAGGGCGTCGAAATAGCTGATCCCGAGACTTTCTATAAACTAGCTAAGGAAGACGAAGAGTGGTTCAAGAAGAACGAATTTGTTCAAAAGATATACAAGGTAATAGGAACACACTATGGACTCCTAGCATGGTATCCCGGATGGAGATACTACGAAAAATACTTGGGTCCCGAAGATCTACCTGAGGGTATTAGACCCCCTGATTTTGCAAAATACGAAGTTGGTAGAACACAGTGTTACAGCTGCCCCATAGCATGTAAAGACGTATACAAGTTACCAAGATGGAACGAATATGGGGTGGCAAGTGAGTTTGAATCAATATTTGCACTTGGAGCAAACAATGCAGTCACAGACACAGAAGCTGTTCTAAAGATGGAACATATGGCTGATGAATATGGAATGGATGTTATCACCCTTGGTGATACATTAGCGCTGGCAAAATTCCTCTACGAAAAAGGAATAATAACAGACACCGATACAGGTGGAATACCACTAAAATGGGGCGACGCTGAAACACAGATCAAGCTCATAGAGATGATAGCATACAGAGAAGGATTCGGAAACAAACTAGCAGAAGGATACAGGAACTTTGCAAAAATCATAGGTCCTGAAGCACTAAAGTATTGCTATGATGTCAAAGGACTAAGCAGAGGATGGTATCACGTAGACTTCCTCAACGGAATCTTCACACTAGCTCATGCAACTTCTACGAGGGGAGCAGACCATCTCCGTGGAAGGAGTTGGGCATACTGGGAGAACGATATAAACATGGATCCTGAACTTGTTAAAAAACTCTTAGAGGGAGGATTACCAGACTATAGGAAAGATCCTGTAGGTGCTCTAATTGTTAGCGAAAACGCCTGTACATTAGCTGATAGTATAGGAAGATGTAAGGGCTCAATCAATACATGGCCTCAAGCTGTTCCACTAGTATGGAAGTACCCATTGTTCAAAGGACTTGCAAAACTATTGACAGCAGCAACAGGATACGAGTTTACTGAGGAGAAACTAGTTGAGATTGCTGACAGGATATACTTGATCGAAATGTCGTTTAATGTTAGGCAGGGCATTAAGAAGAAACATTATGCAGTACCATTCCCACCAGAGATAATCAATACGCCAAAGATTCAAGCCGAGATAAAGAGGCACTGGGAAATGGTTGACGAGTATCTAAAGAGGAGGGGATGTGATGTAGAAACAGCTGTGCCGAAGAGAGAGACACTAAGGAAACTAGGGATTGAATGGGTAGCTGACGAGATCGAGAACAAGGAGTTCCCAGAATGGAATGGACCACCTTTATGGTCTCTAGATAAATATCCGCGTGGGAGGTGAGCCAAATGGCTCACAGATACATCCTAGCTATAGATTATGAGAAATGTACCGGATGCCACCTATGCGAGCTAGCTTGCAGTATTAAACACCACGGCGTCGTCAACCCGTATTTATCGAGAATAACTATTATTACGAAACCAGAGATACAAGCATCAGCACCAGTATATTGTCTACAGTGTAACGATGCACTCTGTGCTCGTGCCTGCCCAGCCAATGCTATATACTTTGACGAAAAGATCGGTGCATGGCTAATAGATTATAACAAGTGTATTGGTTGCCGCGAATGTGTATACGCTTGTCCGTTCGGAGCGATCTCGTTAACAGTTAAGGCTGAACCGATAAAGTGTGATCTCTGTGGAGGAGATCCGGAGTGTGTAAAAGTATGCCCACATGATGCGATAATCTATGGTCCCGAATACGAGGTTGTGAGAAAGCTGAAGAAAGGCAAAGCTGTAGGCACAGTATACGAGGTTCTGGAAAAAGGCGTTGAAGTACCAGCAGGTAATCGTGTAAAAGATGCTGAAGAAGCTGTTAAGACACTATATAGGATCTGGGAGGAAAGGAAAAAGCTCAATATATAAACCTAATACATTTTTTCTTATCCTCTTCTCTCTTATCTATATAGCTATCTAGCGAATGAATTGCTGTGGGTGATTGTATAAGATAGTGAGATGATCGATAGTGACTAAATACATACTTGATATAGATGTTGAGAAATGTAATGCATGTATGAGATGTGTGTTTGCATGTTCTCTGGCACGTAATGGTGTCATAGATGAGAGACAATCTATGATAAGAATTATAGTTGATAAAGGTATAGTGATCGATATTGCTGTATGTAGACATTGTGATCCAGCACCATGTGTTAATGTATGTGAGTTTGATGCTTTACGCGTCGAGGATGGCAGAATCATACTGGATCAGTCGAAATGTACAACGTGTAAAGCATGTATTTCGGTATGTCCCTTTGGAGCGATCAGAGAATCTTATGGAGGCGAGCTAGTTAAGTGTGATCTGTGTCATGGAGACCCAGCATGTGTAAGAGTATGTCCCACTGGTGCTATAAAATACATACCAGCACATTTTGTTAAGACGAGAAGAACAAGCAGTGTCACTAAGACAATCTACGAATACGTCGAGAAAATTGGCAAGAGGTGATAAATCACATGGAGAAAACAGTCATAATTGGTGGTGGAGTAGGCGGGTTATATACTGCATATTATCTCGTTAAATACGGTTATAATCCACGAAATATAACGGTGGTCGCTGCTGAATGGCCACCGTATTCCAAGCACAGACTTGCAGAAGTATTAAGCGAGAAGTTATCCATAGACTATACATATATAGGCATATATAATCCCTTGATCGATAAAGGCATTAACGTTATACATGGTTTTGCTGACAAAATTGATGTTGCTGAAAAGAAAGTACTGCTTAAGGAAGGTGGTGAGATTACTTATGATAATCTCGTCATAGCTACTGGTGGTAAACCATTCATACCTCCGATAAGAGGCGCTGATCTAGATAATGTTATGACATTTTATGACATTAGGGATCTAAAGAAGCTTATGAGAATACGTGGTTCGCTGAGAATAGCTGTTATAGGGGCTGGACTAGTAGGTTTAACAGTTGCTTCAGCGCTTAAAAGGATCGGAGCATCTGTGGCAGTCTATGAGTTAATGAAGAACATACTACCTGGAGTAATAGATGAACCATTGTCTTCGAAGCTAAAGGACTACTTAGTGAGAAGAGGGTTAAGAATACATACTAGTACCAGAGTCGAGGAGATCATAGGAGATCATAGGGTTAGAGGGGTGAAGGCATCGAGTAGAATCGATCCTGTGGATATAGTTGTTTTCGCTACAGGAGTTAGACCCAATACATCTATCATAAAAAATACAAGTATTGAAACGGTACGAGGCGCGATCAGGATAAATAGGAATGGAATGACCAATGTTAAAAACATATACGCGACTGGAGACTGTGCATTAAGCCATGACTTGATCACCCATAAGGAGGTCTATAGACCGCTTGGATTCGTTGCAGCCCATTACGCGAAAGTTATAGCCAGAAACATTACTGGAACTAGAGAGGAAACACGTGGAATTGTGCCAACAATATATGAAAATATAGGAGGAGCACATGTAATAAGAGTAGGACTAAGCCTAAAGGAGGCGGAAACACTAGGTCTGGCACCAACGATCCGGTGTGAGAAAACTATTGACCAGATCAGTTGTATAGTATTAGAAGAC
>Ga0256842_1003472_pt1 | contig 10456 bp, 5 predicted proteins | sample 4559240metaG_FD_185973 | JGI IMG/M metagenome (GOLD analysis project Ga0256842, IMG submission 185973) | Hydrothermal vent microbial communities from Guaymas Basin, Mexico - 4559-240 | ecosystem: Environmental > Aquatic > Marine > Hydrothermal vents | place: Mexico: Guaymas Basin | collected...
AAATCTGAAGGTTACATAGTCAACCAACCTGAAAAAACCAAAATTTACTCCCCAACCTCTCAAAACTTCAATTATAAACTCAATCATTTTTCACACTTTCAAGATATTTATAAAGTTCGTAATATTTATCCCTTATACCAAAATGAGGCTTAAAATATGAAGTTGTTATGAGCATTTTGTTTACAAGATTATAAACCTTTTCCCTATCTTTAAAAATTCCACTTTTAAAACCATTCAAAATCCCATCAAGTATTGCCTCTCTAAATATCACATTTTCCTTTACTATGTATTTTTCAACAAGAGAATAGTAATCCTCTTCACTTACAAGGTGGGGAAGTGTCTTTAAAATTTCACATTTCACCTCAAAGTGTTCCCGGTATTTCTCAAGCATTGAAATAAGTAATTTGTAGTATTTCCTGCCATCTTCAATTTCTGAATAAAAACGCCTCAAAAGTTTAACCCCTTCTCTCCTTACCTCATAATATTTATCCTTAAGTGCATCATCTATTAAATTCACAATATATTCTTCAAACCTACCAATTTCTCCAAGGGTGATTAAAATATTCCTCCTTATAAATCCATTTCCAGATGCAAATTTTTCCACCAGTAATTTTAACTTATCTTCCCTTTTTAAAGCCCCCGCAAGTTTCACCCCATTATTAAAAGTCATCCAATCATCGCTTGATAAATACTCATCCACCTTGTTGTTAAAAAATTTCGCATAGGGACTACTTCCATCAACTTTCCTAAGTAAAAATATGGCCTTTTCAATCTCACCCTGAAGGGTCATACCTGAAGAAATTGTTATGGGATTTAAAAAATTTATCTCCCTTCCCTCCATTAAACTGGAAATGGTATTTAAAAATATTTCCCTGAAATTCCTCACAAAGTTCTTACCTGCAATTTCCCCCATCCTCTTTAGTGAATTTTTATTGTTTAACAACTTTAAAAGAATATTAGCAAACTCATCTTCATCCACAAAAGTGTTTCCAGAGTTATCCTTTTTCTCAAATAAAATCTCACAACCTCCCTTTTCAGCAAGGGAAATTCCATTTAACTCCTGATGAAAGCCCGGAAGATCTCTCTTTGGTATCAAAAGAGAAGGTTTTTTAAGGGCACATATCTCAGTTATTGAACCCGCACCTGCCCTTGAAACAATTAAATCAGCAGATTTCATATAATCTGACATGTCATATATAAAATTTTTAAAAATATAAAAGACATCCCCCCTTCTATTTTTTATAATTCCTTCCTTTAAATTCCCATCCTCCCTCAACTCAATCTCAAAGCCCCTCTTCTTCAAAATGGAAAAGGTATCCATAAAACCATTGTAGGGCACCTCTGAAAGACCGCAGGAATGGATTATCAAAATATCCTTTACATCTTTAAATTTCTGAAGGGAATTTGCCACCACCCTATTTATATTCCTTGCCCCCATGGAACCACCAGATACCAAAACAATAAATTTATCCTCAGGTAAATTCAGTTTCCTCCTAACTTTACTTATATCAAACTCTTCTAAAAACTCCTTCCTCACAGGATATCCAGAATACACACACCTATTACTCCACAAAAACCTTACACTTTCTTTAAAACTTATAAAGACAAGATCGGCAAAAAGGGACCCAAACCTATTTAAAAGCCCCGGATAGGTGTTTTGCTCATCTAAAATTATCTTACACTTTAAAAAGGGTTTTAAAATAAAGGAGGCAATAATTACAGGTGCAGAGACATATCCACCACCTGCAAGAACCACATCTGGCTTAAATTTAATCATAATAAAAAGGGATTCAAAGACCCCTTTAAATATTTTGAAAAATGCCTTTAAAAAATCCTTTCGAGAAATACCTGAAATGGGAGATGAAGATATAAACCTTATTGGAATACCCCTTCTGGGCACGATCTTTTCTTCTGCCTTACCCCTACAACCGAGATAGAGGACATCCTCCACCTGAAAGGATTCCCTTAAAATCTCAAATATTGCAAGGGTGGGATACACATGTCCCCCTGTTCCACCCCCGGTAAGAATAATCCTTAATTTTTGAGAATCTCTTTTCAAACCAAAAACCTCTCAAAGGCCTGTGGAACCAAACCCCCCACTACCCCTTTCAGTTTTTGAAAGGGAATCTTTCATCTCAAAATGAGCATTTTCAACTCTCTGAATTAACAATTGGGCAATTTTAAAGCCCTTTTCTATTTTAAATGGTGCATTTCCATGATTTATGAGTAATACCTTTACTTCTCCACGATAATCACTATCTATGACTCCCGCCATGGTGTCGATACCATTTCTCACAGCAATTCCACTCCTGGGCCAGATGAGTCCCACAAAACCCTCCGGTATTTCAAGTTTAATTCCCGTTGAGATTAACCTTCTCTCTCCGGGACTAAGCACCACATCCTCATTTGAAAAAAGATCTGCCCCTGCACTTCCATCAGTGGAATAAATGGGTAATTTACCATTCCCAGAAACAAAGACTTTTACCATCATTTAGCCCCTTCTTTTATGCTTTTATCAAGGGCATCAAGCATCATCTTTAATCTATCCCTATCAAATCCCGGAGCCCCAATGTCATATAGTTTCTGCCAATACTTTTTAGCCATTTTAAAATCATTTTTCCCGTGAAGATAAATTATACCCATATTGTAAAGTGCCTGGGGAAAATCAGGCTTTTCCTTTAAAACTTCATTTAAAATGGAAATTGCCTTATCCACCTTGTTCAGATTTACATAGCAGGTTGAAAGATCAACCATGACAGGAAGGGATTTTTTCACCTTTAAAGCCATCTCATAATATGAAACAGCATTTTTAAAGTCCTTAATATCGTAATAAATATCTCCGAGACTTTTAAGAGACTCAAAATCACCGGGATTTTTTTCAACCCTCTGTTTTAACTCCTTTATTTCAGAGTGGATTCTCTCCATATCCACACTCTTATTTTCCGCCATCATACCACTTGAATGTGGATTAGATGCATTACCAGAAGAACCGTTGTCAACTACCCTTTCCACTTTTTTGTTATTTAAAGCACTTTTTTTCCCAACAAAATATCCGGCAAAATAGCCAATAGAAAGTGATAGAACTATCAAAATAAAAAAGACTCTCTTATCCATTTAAACTCCTTGAAAATTTACTTTAATCTACAATTTTATTAAAAATAAAATATAAATCAACACATAAAAAAAGCCCGACCTTAAGATCGGGCTTAAAAACCAATTGTTTTAAATTTTACACTACTCTTCTGTTGTACAATCAATCTTAGTGGAAAGTTGTTTGTAGAGATTGTATTTAAACTTAGTCTTAATTTTACCTTCTTTGATGAGATTCTCATAGTTCTCAGGATTAGTCTTTTTAACTGCCCTAAACCTATTTTCACTTCTTACAAATTCTTCATAGTCAACAGTCAACCTCTTTGTATCAAGTTGTAGAGGATTCTTCCCCTCTTCTGCAAGTCTGGGGTCAAATCTATAAAGTGGCCATATACCAGAATTTACAGCCTTTCTCTGATACTCAACGCCCTTCATCATATCAATTCCATGGGCAATACAATGGCTTTGAGCGATGATAAGAGATGGTCCATCATAACTTTCAGCCTCCACAAATGCCCTTATACACTGTACAGGATTTGCAAGGGAAACCTGGGCAACATAGACATGTCCATAGGTCATTGCCATCATTCCAAGATCCTTCTTTGGTGTTGGTTTTCCAGCATAGGCAAATTTTGCCGAAGCCCCAAGGGGTGTAGATTTTGAAGATTGTCCACCGGTATTTGAATAAACTTCAGTATCAAGCACCAGGATGTTTACATTTTCTCTGTTTGCTATTACGTGATCCAGTCCACCATAACCAATGTCATATGCCCATCCATCACCACCAACAAGCCAGACTGACTTTTTAATCAGGTAATCAGCAACATTTTCTAAATCTCTTGCCAAATCACCTTCAATATCCTTTAAAAGTTCCTTTAGTTTAATAACCCTCTTCCTCTGTTCTTCAATCTCAAATTGATTGTTCTGAGTTGCATTTAACAACTCATCCACAAGTCCCTTTTCCCTTTTTTCTATTTCATCCCTCAATTCATTTAATCTCAATCTTGCCCTTTCTTCAAGTCTATCAACTGCCAGCCTCATACCAAATCCAAACTCAGCATTGTCTTCAAACAGGGAATTTGACCAGGTTGGACCCCTTCCATCCTTTCTCTTACAATAGGGAGTGGTTGGCAGGTTTCCACCATAAATTGATGAGCAACCGGTGGCATTTGCTATCATAGCCCTATCACCAAAGAGTTGTGTGAGAAGTTTCACATAGGGGGTCTCACCACAACCTGCACAGGCCCCTGAAAACTCAAAAAGAGGTGTGGCAAGCTGACTTCCTTTTAATGTCTTCTTGTCATATTTATCTGGTTCAAGTTCGGGGATCTCGAGGAAAAACTTGAAATTCTCAGCCTCCTGTTCTCTAAGTGGTGGCTGGAGATGAAATTCAAGGGCTCTCCTTTCAGGATTATTCCTATCCTTTCCAGGACAATTAAAGATACATGCACCACATCCAGTACAATCTTCAGGGGCAATCTGTACAGTGAATTTAAGTCCTTCAAATCCCCTGCCCTTAGCATCTGTATATTTGAAGGTTTCAGGAGCCCCTTCAAGATATTTTTCATCATAAATCTTCATCCTGATTGCAGCATGTGGACATACAAAGGCACAAATTCCACACTGGGTACAGAGTTTTTCATCCCATACGGGAATTTTAACTGCAATATTTCTCTTTTCATATTTTGTGGTCCCTGTGGGATAGGTTCCATCGTCAGGCAAATAGGAAACGGGGACCTCATCTCCCTTGTTTGCTATTAACATACTTGTAACTTTCTTCACAAATTCAGGAGCATCTGGATCCTGAACACCCATTTTCATTTCAATATTTGAAGTGACCTTTTCAGGGTATTTTACTTCGTGGAGATTTACAAGGGCTTCATCTACAGCCTTCCAGTTCATCTGAACAACTTCCTCTCCCCTTTTTCCATAGGTCTTTTTGATTGCCTCTTTAATGTATTTTACAGCAGTATCTATGGGAATTATATTTGCAATTTTAAAGAAGGCTGTCTGCATTATGACATTAATCCTTCCACCAAGACCAATCCTCTCAGCAATTTCAACGGCGTTTATAGTATAAAATTTCGCCTTCTTCTTTATAATTTCTTCCTGAACCTTTGCGGGGAGTTTATCCCATACTTCATCAGGCCCATATAAACTATTTAACAAAAATACTCCACCCTCTTTAAGTGGTTTCAATATATCGTACTTTTCAAGAAATGAAAAATTGTGGCAACCGACAAAATCTGCTTCCTGTATCAGATAAGAACTCCTTATCTCCTTTTTCCCAAAGCGGAGGTGGGAAATCGTCATTGAACCTGCTTTTTTAGAATCATACACAAAATATCCCTGAACGTAATTATCTGTCAATTCTCCAATAATCTTTATTGAATTTTTATTGGCTCCAACGGTTCCATCTGAACCAAGTCCATAAAACATTGCCTGATAGACATCTGGCATTGGTATTTTAAATTCTGGATCATAGGGAACACTTCTAAAGGTTCTATCATCCTTTATCCCTACTGAAAAATTCTCTATTGGCTTTTCACTGTCCAGGTTGTCAAATACTCCCTTAACCATTGCAGGTGTGAAATCCTTTGAACCAAGTCCATATCTTCCACCTAAAATAAGTGGATAGTGTTCAAAATCCACCATCTTTTTATACATGGCTTCACCAACCGCAGTTCTAACATCCAAAAAGAGGGGTTCTCCCAATGTACCTGGCTCCTTGGTCCTATCAAGACAGGCAATCTTTTTAACAGTTTTGGGAAGAGCATTTATAAAATATTCAAATGGAAAAGGTCTAAAGAGTCTAATCTTTAACAATCCAACCTTTTCTCCCTGAGAGACAAGATATTCAACCGTCTCATGGACAACATCTGCACCAGATCCCATTATAACAATCACCTTTTCAGCCTCTGGATGTCCAACATAATCAACAACATTATATCTCCTTCCAACTATCTCATAAAATCTGTCCATATGCTTCTGGACTATCTGGGGACATCTGTCATAATACTCATTTATTGCCTCACGACTCTGAAAGAACACATCAGGATTTTGAGAAGTTCCCTTTATAACAGGTTTTTCAGGATTCAAAGCCCTTTCCCTGTGCATCCTTATAAGTTCATCCGGCAACATCTTTTTCATATCTTCAAAGGTGAGTTCCTCCACCTTTCTAATTTCATGGGATGTTCTAAAACCATCAAAAAAGTGAACAAAAGGGATTCTGGATTCAAGGGATGCAGCCTGAATTACTAAGGCCAAATCCATGACTTCTTGAGGATTTGCCGAGGCAATTAATCCAAAACCGGTGGTTCTTGTAGCCATAACATCTGAATGTTCTCCAAATATTGATAGAGCATGTGTTGCTATTGCCCTTGCACTGACGTGAAACACTGTAGGTGTCAATTCTCCTGCTATTTTGAACATATTGGGAATCATGAGCAATAATCCTTGAGAAGCGGTAAAAGTGGTAGTTAAAGCCCCTGCGGTAACAGAACCGTGAACAGCACCAGAAGCCCCGCCTTCTGACTGCATCTCAACCACCTTGGGGATTGTACCCCATATATTTTTCTCACCTCTTGCACTTTTTTCATCTGCTATTTCCCCCATAACAGAAGATGGAGTTATCGGATAAATCGCTATTACTTCATTGGTAGCATGAGCAACATAGGCAGCAGCGCTATTCCCATCAATTGTGATTTTCCTTCTTTCAGCCATTTTTTCCTCCTAAATATCATAAATTCTTTAAACCTTAGAATATACTCCTCACATTTAAATAGGTCAAGAAATTTATATTAAAAATATATTTTAAAAATAAATAAATATTTAAAATATTTTTACAAAAGGGTAAGATTTGCTTTTCTATATTTTATTGAAACTTTTAAGGATAGATCTTTATTTATCAACTCCATGTTTAAATTTTATAGTAAACACCTGGTTTGATTTATCTCTTTTAGATTTAAAAAGTTTATTTAGTAACATCAACTTAATTGTGCAAGGCTCTTGAAACATCTCCTTTCAGGGTAGAAAAGAAAACCTTAAACTTCTTGAGGAAAGTCTTGAATTTTTTGTCGTTAAAAAAGAGATACAAAAACTTTTCTGCGCTTACTTCATTTTGGAAAAAGCCTCTAATTCTTATTTAATCCTTCAATTCCTTAAAACATCTTTCCATCCAGTTTGTGGTTCTGAAATAACTTTTTATTTCTTCTGGTGTAAGAAGAAAATGGGTGTAATTTTTTTTACCTTCAAGGTTGTTCAAAAATCTATAGATCTTTTTCCATTTTTCAATGAATAAGTTAAGTTTTTCTTTTTCTACTTTACTGTTTTATGAATTTATTATTTCCTCAAGTTCCATTAGCAAGATTTCAATTTTTTTATTTACCTCCCTTAAACGCATCCTAAAAGGTTTACAGAAGGAAAAAAAGATTTTATTTAATCATTGCATTGGTTTTTGCCAGAAGATTTTATAATTGTCAAAATTTAATATGTTCTTCTGTTTGCCCACCCTATATGCCACCTAAAGGTTTATAGAAGGGAAATGGAATTTTTTTTAAATCATTAATCTTTTCAAAAAATTTTAAACTTCCTGTCAGTTTTTAGTTTTTCTTTCATTTATCCCCCTAAAAACCTTCTGAAAATTTATAGAGGAAAGGAAATCATGCTTTTTAATTTTTGCTAATTTTTGCCTGAAAATTTTTGAATTCAAATCTCAAATCTTAAATCGTAAACCATGCCTGACACCTTCTTTAACCATTAAAAACTACATCCAGAACCAAATTCTTGAAAATTCCATCTGATACAATTTTAACAATTTTAACATATCCTGCTTTTAATAACCTATTTACATATTACGGGAGCACAAAACATAAGATACAATAATTATTCGCAGGAAAACAGAATAAGGAAAATAGTTTGAAGAAGGGAAAGGTGGGAATTATCCAGAACAATTGACCCATTTTCATGGAATAACCTTAAAAGCAATTTGAAGGAATTTTCATAACCACTTAAAGCAATATACTGGCTACATTCAACATTAACGATGAAATGATATGGATTATAATTCTGGAAAATGTAGAAAATCCTGAAATGCACATATTATTTTCTGAAAAACTATTGAAAGAAGCAAAATTTTAAAAGTCTAAAAATTTTTAAAGGGATTTTTATTCATTTTTTTGTTGACATATAAAACTTTATACTGTATAAGTCTACCCTTGTTATGTGGGCCGTTAGCTCAACTGGTAGAGCAAGGGACTCTTAATCCCTAGGTTAGAGGTTCGAGTCCTCTACGGCTCACCAATCTTTTTCATGCCGGGGAACAAATCTTGATTTTTTACAATCATGTTTATAGAGGGAAGCAACTGCTTTTAAATATTTCAAGTAAATTTTGCGAAAGTGGCGGAATTGGCAGACGCGCTAGACTTAGGATCTAGTGCCCGCAAGGGCGTGGGGGTTCGACTCCCCCCTTTCGCACCACTTAAATTCTAAAAATAGGAGTAAAAATGAAAAAAGAAATCAAAGAAATATCGCAGGTCAAAAGAGTTTTTGAAATTTTTTTACCAAAAGAGGAAACAGAAAAAATAAAACTTGACGTTTTAAATGAATTCAAAAAAGATGCCATTGTCCCTGGATTCAGGAAAGGTAAGGCACCAAGAGGCCTCATCTTTCAGAGATACAAAAAATACATAAAAGAAGAAATCATAAAGAAAATATTTGAAAAAGCAGGTGATATTGAGGCAGAAATCAAGGAAAAAGGACATGAAATAGTGGGAGAAATAACATTAAAAAATGTGGATTTTGATTTTGGAAAGGACTTTAAAGCAGAACTTGAATTTGAAGTCATGCCCGACTTTGAAATCAAAGATGAAGATATCCCCAATATAGAAATCACTGTTAGCCCTAAAAAGGAAGTTACAGAAGAGGATATTGAAGATGTGCTCAAAAATTTATCTGAACAACATGCCACATTCAAGCCGACAGAAGATGAGCCTGTTTCAGAAGGAGATATTGTAGACATAACCATTAAAGCAGGGGAAATAGAAGAGAGAAGCAGCATTCACATAATACCATATCAAAAGGGAGGAGATCTTTCTGAACTGCAAAAGGGCCTTCTGGGCATGAAAAAGGGAGATGAAAAAGAGTTAAATTTAAAGGCTTCCGTCCTTAAAAAACACATTCTAAAAATTGCCGAAAAGATGGAAAATGATGAAGATATAAAAATTCTTGTAAAAGTTGAAAATGTCAAAAAGAGAACTCTTCCAGAAATTAATGATGAATTTGCGAAACAATATTTCGATAAAGAAGATCTTAATAGTTTAAAGGAAGAAATAAAAAGGGATTTACAAAAAACATACGATTCCATTTATGAGAATGAAATCAAAAGCAAAATAATGGAAAAAATGAGGGAATTGCATGAATTTGAAATACCTTCAGTAATTCTTGACAGAATAACAAGAGATAAAGCGTATAACAGTGCAAAGCAGGTTTTTGGAAATGTCCCTCAAAATATAGCAAACACCATATCAGGAATGACATTTGAAAGGCTTGAAGAAGGAGATAACAAAGAAGATATAAGGAAAATTGCTAAAGACTTCATCATAATTTCAAAATTCATAGAGAAAAATAAAATTGAAGTAAAGGATGAAGACAAAAGAGAAAAATTCAAAGAAATGGCAGAAATTTACAATATACCTGTAGAGGCACTTGAAAAGGAATTAATTAAAAGCGAAGATGCCATGCACGGTATTGAAGAAGAAATAAAAAGAGATAAAGCCTTTAAAATGTTAAAAGAAAAGGTTAAAATAGTAGTTAAGGAAAAAGAAGAAAAAGAAGTTGAAAAAAAAGAAGAAGAAAAAATAGAGAAAAAGGAGGAATAAATTGACGTTAATACCTATGGTTGTTGAACAGGATGGGCGAGGAGAAAGGGCATATGATATTTATTCAAGGCTCTTAAAAGACAATATCATCTTCCTCGGTTCCTCAATAGATGACGATGTTGCAAATCTAATTACAGCCCAGATGCTATTTCTTGAAGCACAGGATCCTGAAAAGGATATATTTCTCTATATAAATTCCCCTGGTGGATCCATTACTGCAGGACTTGCCATTTACGATACCATGCAATTTATAAAATGCGATGTCACAACCATTTGTCTTGGACAGGCTGCAAGCATGGCGGCCATATTACTTGCTGCTGGAGCAAAGGGGAAGAGATTTGCCCTACCCCATTCAAGAATTTTAATACACCAGCCCATGATGAGTGGGCTTTCAGGTCAGGCAACAGATATTGACATCCATGCAAAGGAAATCTTAAGGTTAAAAGATATGTGCAACAGAATTCTTGCTGAGCATACAGGACAGCCTC
>Ga0256842_1003473_pt1 | contig 10455 bp, 3 predicted proteins | sample 4559240metaG_FD_185973 | JGI IMG/M metagenome (GOLD analysis project Ga0256842, IMG submission 185973) | Hydrothermal vent microbial communities from Guaymas Basin, Mexico - 4559-240 | ecosystem: Environmental > Aquatic > Marine > Hydrothermal vents | place: Mexico: Guaymas Basin | collected...
TTCCAGCATGTCCGGAATGATTGCGTATCTTGCCATAATTTCGCAACTTGTCATCGGAAACGTGAAATTTGTCGGCAACCGACATTTCAGTTACCGCGTGCTGATGAGGGCCACGGGCCTCAAGAAAGGCGGCGAATACAGGGAGCTGCTCGTGAAAAGCGGCGAACTCAGGCTCAGAAGCTTCTACACGGACAAAGGATTTTTCCACTTCAGGGTGGATTCCACGAAGATACTGAAAAAGCGGGGCAAAGTGACCATAATTTACTACATTTTTGAGGGCAAACGGGCGGTTATCGGCGACATCGACATCGAGGGGGCGGAGGACAGGGCCATCACCCTCAAATTCCTGAATTTCAAAGTCCCGGTTTACTACGACGGGGACCGCATCGGTGAGGCGGAGTCCAGACTTTTGAACTACTTTGCCGACCACGGGTATCCGTTTGCCACAGTCACGCACTCCCTTAAGCCCATCGTTGACGATACGTTTCTGCTCAGGTTCAAGATAGACCCCGGCCCGCTTGTCCTGCTTTGCGATTTCGATGTTCAGGGACTCAAGACCGTCCGCAGGGAAATCGTCATGCGTGAGATAGACATTCCGAAATGCTCAAGGTATTCGATCACACACATCATGGAGGTCAAGAGGCGGATATACAGCACATGGCTTTTCTCCTACGTCGGCCATGAGATCAAGAGGATATCCGAACGAAACGACACGATGAAGGCGACCCTTGTGATAAAGGTTCAGGAACAGCCCAAAAGGCGCTTCAATCTGGGCATTGGATACTATACGCCCCTTGCTTTCCAGATAAGGTCGCAGGTCGCTCACAACAACCTTTTCGGGAACAATCAAAGGATCAACGTTTCATGGGAGATACGGTTGAATTTCACGGACATCACTCACAGGGAGATAAACATCGAATACACGGAGCCTTATTTTCTGGGATTGCGGCTTGAAGGGCACGGCATCGGCTATTACTACTTCGATGCGGATGAGATAACGCGGAAGGTCGGCGCATCGATGGAAATGCGCTACATGTTCACCAGATTTCTGAAGTTCAACGGCTCCCTTAACTGGGAAAAATACATCCTCACTCCCGAGCGGGACGTCGGCGTGGTCAATTCGATCAACCTGATGCCGTTCTGGGACACGAGGGACAACATTCTCAACCCCACGACAGGGACTTTTGTGTATCTGAACCTCATTCAGGCAGGTGGTGTGCTGGGCGGGATATACGACTACCGAAAGGTTCAGTTTGAGTATTACCGATACATCCCGCGAGGCCTGAAATTTGTCTTTGCGTCAAGAATCAGGCTCTGGTATGAGTGGCCGTTTAACGGCACGACAGAGCTTCCCGTTGTCGAGCGGTTCACCATGGGCGGCTACGGGAGCATGAGGGGCTACGACGAGCGTTCCATCGGTCCAATAGACCCCGAAAGGCCTTACCACTCCGGACGTTTTCTTTTCAACGCTAACATAGAATTCAGATTCAGGCCGTGGAAAAACGTTGGCGTCATTCTGTTCAGCGACATTGGCAACCTCTGGGAAGAGCCTGCTGAAGCCACCTTCAACAGCCTCAAGGTTTGTGTCGGCACAGCTGTGGTCTATTACTCGCCCATTGCCCCGTTCAGGCTCGATTGGGGCATAAAACTGACCGACCGTCAGCCCGGCGATCACGGGCGCCTCTACTTCGGAATAGGTCAGATGTTCTGAGCGCCGGCCTGCTCAAAAAGGTAACGCTTAATCTTCCGCGTCGTCGTTTTGGGAAATTCCTCGTATCTCAGGATGACCCGTTTCGGGCGTTTGTAGTCGGCTAACACCTTTACGAGGCGGAAGACCTCCTCCTCGATGACCTTCTGGATGTCTTCCTCAGAGGTAGGATCAAGGCCTTTATCCTGCATATACTTGTCGAGATAATCGAAGTTCGGGTAAACGATGGCCTGAAGTTCCTCGTTTCCGGTCAGGGAGTTTTTGCCAAGCACGACAAGCACCTCAGCGACAAGCGGCGACATCTCTATCACGGCTTCTATTTCCTCGGGATAGATGTTCTTTCCGCCCCTCGTCACTATCACGGCCTTTTTGCGTCCCACCACGTAGAGATAGCCGTCTCCATCCATCCTGCCTAAGTCCCCGGTCAGAAGCCAGCCATTTACAATCGTCTTTGCAGTCGCCGATGGATTTTTGTAGTAGCCCACCATAACGTTTTCGCCCTTAACGGCGATCTCCCCGATTCCCTCAATATTAGGTGACATGATTTTCACTGAGATTCCTGGTAGAGGTAGCCCCACCGATTCGTTTTTGGGACAACATGGTGGGTTGACGGAAACATCGGGCGCCGCCTCGCTCAGCCCATAGCCTTGAATGATCGGGAACCCCATGATTTCTAACTCTCTGGAAAGCCATCTTGGCATAGCTGCACCGCCGGAAATAAGGTATTTGAGCCGCTCGAGACCGAGTTTTGCACGAATGGGTTTGAAAATAGCCTTTGCGGCCTTCCTGCCACCGGCCCTTGCTGCTGTTCTCATTGCCGAAAACATTGCTCTCTTCAGTTTCCCCGATCTTGCCACCTCGCGGTGGATACCTTCCACAATCTTTTCCATCAACAACGGCACCACGAGCATGATCGTCGGGCGCACCTCTATCATGTCCTCTTTCAGGTATCTGGATTTTAGAGATCGTGCATAGACGACGGTTGCGCCCGCATCTAAAGGAGCGAGAAACCCGGTTGTGAACTCAAATACGTGGTGGAGCGGCAGGACCGAGAAGAAGATGTCGCCTGGGCCGTAGTCGAATGAGGCATACATGCTGCTGACCTGTGCGGCAAAGTTCCTGTGCGAAAGCATCACGCCCTTTGCCAGTCCGGTGGTCCCCGATGTGTATAGGATGACGGCGAGGTCATCCAGTGAGACATCCGCTGGTGGGATTGACTCGCTGTTTTTAAGCCCGTTTTCCAGAGTTGGCAGCGTGTAACCCTCCGCTTCCCGCATAGAAATTACATGTTTCAAGGAATTCAGATCTTCCGCAATCTCCATTATATCGTCTAAGTAGGGCGTATCTGCTACAACGGCTTTGACCTCTGCATGCTGGAGAATTCTCCTCAACTCATGGATCGTCAGGCGCGAATCAAGTGGAACAGCGACGCCGCCCATCCATGTGATCCCCAAATGAGCAATCCCCCACTCAGGCGAATTACTGCCTATTACCGAGATGTGATCTCCGGGTTCGAGACCAAGCGACCGATAGAAGCCGGCGGCCCGGCTTACTTTTTCGCCAAGCTCGGAGTAAGTGATTTTGTGCCAGTTGCCATCTCGTCTCCTGATCTGCAGGGCCACAATATCAGGATACTTTTTACTGGACTCCTTGATGATTTGCGGGATCACCCGAAACGGCTTCATTTCTCTAACTCTGGGAAATTCCATCTTTTATGCCTCCTTTTGCTCTGCGTAATAGATAATTCTATTCTATCGCCTGGAGTTTTAGCTTACAAATTCCGGGAAAACCGACCGTTTTGTGTAATTCCTTGAAGATTATCACGCAAAAGGGGAAGGTGCTTTGTTCAACGATGAGCTCACCGCATCATAACGAGGGATTTTAGAAGAGGCAGAGCAAAAATGAAGTTTTAGCCCTTGCAACGTTGCCTTTATGTATCTCGGTTTTGTGAACAAGCCTTCTGCGAAACGTTTTCCACTGCAATGATTATCTCACTTTTGAACCTTTTAACCCTTTTCTCAATTCGGGAAAGATAATCCTCACCGATGGACTTCTTTAGCCTTCTAAGTTCGTCCTTGAATGCCTCAATGTCCTGTGGTGACGCCTGAGGGCCCATTTCAATGGCGCTCAACCTCCTCAAGGTGTATCTCGGAAGGATCTGGAAGTCCTTTATATCACGAAGCAGGGTTTTTATAAATTCGAGATGTTCATGGAATTCGGATGCGTGATGCTGGAGGAGGCTCCTCAAATTGTTCTCGGCTTTTCTGATAAGAGAACGTTCGCTTTGAGGCATGGGGACATGATCACGGTGCCTTTTCACTGCCTCATAGGATGGCCAGAATCGGACGCTCAAGGGCTCAGACTCTGTTTCAAATTCACAGCGGATGTGAGGCAGAGCCTCTGCAAGGGTGATCGGTTGGACTCTAATCTTATCTGCCTCTGTATCAGGGACAATGTGGACGAAAAGCTGAAGCCCTTTTCTGCGGAAAACAACAAGTTCGTTTTTGTCGTGTTGCTTTGCAGTTTTGACCCTTGATGGGAAGTCCGAAACGCCTGCCACAACATCGGGGTGTTGCTCTTTCAGCCTGAAAAATTCCTGTCTGATGGCAGTTAACAGGCTTTCCTCCTCAAGTTCCTCCGGATTGCGGTTTATCCTGCTGAACAGTTCAGCAGGTGTTGGTGTTTCATCCGGAGCAAAGATTTTGGCATCTTCTCCAAGTGTGTTGTGAATCAAGAACATCTTCTGAGCGGCAATCTCGCGGCTTTTCACAATTTCAGCGCCCTGTTCGGTCGGGAAAAAGTTGTAGATGTAGAGAGTATCAAAAACTTTTTGTCCAATGCGGTTGATTCGACCAAGACGCTGGATGACCCGTGTGGGATTCCATGGAATATCGTAGTTGATAATCGCACCTGCACGATTAAGGTTGACCCCTTCTGACAATCTATCAGTGGCAATTAGAATGTCATAGTCATCTCTCTGCTTTTCAACGGGATAAGATGCGTCAAAGTTAGCCAGAAGCTCGTTCATAAACTTCGTTGATAAGCTTTTTTCAGCCACCAACACCCTGCCGTAAAAAGCGGACATTAAGGTTTTTGAAATGTGATTGAGGGTATCCATATATTCCGTGAAGATGACGATTTTCCGTTTTGGCTCTCCATTTTGTGGAGGGGTTTTTAGAATCTTTTGGGTCTCTTTAACGAGCTGTTTGAGCTTCGGGTCTTGATCAACAAGGTGTAGTTCTTTGATTTTTGCGGCGATTTCTTCAAAAAGGGCAAGGTCGCTTTCGATGTCATTCAAAAACCGCTCTTTATCAGCAAACTCGTCGACCACATAGATTTTGTCATGTCTCGGTGAAATTTTCACTTTCTCCTTCAACTTTTCAGCAAATTCAGCCAGCCACTTCTCAATGGTTTCCTCATCCTCCTGCCATATTTTTTCGATGATTCGGCGGTCAAGGATGTATTTTCCGGTTTTTTTGATAAAATTCAGCACATTCCTGTGGACTTCAATGAAATTATCGACGCTTTTGGCGAATGCGCCGAATGAGCTTTCGAACCTTTTGACCAGCAAGCGACGCATAAAGTCGTATAAGTTACGCTGTTGCTGGAAGATAAACTCTTCCTCAAGCTCTTTTGCCAATCCCTGTTCATACAAAAATGGCTGATAAATTGCGCCCTTGAACCTTCCGCCCTCGCCGAAATATTCATGTATCACTTCATCGTAAAAATGGGATTGTTCAGGAGTCAATTCGTAAAAGAGTTCCACCGGATCGGCCACTTTTGAAAGTTCGGTTATCTCCTCACGATAAACAGGGTCTTTCTTTAAGTCCAGACGGTTTCGGCGGATAACCACAGGCTCAATTACTGCTCTGATGTCATCTGCGAGTTTCCTGACGCGGCGGCGAACACGCTGGAGGTTTATGGGCGGGGGATCGCCAAAGATGTCCTCGTAATATTTCTCTGCCCGTTTTCTCTTTTCGCCGCCCGACTGATGATAACGCAGGATGTATGAGAGCTTTCTAAATTCGTTGTTGTATCGGGCAAAACGGTTGACAAGCTTCTCGTCGAGTGTGAGTGTGGATTTACCCGGCGGGATAAAAAGCTTCAGAAGGGCGAAGATGTCAGAAGGTGCATTGTTAAATGGTGTTGCAGTTAGGAGAATCACCTCACGGTTCAGGCAAATCTGGCTGAGTTTCTCATAAGCCTCTGTGTCTTCGTTTCGGAAACGGTGCGCCTCATCAACGATTATGGTTTTGATGTCATCGCCGTATTCCTCAAGGTATTCCTGCACTTTTTCAAGCATCCCGACCGAAAAGACCTCCCAGTCGTGCAATCCGAAATCACTCAAAAACTTATACCAACCGGTGGATTTGGTATGCTTATCCCCCGTGAGTGCAGGTGGGCAAATCACAATGCCACGCCCGCCCCTCTCCCTTGCGATCCAGCTTGCGATAACTGACTTCCCGAGTCCCACAACGTCGGCAAGGATGACACCGCCGTATTGGTCGAGCACGGTCAAAGCCTGCTGAACGGCCTCCTTTTGATACCGGTATATGCGGTAACCGCGTTTTTTCATCACTTCTTCCGTCTGTGGACGGAGTTTTTTCTGCTCCATCAGGTCAAGATAGGTTTTCAAAACGAGGACATAAGCTTCAAAGGGTGTGATATTGGCAAGCTGGGTCTGGCGTTTTATGATGCGGATAATCTGCTCTTTACGCTCCGGGATTTCGGTCAGGGGGATGGATGTCTCCCACAGTTCATCAAAATACGCCTCGGCCTCTTCCCAGCCGTAATCTCCGATTTCGACATTGAATTCGTGTTGACCTGTGAGGCCGGCTCTTGTCAGGTTGCTTGAACCGGTGATGAAGCGTCCGGGAGCGTTGATTATTGATTGTCCCGGTTCATCGAGGCGGAAAAGGTAGAGTTTGGCGTGGTTGGGGTCGAATGTTTTGCGAATTTCAAGTTTTCCTTCTTCAAGCATGCGGACAAAAAACTCTGCCTGCTCATAGAATTCTTTTGTGTCAAGCAATTCATCGTTTAGGGCCGTTTTGAGGGATACGAAAAAGCGGCCAACAAGTTCATTCTGTGAACCGTTTTCGACATCGGGGTCTGCCACCTCAATGACTCTATCGAGATAAACATCGGTGTCGAGGCCGACGAGGATTTTGAGCTTCAGGTCATCCTTTGAGTTCAATGCTTTGTAAAGTTCACCCCAGCCTGAAAAATAGAAGAATCCAACCAGAAATTTAAGCTCTTTACTGTGCTCAATGAGCGTCCTGATACGATTTTTCAGATTCTGCTCTTTTGCATTTGTGATGAAGTTTTTAGCCATTTTAGCTTCTCCAGGCCATATCCGCACTTGAGTCCGTTCTAACGCTTAAGCCCTCATTCCAAATAATCTTGCGAGTGACTTCTTTCATCGTATAACCTTAACCTCTTTTATGTAAGGTTTGATAAAGGGGCTTATGCTTTCTTCTGTGAGGAGATCAACTTTCACGCCGAGAAGCTCGCTTAATTCTTCTTCTATCCTCACAAGTTCAATGAGCGTAGGAGGTTCAGAAAACTCCACAATCAGATCAAGATCGCTTTTTTCGGTCTGTTTACCTTCTGCATAGGAACCAAAGATTTTCAATCTTTTTATTTTGTATTTACTTTCAAGTTCTTTTCTGTGTCGTGAGAGGATCTCGATTATTTCTCCCAAAGAATTTTTATTTTCGTTCATGACTTTCCTCTCCGTGCCTCCATCTCTCCGTGTTCCCTGTGTCTACGTGAGATTATTATTTTCTCACACAATGGCACAGAGATTATTTTTCTTTTTCCCACGCTGACTTCCAAAATCAATACCCCCGTGCCCCAATTCTCCCGTGTTCTCCGTGTCTCCGTGTGAGATTTCATCTCCTCCTCACACTCCTTGCCTTACTGATCCGTTCCCACACAAGTTGGGCGACGGCGCGATAGACTTCTTTGCGTTCTTCTTCGGTTAAGCCCAACGCATCGAATACAATGTCATCCAGCGCCTTGCGGTCAGGCAATGGATTTGGCTCCTGCTCGGAAATAGGGACCTCGGACTTGGGGTCTATGCCAATTTCAGTGAAGATGGAGTGGATTTCTCTATTATTGACATCTAAGTTGGTTTTAATAAGGGACGGATTCAGGATAAGATTGAACCCAGCTTCATATGTCATATTGTCTAAAGCTCCTTCGCCCAAGTTTGCACGTCCGTGTAATTCAGTTGATAGAGTTGTAATCACACTGTTAAGCGATATTTTCCAATCCCCAGGCTTACGAGCATAAATTACATACATTCTGTCGCTTACAAATATTTTCTCGTTCTCTCTTTGAGGTAAAAAAGGAACGATAAATTTATCATTGAATGCTTTGAACCACACAGCAATAGGTTGCTCCTGTTTTCCTAAATCCCACCAATATTTCCTACCTCGACATGTTGGCCTTTCATGATACCCTTGTCTTTCACCCCACTCGATATACTCCAGCGCCTTGGTACCCTTTAGTTCCTCTTTGCTTTTGTGGCACATGAAAATGCGGTATTTCAACTTTGACGGATCTATCACAATTGTTTTGACTTCCCTCGGGCTTTTGATAACCGGTTTTAAGAACTCCTCCTCGATTTCCCCTTCCCAGCCTGCGCCGTTTCTGACGCGAAGCAGTCCAGGCTTTGATCCGGGACCGAGCGGTTCCAGATAAAAAAACTTGTTAGCTCCCGTTTTTATGCCAAATCGCACCTCGGCAACTTCGCCAAGTCTCACCAATTTGCCCTTGCCTTTCTCCAGAATCGTAAAGAAAATGTCCGGTGCCCTCAGGTATTTTCCACCCCACTTGTCGCCGACATAGACGCTTTCTTTTACCCAACTATCTTTTTCCGCCGTAGGTTCAGAGCTTTCTTTTAGGAGTTCGCCCACTGTGATGGGAAATACACGGTAAGCATCAGTTTTTATGGTCTTGGTAGCCTTTTCTATGGCAATGAAGTTTTCTGCAGAAACCGCTTCCTCAAAGGGCTTTTTGAAAGCCACAAATCGAACAATGTGTTTTCGGGAAACTCCGCCTCTTTTAAGCGGAGCACCTGCAACTGTGATAATGGTATTGATATCTGCACGAACGAAGGAACGGCGGGCATGGTTGTCGATAACCATGTATAGCGGTGCCTTTCTCAGAAAGAATTCCTGAAGCCATGCGCCATAGCCCACATCGAGCCATGCATTGGAACAGATGAAAACATGCACACCCTTTTCGTTGAGCAAACGAAGCGAACGGATGTAAAAGTAAGTGTAAAGATCTGAGCGTCCACTGGGCTTGCGTCCTTTTTTGAATTTGTCCCTCTCTCTCATTGACTTCGCAAAATACTCCGGAAAATCGAGTCGGAGCATCTCCATGAGCGCATCAACATACTGCTTACGAGTGAGTTTACCGGCGGGATCAACAATATCCTCCTGCCGCACATAGGGCGGATTGCCGATAACTATGTCAAAGCCGCCTCTGTCAAAGAACACCTCAGCAAATTCAACGCTCCAGATAAAGATCGGATTTTCGGGAAGCGTGCGTTTCAGCTCCTGAAGCTCTGCGATTTCGGCTTTCAACTGCTCGATATTTGCCTTAAAAACTTCTTCCTGAACGGGTTGTTCCCGTCCGATCCCTTTAAGCACCCCCATCTCGCCTCTGGAACTGCTGAGCTTGCGGATTTCTTTGACTTTCTCCTGAATCTCATAGTCAAGGATGGCACGAAAAACTTCCCTTTCCGCCTCAAACACTATTTGAGGGTCCCTTATCCGGTTATTAAAGAAAGCCCGCTTTAGCTTCCTCAAATCTAAAATTTTCGACCTGATGGCGGAAGGAAAGCCAGTTCCCTTATGGCCATGCACGGGGAAAGCCTTGTTCCCTATCCTTTGAACGAGTGAATCGCCGGCGCGCACTTTGAACATCAGGCTGGGCAATAAAGGCTTATGGGAATACCGCAACTCCTCAGGAATATCCACGAACAAGGACAGCCAGAGGCGTAACTGACTTATCCAGACGGCGGATTCTTTTACCTCGGTCCCATAAAGCGACCTCTCCACAATGGCTTTCTTTCGCTCAAACGGGGAAGGAGTTTTGTTTATCAGTTTGGGTGCTTTAGGATGGGAGTAAAGATAGTCCAGAGTTTCATCCAAGACCTGAAGCATTCCAACGAGGAAAGCGCCGGAACCGGCGGCAGGGTCGCAGACCGTCACAGATTCGAGCTTCTCGATTAAAATTTTTATCTCATCGGTGGAAAGCTCCACGCTCTCCTTTTCTCCAAAGAAAAGTTGATAGAGTTTGTCAATGGGGATTTCAGTTGTTTGGTTCAGCCATCTGACAAGTGCAAGGCGGGACATCAGGTCAACTTCAACCCTCGGCGTGTAAACCGCACCCTGCTCCATATTCGTGAGACGCTCAAAGATGATGCCCAGAAACTCCGGGTTGAGTTCCAGTTCTTCGTCATAAAGCTCATTCTCTTCAACTGTGAAGTTGTATTGGAAGATGAAATAGAAGAACTCACCGATGATCTCGTCGGGGATCCAGAGTCCCTGGTCGTCAACGCCCCTCTTTCTCTCAAAGAGTTCACCGTTGAGGAACGGCGCCATCTGAAGGGCTTTTGCAGTGCCTTCAGAAAATGGGGAGTGTCCATAGGAGCCTTTATTGTCAGGCGGCATTTTCAAGGCTTCAAAAAATAGTGGTTCAAGCCATTCTTTGTAAAACCTGTTTTTAAACCC
>Ga0256842_1003474_pt1 | contig 10451 bp, 11 predicted proteins | sample 4559240metaG_FD_185973 | JGI IMG/M metagenome (GOLD analysis project Ga0256842, IMG submission 185973) | Hydrothermal vent microbial communities from Guaymas Basin, Mexico - 4559-240 | ecosystem: Environmental > Aquatic > Marine > Hydrothermal vents | place: Mexico: Guaymas Basin | collected...
TCCCGACAGCCCCAAATCTCACGGCAAATTCATCGAAAAACACGACTTGAAAATTTTGTTGCTCAGCGACCCGGAGCGTGAAGTGCTTAAAAAATACGGAGTTTGGCAGAGAAAGAAGATGTACGGCAGGGAATATATGGGAGTCGTCCGAAGCACTTTCTTAATAGACCCGAAAGGAAAAATTGCGGCAATTTGGAGGAAGGTAAAAGTCAAAGGGCATATTGACGAAGTCCTTGACAAATTGAAATCCATGCAGTAAAATTATTCTGTGGATAAAAGAAAAGTACAGAAAAGGAAGCTCAGACAAATCAGGATAATAGGGTACTTGTTGGAACAAACTCGTCCGTTGCCTATATCCTTTGTAGCCAAAGAAGTCGGCGTAAATCCGAATACGCTCAAAAAAGATATTCCCCAAATAGAAAGATTTCTTGAGGGTTACAAAATAAAATTAAATAGAAAACCCGGAGTGGGTGTTTGGCTTCAGGGCAGTAAAAAAGCGTTTGAAAATGCCAGAAAAGCGCTTATGCAATCTCAAAAACATTATTCATTTTATGACCTAAAGGCATATTTTATAAAAACATTTCTTACGAAGGACAGATATCCTACCGTAGAAGATTTATGTGACGCACTAAATATTTCAAGGCCCACTGCATTGAAGTATGTTTCCGCTGCACGGAAATGGCTGGCAAAATTTAATATTAAACTTATTGGTAAACCGGGGGTGGGATACCAACTCACATACAAAGAGGATGATTTGAGAAATGCTCTTTCGGAATTTATAGATAGTTTTGAAAAAGATAAGATTAAAGAACTTATGGCAAAAATATATTCCAAATCAAATTCCCGTAAGATATGTTTTGAAGCCCTCGGACATGTTGACTTTTCCCCTATAATAAAGTTTATAAATAAACTTGAAACCGTTACGAACACTAACCTTACTGATAAAGATTATGTAATATTCGCTTTGAAGATAGCAATAGCCATAGGAAGAATAAAACATAAACATATCATCTTTTATGAGAGCAAAAGGTTGTTGGATGTTATGCAAAACTCTGCCTATAAAGCAGTGTGTTCATCTCTTCCTATATTGGAGGCGGCATTTGATGTCAAGTTCCTTCCTGAAGAAGCGGCATACATTACGCTTACTTTTATAAGCTCAAAAGTTCAAGAAACATCTATGCTCGGGGCAGAAGAAAATAAAAAGAACAAAATATATACGGAATTTGCTAAAGAAATAGCAGCTGTTGCCGATGAAATCTTTGGTTTACCTGTCGCAAAAGATTCAGAATTTATTCATATGTTAGCACTACACTTAAAATCTACATTAAATAAAATAAAGTATGGATTAAAAATTAAGAATCCACTGTTGGAAGAGATTAAGGAAGAATATCCAATTTCGTTTGATATTGCTCAGAAGGTAAGCATAATATTAGGGAAAAAGATGGGAATTGTAATACCAGAAGAAGAATCCGGATATATTGCAATGTATATAGCAACTGCAGTGGAAAAATTAAAGCATCGGAAGAGCAAACGAAAAAAAGTTGCCGTAGTCTGTGCTATGGCTATGGGCACTTCAAGTTTATTATTTTGGAGATTAGTAAATGAAATGCCGGATATCGATGTTGTCCAAGTGGGCTCATACAAAGATATTATCGAGGGAAAAATCAGCAATGATATAGACCTTATTATTTCCACAATTCCTCTTCCCAGTTTGAAAGTTCCTCATGTAGTAGTTTCCCCTTTTCTCGGATCACGAGAGAGAAGAAAGATAAGGGAAATGCTGGGAATTACAAGGCAAAAGATTCCTTACCCTTCGTCTAAAGAATTTGAAGAAATAATTCAAAGAAGTGTTGTAATTGCAAACCTTAAGGCAAACAACGCAGAAAAGGCAATTTCAACTCTGGCCGAAGCTCTCTTTCGAAAGGGAGCGGTTAAAAATGGCTTTATCGATTCGGTAATAAAGCGGGAAGAAGAGTTTCCAACCGGGTTAAACACGCCGATACCAATTGCTTTGCCCCACACCGAAATAAAATATTCAAAAAGAGAGGCCTTTGCAATAGCTACTCTAAAAAAACCTGTTATTTTTAAAGAAATGGGAAATCCCCGTAATAAAATAAATGTTCGAATAATCTTAATGCCGGTATTAACAAAAGAGAGTACCAGAAGCGCAGTATTCTACGATTTACTCAGAAAATGCAGAGATAGGAATATCGCCCCCCGATTAATAGCAGCGGAAAATGATGCAGAGATGATAAGTATACTCGAAAAGCCATTGACAAATTAGAATTCCTATAATTTACCTATATATAGTCAAAAAAATACCGCATCTTGTTAGAAAAATCATGTAAATAACTTGTTGACAACAACCATTATAACACATATGATTATATCAATCAAAAGAAAGGAGACTCAAATGGAATTTGAAGAGATGGTAAAGAATAGCATAATTTTCACCAGAGCGCAATTTGACAACGCGAAGGATGCAATATCCTTTCTTGCACAGCAGCTTAAAGACAGACAAATAGTTAAAGAAACATTCCTGGAATCCGTATTGGAAAGAGAGAAAAAATATCCTACGGGCTTACAACTTGGAAAAATTAATGTTGCAATTCCTCATACCGATACGGAACATGTATTAAAATCCGGGCTTGCAATTGCCACACTAACAAAACCGGTAATGTTTAGAAGAATGGACCGGCCTGAACAGGAAATACCCGTGAGTATAATCTTTGTATTGGCAGTCTCAAACCCGAAGGAATATGTAAAATTTCTTGCAAAGTTAACAACAAGCTTCGGAAATGGTGGTTACATAGAAAGAATGTTTAATGCGCAACAACCAAAGGAAATAATAGAAATTTTAAAAATTATATTCGGACGGGAGGCAAAATGAAAAAAATAAAAATTTTAGTGGTATGCGGGACGGGAATAGCAACGTCTACGGTGGTGTCAAGAAAACTGGAAGAAAAATTGGGTGAAAAAGGGTTTTTAGTAGAAACACGGCAGTGCAAAGCGTCGGAAGTAGAGCGCAATTTGGAAGGAGTAGACATTATAGTAGCCACTACTCCAGTGCCAGAGAATCTGGGTGTACCGGTAGTAAGGACACTTGCTTTTCTAACGGGTGTCGGTGAAGATGAAGCGATCAACGAAGTGATCGAAAAAGTCGGGAGGTGATAAAAGGGAAAAATTCTTGAAAAGGGCTTTACTAAAAATTGAAAGGAGGGTTTTTATATGACATTAAATGACATTGTTAATGGTTTGGGTGTGACGGTTCTTTTGCCGGTTATTATTTTCTTTCTCGCACTCATCTTTAGAATTAAGATCCAAAAAGCTTTTCGCTCGGCTGTTCTTATAGGCATAGGCTTTATAGGGATCAATCTTATCTTGGGCTTCTTCTTAAACAACCTTGCTCCGGCAGCACAAAAAATGGTAAAATTTACAGGTGTGCATCTTCCCGTTCTGGATGTTGGGTGGCCTGCAGCTGCAGCTATCGCATTCGCAGGTAAAATAGGGCTATTTGTAATACCGATTACTGTGGCAGTTAATTTCCTTATGTATATATTTCACTGGACTGACACTATCGATGTCGATGTTTGGAATTACTGGCATTTTGCATTCACAGGCGGGCTGGTATATGCAATGACAAACAACATCTGGCTTGGTATGCTTGCTTCTGCAATTAACGCAATGTTAGTTCTCGTACTTGGAGACTGGACAGCACCCGCAGTTCAAGAATATTATCATATACCCAACATTTCGCTCCCTCACGGCTTCTCTGCAGCATATGTACCGATAGCTATTCCGATTAACTGGTTATTGGATAAACTTCATCTCGACAAGGTAAAAGCTGATCCGGAATCAATCCGAAAGAAATGGGGCTTCTTCGGAGATCCAATTATAATAGGATTAATTCTCGGTCTTGTAGTGGGTTTCCTTGGAAACCTAAAAACACTAAACACTGCAAACGCATGGTTTGACATACTTAAGCTTGGTATGGCAATGGCAGCCGTAATGTATATTTTCCCAAAAATGGTCGCAATTCTTATGGATGGACTAATACCTATTTCAGAAGGTGTCAGGGATTTTATGAAGTCAAGAGCGTCCAACAGAAAATTTTATATCGGTTTGGATTCTGCAATAGCAGTCGGAGACCCCGCAGCAATTGCATCAGCAATGATCTTAGTGCCTATAGCAGTTATTCTTATGGTGATTATTCCGCAAAACCAGATGTTGCTTGCCGTAGATCTTGCCGTATTACCCTTTATGGTAGTAATGACGATTCCGATTACCAGAGGAAATATACTAAAAACCGTTATAATAGGCACCGTCATTATAGCAATAGGCCTTCTTATTGGAACAAATCTTTCTCCTTTGTTTACAAAAGCTGCTATACAAGCTCAATTCAAAATGCCGAGCAGTGCAACCCAGATTAGCTCTATTTGCGATGGTTCAAACCCGCTTACATGGTTCATTGTTAAACTTATGAACAGCTGGTACGGGATAGTAATATTATTTGCCGTATTCTTTGTCTTCCTTTATTTCTATCGCAAACACAGAAAGTCATGGGAAATTGCTGCAGGAGCTTCGGAAAAATCTGCCGAAACTGAGTAAAGGAGGTGTTGAAGCAGGGGGAATTAACATTAATCCCCCCTGCGAAAATCATGAAAGTTAACTATAAAGATAAAGAGAAGGAAGAAGTAGATGAAGGCGTATTCAGAATATGGTTGCTGGACGAATCTCTCGGCGCTAAAAACTTTTTTATGAGGATGTTTGAAATTTTGCCGGGAAAAGAAACAAAAGAAGACAAGCATCCTTACGAACATGAAATATTTGTGGTTTCGGGAGAGGGGAAGATAAAAACGGGAAATACATGGGAAGATATGTATCCGGGTGATGCCTTCTTTATACCGGGAAATGTCATACATTCAATTAAAAATAGCGGCAAAGAAATATTAAAATTTATATGCATAGTTCCTTCCTCTTACCGCAAGTATAGAAAAGAAAGGTGATAAAATGCTTACAAGAGATGAAAAATTAGCAATGCTGGAAAAAATGTTACTAATAAGAGCTTTTGAGGAAAAAGCCGAAAAACTTTTTATGCGGAATCTTGTGCACGGAACAATGCATTTGTCAGTAGGAGAAGAGGCAATACCCGTAGGAGCAATTTTTGCAATTAAAAGTACGGATTATATCACATCCACGCATAGGGGTCACGGACATATGATTGCAAAAGGCGGAGATTTAAAAAAAATGTTCGCTGAATTTTTGGGAAAGGATACGGGATATTGTCACGGCAGGGGAGGCTCCATGCATATAGCTGATTTCGGACTTCGAAATTTGGGTGCTACCGGAATTGTAGGAGCTGGAATACCGATTGCAACCGGTGCCGCACTTGCCCTGAAAATGCAAAACAAGAGCGACGTTGTCCTTGCATTTTTCGGAGACGGAGCTGCAAATGAAGGAGTCTTTTTTGAATCCTTAAATATGGCTACAATATGGAAATTACCCGAAATATTCTTGTGCGAAAATAACCAGTATGCTATGTCCTCTCCGGTAAAAAGGTTTGTACCTACGCCGAATATATCGGATAGAGCCAGTGCGTTTGGAATCCCAGGAATATCAATAGACGGAATGGATGTAATAGCAGTATACGAAACGGTAAAGGCCGCCGCCGAGAGGGCGCGTTCCGGCAAAGGCCCTACATTAATTGAAGCCAAAACTTATAGATTTAAGGGGCATTCGAAGAGTGATAAAAATCTATATAGAACAAAAGAAGAGATAGAAGAATGGAAAAAGAAAGATCCGATAACTACATTCGCAGCGCGACTTATGGAAATAGGAGATCTTCAACAAAATGAATTCGAAAATATGAAAGAAAAAGTTAATGCCATAATAGAGGAAGCGGTTAAATTTGCAATTGACAGTCCGGAACCTGATCCAAAGACGGTAGAGAAATTTGTTTATGCAGACGAGAAGGAGAATTAGTATGAGAGAAATAACATACAAAGAAGCCATCAGAGAAGCAATGATTGAAAAAATGAGAGAAGATGAAAAAGTCTTTCTTATGGGAGAGGATATAGGCGTATATGGAGGCGCATTTGGAGTAAGTATGGGGATGTTAAAAGAATTCGGACCATGGAGAATTCTTGAAACCCCAATGAGCGAAGCCGCCTTCACCGGTGTTGGGGTAGGAGCGGCAATAATGGGAATGAGGCCCATAGTGGAGATAATGTTTGCCGACTTTCTTACATTCTCTGCGGATCAATTGGTAAATCAAGCCGCGAAGTTAAGATATATGACGGGTGGACAAGTAAAAATCCCACTTGTAATAAGGGCTCCACAGGGTTCCGGTACAGGTGCTGCAGCGCAACATTCTCAAAATGTAGAAGCGTGGTTCTTTAATATTCCGGGTATTAAAATTGTTGTCCCGTCCAATCCCTACAATGCAAAAGGATTATTAAAATCCGCAATTGAAGATGACAATCCCGTTTTATTCCTGGAACACAAATTACTCTACAATAAGAAAGGAAAAATTCCGGAAGACGATTACAGAGTACCGCTCGGACAACCTCACATAGAAAAAGAAGGTGACGATATAACCATAGTAACCACCTCAATAATGACATATAGAGCGATTGAAGCAGCCAAAAAACTTGAAGAAGAAGGTATCTCCGTAGAGATTATAGATCTTCTTACAATTAAGCCTCTTAATACAGAAATCATTGAGAAATCTGTTAAAAAAACACACAGGTTATTAGTTGTTTACGAAGGTTGTTTGACAGGCGGTATAGGCGGAGAAATTATTGCAAAAATAGCCGAAAGTAATGCATTTCTGTACCTCGATGCCCCTATGTTCCGTTTGGGAGGTAAAGATGTGCCGATTCCATATAATAAGAATCTGGAACGTGCTGCTGTTCCCCAAATTGAAGACATTATTAAAAAAGTTCGGTTTATTGTGAAAGGAGATTGGTATGCCTGAAAAAATCATAATGCCAAGAATGGGAATGACAATGGAAACAGGATTCGTTACAAAATGGTATAAGAAAGAAGGGGAATCCGTAAAAGCCGGGGAGCCGATAGTCGAAATAATGACAGATAAAGCCAACATGGATATAGAAGCAGAATCAAATGGAGTTATCTATAAAATTCTTGTAGAAGAAGGAAATGAAGTCCCCGTAGGAAACGTTATAGGAATTATCAAAAACGAGCAAGATACCGAAGAGGACCTGAAGAAAATATTAAAAGAACTTTCAAACGGACAACAATCAAATACTCTTTCCGAGCCAGAGGCTGCCATAGAAGAAAAACGGCCGAAAAGTTCTTTGGAACAATCTGATGAGAATTATAAAGCCGCTACTCCTTATGCAAAGAAGCTCGCAAAAAAATACGGAATTAACCTCAAAGAAATGTCCTCAAACAAAGCGATTACCTCCAAAGAAATTTTTGAAAAAAGTAAACATCAAACAAATGCATTCTCGAACCCCGTACAAAAGGCTATGGCGCAAAGAATGACGGAAAGCGCCAAAATTCCACAATTTACTTTGTACTTTAACTTTCGAGTATCGGATTTACTGAAATCATTGAATGATTTCAAGGTAAATTTTCCGAAAGTAACTCTAACTGTCTTTATCGTAAAAGCTTTATCTCTCGCTATGGAAAAATTCCCTGTTTTTAAATCACAGTATGAAAACAATACAATTAAAACAAGCGCTCACGCAAACATAGGAGTTGCTGTTGCAACGGAAAACGGACTTTTTGTTCCTACACTGAAAGACGTTGAGTCCAAATCATTACCCGAAGTTGCAGGCGAATTAGCATTACTCAGGCAAAAAGCGTTAAATGGGACACTGGATATCACAGATATGAGCAACGCCTCCATAACAGTTTCGAATATGGGTATGTTTGGTGTGGATATGTTTAGAGCATTGCTTGTTCCGGGGCAGAGTGCCATTCTGGCGGTATCCGCGATAGAAGATAAAGTGACGGTAAAAAACGGCGGAATTTTTATTGAAAAGGTTATGAATATTTCTATCTCGTGCGACCACCGATTTGTAGACGGCGCAACAGCGGCACGATTTATGAATGAAATAAAATCAATTTTAGAAAATAAATACGGAGAAATACTAAAATGGGAATAACAAAAGAAAAGGCAATACTATACTGTATTCATTGCGGAAAAGAAACTCCGCATGAACTTATTTATATAGGTGATGAATTACAAAAGATAAAATGTTTAACATGCGGAATGGAAATATTTTTTGATAAAAAGAAACTGCTCCTTACATACTCGGAGGATTTGGTAAAAAGGATACTTACAAAACCAAGCCGAATATCGAAAGAAGCGCTTGGAGATCTGTCAGATTTCCTGGAAACATTTCCTCTAAGGGTTATTACAAAACCAAAAAGAATGGTTGATGAAATAAAGGATATTTTAAAATAAACAGGGGGAAAACGTATGCTCACAAAAAAATTTGTTATAAAAAACGAAGTTGGACTGCACGCACGGCCGGCAGCAGTATTTGTGCAAACGGTAAGTAAATATAAATCTAAAATAACCATAGAAAAGGACGGTAAAATCGCAAATGCAAAAAGCATTGTGGAAGTTCTATCATTAGGGGTAGAGAAAGATGCCGAAGTTACGATTACCGCAGAAGGTTCAGACGAGGAAGATGCAATGAGGGCGATTGAAAAATTAATAGAAAGTAATTTCGGAGAATAAAAATGAGACGGTTTGAAGGAATAGGTGTCTCCAGAGGAATAGCAATAGGAAAAGCATTTTTGTATCTTCCTCAAAAACTTCCAAAGATATCTCAATCAAAAGACAATATTAAAATCGAACAGAAAAAGAAAACTATCGATAAAGCGCTTGAAAAAACAAGAAGAGAAATCTCTTCAATTCACAAAAAGTTAATCGCAGATAATAAGAGGAAAGAAGCCGATATATTTGAAGCACATTTGCTCTTTTTGGACGATCCTTCGATCAAAGAAAAAATAAATACACTTTTGCAACAAGGGTATTCTGCAACCTATGCAGTTGAAAGTGCTTTCGAAGAAAGCGCGAAAGAAATCGAAAAAATTGAAAATGAATACTTAAAAGAACGGGCAAACGACCTTAGAGATGTAAAAGAAAGAATAATAAGAAACATTTTAAATATCCCGAATCCCTCGCTCTCACTTGTAGAGAGCGAATGTATAATAGTTGCAAAGGATTTGACTCCTTCGGATACTGCCAATCTCGACACAAAAAAAGTTTTGGGCTTAGTTACTGAAAGAGGTAGTTCCACCTCACATACCGCAATACTTGCAGAAGCTTTGGGAATACCGGCTGTCGTAGGAATACCTCGGATTACAGAATCTGTCAATAATAATACTATGTTGATAGTAGACGGAGAAAATGGTATTGTAGTTGCAGATCCCGATAAACCGACGATAAAAATATTTATTGAAAAAAAGGAAAAAGAAGAAAAGGAAAAGGTAGAATTAGAAAAAATCAAATTTATGAAACTCAAAACGAAAAGCGGAAAAGAAATAGAAATTCTTGCAAATATCGGAAACCCCGAAGATGCCGAAACGGCATTAAAAAACGGTGCAGACGGGATAGGATTATATAGAACGGAATTTTTATTCTTGGGCAGGGAAAACCCTCCGTCCGAGGAAGAGCAATTTGAAGCATACAGAAAAGTTTTGGAAAAATTCAAAGACAAGCCCGTAATAATAAGAACTTTGGATATTGGGGGAGATAAGCAAATTCCCTATCTGAACATAGAAAAAGAGTTAAACCCTTTCCTTGGCGTAAGAGCAATAAGATTGTGTTTAAAAAACACAGAATTGTTTAAAACGCAGCTTCGGGCTATTTTAAGAGCAAGTATTTATGGCAATCCGAAAATAATGTATCCGATGATTGCAATCAAGGAAGAGATAGAAAAAGCAAATTCGATTTTGGAAGAAGTAAAATCCGAATTAAAAAGCAAAGAAGTTCCTTTTAAAGAAAATATTCAAGTGGGTATTATGGTTGAGATACCCTCTGCTGCGCTGAATGCGGAAAAACTGGCAAAATATGTAGATTTTTTCAGTATAGGAACGAATGACTTAATTCAATATACATTTGCAGCGGACAGAACTAACGAAAAAGTTTCTTATCTCTATAATCCGCTTCATCCTGCATTGCTAAAACTTGTAAAATTTACGATCGAGGCTTCGCATAAATACGGAAAGAAAACCGGCATGTGCGGCGAAATGGCGGGAGACCTAAAAGCCATACCGCAATTGATTAAAATGGGAATTGATGAACTCAGTATGACTCCGACAAAAATTCCATATGCCAAAAAATTTATAAAAGACAACTTTTAATTTTCCAAGGCCATGGTTTATATATATGCTCTCTCCAGGTTCCCGGGGAGAGCAATTGCTATTCCAAAGATTTTTTGATTTCTATCATCTCGGATTTGGTGAGT
>Ga0256842_1003475_pt1 | contig 10449 bp, 8 predicted proteins | sample 4559240metaG_FD_185973 | JGI IMG/M metagenome (GOLD analysis project Ga0256842, IMG submission 185973) | Hydrothermal vent microbial communities from Guaymas Basin, Mexico - 4559-240 | ecosystem: Environmental > Aquatic > Marine > Hydrothermal vents | place: Mexico: Guaymas Basin | collected...
AAACACTAATGTTTCTAATAGCACTTTCCTTAACTTTATTATCATCAGATTTATGTAATTTGTTTAATTCACTCATAACCTTTTTTTCAGCTACCTTAACAAGTTTCTCAGCATCTTCAAAAGAACCAAGTATATCCAATCTACCATTTTCTATAGTTTCTAAAACATTTTTACTAAGTTTACTTATTTTAGAACCTTTGAATACTCCCTTTTTAACTTTAACTGTAAGTTCAACACATCTGATTAAATGTATACCATCTTTATTATTTTTATCTTCGTAAGTAGACATAACCAATACTGTATTAGGACCAAAGGATGTTAGAACGTTTAGATTAACATCACCGTCATTTATTTTAGTCCTAATACCCTCAGTATAGTTATCAAACTTACTAAGTATTCTACCGTCAATTATTTTATTAGCATCACCTAACACACTTATTGTACCTTGGTGTTTACTCGCTACATCTGATAAAAACATATCTGAATTTTTAAAGGATAAACTATTAGATAACATAGCTTTTATATAATCATTCATATCGTTAGTATCGCAGATATCTTTACCTGCGGCCAGGAATATAAATAAGTCACTTTCCAAAGAATTTATAAGATTTTCTGAGTCTTTTATATTAAATGGAGAGATATCTTTTAATTTTGATATCTTTTCTAATTTGGCTTTTATTGCATTTTCTTTAAGCTTAAAGAATTTACTTATTTTAGACGCCAACCGTTTAAGCGCTTCCCATATAGTCTTAAGTATAGTTACAACTGCTTCCCATGCAGTGTTTATGACATTTTCACTACTTACTACAAGTTCATTCATGGTGTCTATATCACCATCTATATTTTTACCTAAAGTACCACATTCAAACTTAAACGATTCAACAGCCAATGCTAGATAAGAATCTTCAACGCTACCCGTCCCCACTACCTCTTTATTTAAGTTTAATCTATACTCCATATGTTTAATAGAATCAATAGACTCAGCTGCAATGTAAATGTTGGTTTTTAAAGTATCTTTTAATTCGCTAATTTCATCTTCCAATAAAGAAATTTCATCTTCGTTAGATATAGCAACACCATTTAAAAGTTTATTCATTATATTTCCTTTTATTTTTATTCATATTAAAACATTAAAATCCTTTTTTATAGACATAAATATTCCTTGAAAGATATAATTTATAAGGAGAATATATGTCTAAAGTAATAGGTAAAGAATGTAAATTTGCGGTACATATTCCAGCCATAAGTGGTGTTAGAGATGATACACATATGTTGAAGGAGGTTCTGTTCTACGATGACGGCACTACCAAGTCGCATATTGTAACACTAAGAAACTTTAAGAGACCATTTTACGTAACTAAACCACATTTTCAAAATCATAAACAAAAAAAAGAATTTGAATTAAAAGAGAGGGTAAATGAATTCTATTCTACGCAAAGTGATTTGGCAAATAACATAGCTGTAAGAACTGGTAAAGTTGGTTATACTAGAAATGTAATGAGAGATGTTATTGATAATCCTTATGTATATGGAGTTGACGTTAAGAGTACTTCTATAATAAAAAAGATATATCAAGAAAAATATCCAGAATGTCAAACTGAAAGTTCTGTTTGTACGCTAGATATTGAAAATGATGTAGAGACTGGTGTTATATCTTTAATTACCATATCTATGTTTGATAAAATGTATACGGCTATAAATAAGTCACATGTTCTTGGTATCGCTAATCTAGATGAGCAACTTGAAACCTTATATAGTAAGTGGATGCCTGATACTGAGATAATCAGAAATTGTAAAGATAGAAAGAATGAGGTATTTGATAACGAGCTAGATTTAATTATAGGTATTTTTAAAAAGGTGCACGAATGGACACCTGACTTCTTGACTATATGGAACATCAATTACGATTTACCTGTAATGATGAAGGTTTTAGATAAATATGGTGTTCCATACGAGAATGTATTTTGTGATCCATCGTTGCCAAAGGAATTAAGATACTTTAAATATAAAGAAGGACAGAAACAAAGGGTTACTGAGTCTGGTAGGGTAATGGCGATAAATCCTCAGGATCAATGGCATTATGCTTATTGTACATCTAGTTTTATATTTATGGATTCTATGTGTGCGTATAGTTATGTTAGAGTTGGACAAGCTGCAGTGCCAGGTGGATATGGTCTTGATAATGTTCTTAGACATAATAAGATAAATACTAAACTTAAATTTGACGATGATCCGAAATATAAGGGTGCTGATTGGCATAAATACATGGTTAAACATAAACCATTGGAATACATTATTTACAATCAATACGATAACCTATCTATGTTAGAACTTGAGCATAAAACAAAAGACCTTACTACATCTATGCCTATTCTTGCTGGTATATCAGATTTTGATGTATTCAATAGTGGTCCTAAAAAGATTGTTGATGGCTTACATTTCTTCTACTTACAGAATGGAAGAGTTCTTGGTACAAAACCTAGTAAGGTTAAAGATGATAAAGTACTCGGACTTGATATGTGGATCATAACGCTTCCTGCATATAGGTTGATAGATAACGGCATAAAATGTATTGCTGAAGATGGTGAGATAAGAACCAATATAAGATGTCACGTTTATGATATAGATGCTGTTTCCAGTTATCCAAGTGATGGAGTTGCATGTAATATATCCAAACAAACAACAAAAAAAGAAATCGTTTCTATAGAAGGGAAACGTAAAAATGATTTCATGTATGATAATATAAATCTGTTTAGTGGTGCAGTGAATAGTATAGAATATTGTACAAGTATGTTTAATTTCCCAACAATGGCAGAATTACTAGATGATATAAAAAAAGAAGACTGTACAGCTTAACCATTAGGTTAAGCTGTAGTCTCATCTAGTCCACTATTCTTATCTCATCATCCTCATAGTACTTACTTGCACCAAAAGCGGCTGCAGCTATACCAATTACGAACAGGCCTATTTTGGCCCATTTCTTGGTTTCTTCTTTTTCATACCATTTTTCTTCAGACTTATTTTTAGAGTCCTTTTCAGAAGACTTATTAGACTTATTTTTAGAGTCCTTTTCAGACTTACTGGAATCTTCGTTACTCTCTATTTCAGCTAGAGTTTCCTCAAACTCAGCTACAGCACGCTCGGTTGCAGTAAGATAGTCGTTTTCTACTTCTGTTTCTACTTCTGCTTTCACTTCCACCTTTTCTTCAACTTTCACTTCAACTTTTTCTTCTGTCATTTTCTCTTCCCTTTTATTTTGAATTTGTTTAGCCATCCACTCGATAGCACCTTTACTATCTGATAGATAAAGACTCTTAGCCTTTTCTATCAACTTTCGATCAATATCAGATAGTGGAGATAGTGAGTTATTCTCATCGGCCTTAAAGACCCTTTTGATGGTACCACCTATATCCGCATCCAATTCGTTAAAATTGGATAGTATCGCTATCTCTATAGAGGCATCTCTTAATTGCCTTCCTATAGAGTCTATTTCCTTCTCATACCACTCATGTATATCCAGAGTAGTAATAGGACCATAAGGATCCTCACCATGAATCTTTCGATCTAAAGGACCGAAGATGGACTCTATATTAGCCACCTCCTCCATTATTTCATCAGTCTCAACAGAAGTCTCATGTCCTGTTAGTTCTTTAAACTTTTCTCCAGCATATAACATTTTGCCCATACTAAAGTAAAATGTATTGAATGCTGTACCTGCATTTTTATTTAGCATTTCACTACTTATCTGCATCTCAATTTCCTTTTCTTGTTGTTTATTATACTTACATAATATAGGGTTGAAAAAAAATGGAAACCTAAGTTCACAACACTAGTACTTAAAGTACTAGTGTTGTGTTTATACAGAATAATATCTGATGATATTATCTCTTGCAATATTTGAAATAATTGTCTCATCTGGATTTAAAGCGTACTCTAGATTTAGTTGCTTTAATCTAACCTCTCTTGACTCATAGTTTGCAAGTTGACTAATAACTTCATTTACATTTAAAAGTGTAGTAAGTTCAGTTTGATCCCATTGCCATAGATAATCAAATCTATATAAATAATGTTCACCTAGAGACTCCTTTGCGTAATGGTTAAAGAATAAGTTAATTACATTAAATAACTCTTTAAATGTACCATAATCTTCTACACTGAATACATCTCTATATAAGTTAACCAACTCATATTGTTTTCTAACCATCTTTTTCTCATCAACTGGAACACCTGGTTTCATAACTTTGTTATATGACTCTAGGGTATTTGCAATTACTCTAATTTTACCAGTAGCTTCAGTAAGACACCATTCTACTTTTTTAGCAACAGAAACCTTACTATCTGTTAAAATATTCCTACTCTTTTTAGCTTCCTTAGCTTTTTCTTCAGCCTCTTGTTTAGCTTTAGCATCGGCTTCTTCCTTAGCTTTTTCTTCAGCCTCTTGTTTAGCTTTAGCATCGGCAGCTTCTTCACGATCCTGCTCTTCAACAATTGCAATCTCTTCAGCAGTAGGACCCGTAACAGTAGGCGCAGCGTTAACCTCAGGAGCTTCTTGTTCTACAGTAGGTTCTTGGTTTTCTTGCTTTACAGCCTGTTGTTTTTTTTGATTATTTTTAGACATCTTCTTTCCTTTTTTTTATTTTAATGTATTTAAGAATTCAACAATTCTTTCTTTAGCAGTAGCATTCTTAAGATTGAATACAGGTATACCCAAATCTTCACACGCGTTTATGAAAAATGACATATTGCCAGTAGTTTCATATTTGATGTCAGCTTTAGTCTCAGCCCCATCACTTGTATACGTAATGAAAAGATTAAGCGGAGTGTTAGCCTCATCGCCCATAAGTACATGAACGTTTCTAGCAACAATAGCTCTAACAGTTGGAGGAATCTTATTGAAAGCACGGTGAAATGTAGATGCATAACCATATGCCTTTTCTGTAGGTTTATTTAATTTTGCTGTAAGCTCTTTATTAAACCCTTTCCATGGCAGATAAATCTCACATCTACTTTTTGCAGCACTATATGCTTGCGTAGAAGCCTTATCCATACTGTTTCCATCATATCTAAAAGTAAAACCTTTACTTATTAAAAGTTTAGAAAGTTGCTCTATTAATAAAATAACCTCACCTGGAACTTCACCATGGGCAGCGATAGAAAACATTCTATTAAATCTTAATAGACTATCTTTATCGACAGGAAGTGGTTGTATATGATCCTCCCATAAATTTACCTTAGCCTTTTTAGGGGACTCCTGCTGCTTAGGATGCTCCTCTGTTGTAGTTGTAGTCTGGGTAGGTTCCTCAGTACTATCTAAAATATCCATTAAATCATCTAAATTGTCCATAGATTTCCTTTTATTTATTTGTTAATTAGCGCCTCTATTTATAGTTAAGATTTGCATTACTCAATTAACTACATAACTTAGAATTTTAACTTAACATATCATTTAAATCTAACTCTACTGTCTTAATTGTGGTATCGTGCATAGCTTTCATAGATAGATCTAATATAATTGCACCTATATTAGCAATAATTAACGGCACACTGTTTTCATTACTACTTAAACCTTTACCAGCACATGTTTTACATATAGACTCACCATCTGAAATACAGTACAATGGCGAACGCATCTTAACTGTTTTACCAATATAAACTTTAGCGTCATTAATTGTATTCACTAATACAGTGCCGCCAGATGCAATTATATACCTACCAACTATTGATTTATAGTTATTTGCATTTACAGTCCAGTTTTTGAAACCCTTAGTACCACAGTCTTCGCCTCTAATAACGATAGCAGATGTTGCTCTTAATAAAATCTTGGCTGTAAGTCCACCTTTAAAGGTCTCAGTACCTCGACTATATGATGCAAACCTAATACTGTTATAATGGCTAGCCAATTTCACTGGATCGTTCTCTAAACCATCTTCTAGAGTATCCTCTATAAGTAACGCATCTTCATCTGGAGAACTAAAATTACGCTCGGCTCCTCCCATTAAGAAGAGTTTCTTTCTTGAATTATTAAGTATCTTACCCTCTAATAATTTACCAAAAGAAGGATCATCCTTTAAGAATTCCTTATCATACCTTTTGAGTTCGCTCTCTATATTGGCTATAATCGCATAGTCCTTTAATGCGTCTGGACCGTGCTCTCTTATAGCTTTCTCTATAAGCTCTTTCTTCTTCTCCTTTATGCCATCTGGCGGTATCATAGATTTTTCTGTAGCACTCGCAGATATAACCTCGGCCCAGTTTTGTAAGTATGTAGCAGCATCAACGAACTTAACATACTCATCAACAGAAATAAATTCATCTGTTAACTCGTCATCATCTCTAAGTAAAGTCGTTATATATTTATTTTCAATATCTGAAACCTCAAATCGTTTATTTTGAAATGGTACTTTTGAATTAAAATTATATGCAATTAAAACATAATTAAGTAGCAGTCTACCGACGGTAGTTTCTACAACTTCACTTATATTTTCTATATATCCTACTTCTAACGTTATTTTATCTTCTGGATTAATAATAGGTTTATTTATTACCCCTCCCTCTAATTCAACAAGTTTACCATCAGCAACGACGTATATCTTACCACGCTCCAACTTACAGTAATCAGTACTCTCCATAAGAACAGAGAACATACTAATGACCCAGTTTAACTTAAGTACTAACTTATTATCTATAGAATATTTCAAATACTCTTTAAGACTAATCATTTCCATCCCCCACAAATACACCATATGTATCTATTGATTTAATATATGTAGTGGTAAGATCAACTACCTCTTTTATATGTTTATGTAATATGGTTTTAGTATATTCATCATCTATAAGATCCTCTATATCATTTACATATATATCTAACATATCATGTCTACTATTAGAACATAGAAGCATAATGGATATATAATCAAGAGCCATATTAAATGGATCACTCTTATGAACATTATCATTATAGACCTTTATAAATAGACTTATATCATTATCTATAGTGAATTCATCATTTATTATATTTAGACCTAGAAGATGATGATCTTTATCAGTTTTTGCATTTAACATATGCAATGTTTTATTTATAATTGACTTTAATCTACTTCTCTTAATAAGTACCTCAGTTTCTTCTTCATCATCTGGACTAACAGAACTAACAATATCCGTTAATACTCTAGTGTAATTACGAATGAAGCTTTGTTTAACGTCAAGTAATAACTCATATACCCTGACATAGGTTATGCCTGTTTTATCAGATATACATTTAGATAGAAACTCCTCATTATCATTAACTATCTCCATAAGATCTAACATCTCATTGGCTATAGCGTAATCTGTATTAGGCAAATCTACTAAATGGTCTAATATAAGACTCATCTCTTTAATATTGATCAATTCAGGATCTACGTATAATTCCATTTCGCTAAGAACTAGATTAGCGTGTTTCATTATTAACCCTCTTAACAAAAAAGAAACGTTATCGTGTAAACCAGCGGATACTTCTGATAACAAATTATGTATATCAGAAGTATAGCGCTCATAGTCTAAATATTCAAATGCCGACATTATTCTAAAAATGTCGGCATGATTGTTTGGATTACAATATTCTACTATTGCAATTTCTATTGTTTTATCTTCCATAATGTTTTCCTTTAAAGTTCGGAACCATCTAAACTACTTGGATCTTTACCATCTGCTATCAAATTCCTAACAACATCCCAGTTATTACGAATAGCAAATTGATCATATACATGTAACTCCTCCATCTCTGAATTAGTATAAAATGTAACGTAGCCATCGCCCTCTTCATTAAATTGTAACATTCCATCCATAACCTCTTGATAACGAACATGATCTTCAGCCTTATCCACGTCTGGATGAGTCTCATAATACATACCGTCATATGCACTACATGCCTGTTCTTTATTAAGCTGCCATAAGTCAGGCTGTACCATTATATATTGTTGCATCTTAGGTGTCGCATTGAAAATGTTATCTTCAGTATACGTTAAAATAACATCTGGGTTGATGTGCGTATCCATCGTACCAACTAAGGCTTTTGCCATATTTATAACAGAACTATTATGATACTTTTCATAAATATTTTTAGCAGTATCTACAAAATATGAACTAGCACCATTGAGCTTACTAGTAGCTACGTTAATAGTGTTCGTAAGATAGTCCATAAGTTTTTGATCTGGCTGCGTATATACTAAAGCATCAAATCCAGCTTCACCACCACTGATTACTCTTGCGCGCATGTATCCTCCTTTTATTCATTTATTTACCATGGTTGAAAAAAGTATATTAATACAATTCTCTATTTAAATAATATATGCTTATTATAATGTCTAAACTAATAACTTTTATAACCTTAACTAATATATGATTAAAAATCTAAACTAAAAGGAAAAAGTATAAGTATGGATGGAATTAAAATTAACGTAGTTGACAATACTACTGAAGAAGATAAAGTTGTTAGTAAGTTAGCTGACGATACAAATAAAGAAGATTTGATTGGTGTTGTTAAAGTTGATCCTAGTAAGATCTCTTGGCAAGAACTTTTGGATATACATAAAACTATGGCTGCAGACATTATTGACCTACAAATGCTAGTGGTTACTATGGTTAAAACAAATGAAAGGGTTATAGATCTAGATAAAGAACTATACGCCGTAGTTACTGGTTTAATGAAGACTATAGATGATGTTGCTTTAGAATTAAAAGATAACTTTGAGAGATTCAAAGATAAAGGCAACGGTTCCATCGATAAGGAAAATGAAGATGACTGCATGTTGTACGTTGAGATAAATGCGGCATATATTGCTACTGGCGAAAAACTAATGAACCTAAGTAGTACCGCTATAACTGACATCCTAACTAAAATTAACCTTAAAAATGATGTTATAGTAAAAGATGCCAAAAAGTTACAAAAAGATATAGCAGAAAAAACAGCACAATTACATGGTGTAGATATAAAGGAATAATGATGGACACTAAACCTAAGTTTAATACAAACAACGGCATTGATCTTAATGTCAGAAATACTTCTATAAATGAAGCTAAACCTCTTTATGAAGACGCTACTCCTGCGAGCACACCTCAACCTATAGCAACTATGAAGGATACAGCTGAAACAAATATTCCTAACAAGCCTATCTCAGAAACAGTTACTAGCAATGAGGCTATTGAAACTACTGTTTTCCTAAACCCAGATGAGAACGTTAAGGAGGTTGATCCAGATGGTCCTACCATAGATGCTGTTATTCTGCCTGCTAGTACATATAGTGATATATATACAGCAATGAAATTGATGGATGAGTTTGAAGATGACTTTACAGATGATTATAGTGCAAAAGAAGCATTAGCTGTTGGTATAGCAGCTGATGGTGCTAGAGTTACTATTAAAAATAACGCTCTTGTAAAAACACTAAAAGATAAAGAAGCTGACTGGGTGCAGGCTCCAAAGTATGCTGATAAGGTTTTGGGTATAAGAGAGCTAGCCGTTGGTAAAGGTGGTTCTGGAAATGTAAAAGGTTCTGCTGCAGCTGCTAAATTTTATAGTTATCTTGGTCTGGGTGGAATCATACAGATACCATTATGGCATAGTGGGTTCTGGATATCGTTAAAGACAATTAAAGAAACCGATCTTTTAAATCTTGAGATGGCTATAGCTGAAAACCAAATCAGATTGGGTAGAGAAACGAATACTTTAATCTACTCTAATTATAGTGTCGTTTTTAATAGACTAGTCATGGAGTTTATAACTAGACATATTCAAAGTTGTACGCTGGATATTGATGATATAAATGAAATATCCAACCATATAATGATTCAGGATCTTTATCCTTTAGTAAACGGTCTTATTCAATCCATTTATATAAAAGGGTTTAAGGATGTTAGAGCGTGTATCAATACTTTAAACATCAATGAAGTTACCAAAAAGCCTGAGTGTGATTTTACTATGGAATCTATTATTGATCCTAAGAAATTGTTATGGGTAAATAGAAAGGCTTTATCTTCAGAGCATATGAAACATATGTCAAAGAGAGCTCCTAAATCTGTTGGTATAGATGAGGTAATTGAATATAGATCTACATTATCCGTTCTGAAAGATAAACAGTATAACATTGGCACAGAGAGTGGTAGAGATATTATACTAAATATTAAGAATCCTACAATAAAACACCATATTGAAAGTGGTGAGAGATGGGTTAATGATATAATTACGCTAACTGAAAAACTCTTTACAGATGACCTATCAGCAGATGAAAAAAATAAGAGAGTTAACGCTAGTAGTAAGATGGTATTACTTGGAACGTATAATCATTTTATTAAGTCTTTAGATCTCCCTGATGGCACTACAGTAACAGATAAGAAGACTATGGATAGTATCCTAGAGATTTTAGTATCTGATTCTGTAGCATTTAAAAATATGATTGGTGCCTTTAAGGA
>Ga0256842_1003476_pt1 | contig 10448 bp, 14 predicted proteins | sample 4559240metaG_FD_185973 | JGI IMG/M metagenome (GOLD analysis project Ga0256842, IMG submission 185973) | Hydrothermal vent microbial communities from Guaymas Basin, Mexico - 4559-240 | ecosystem: Environmental > Aquatic > Marine > Hydrothermal vents | place: Mexico: Guaymas Basin | collected...
GGATATGCTCAGGGATGCCTGGGTTAAGTTGGCCGCGGGTACGACAACATGCTTTATTACCAGCGTTCCCGCACTGTTCCCGTACACTATTAATCTCACCTGACCATAGCCGCCAATGTGGAGTGTACATACCCCTCCGGAGGAATCATAGCTGTAGATGTAGTTGCTTCTGGCCTCTACCACCTTTAAGACAACGTAGGAGCCGGGCGGGATTAGTCCAACGCGAACATTTCCGGTGATTAAGACTTGGGCCTCGTCTACAGTAACGAACTCTAAAACATCCCCACTGTTGAGCTCGATTGCATTCCCTGTGGGAGAAGGCTCCCCGTTAAGCAGGACGCTGTCGCATTCTACTTGGAATTCTCTGTTTCCCGCATTGTTACTTGAAAGAGCTATTTTGATGTTCTGGAGCTCACTTGTGAGATTCATGAAAATCCTTCCCGGAAACTCTCCAGTGACACTTACGTTGCTTGTGGTTAAGTAGAACTCAAGCTGGAAATCCTTATGGTTGCTCAGGTTGTAGAGACTGGAGATTACTTTTGGGGTGTTGATATGGGTGCCCAATGCCTGTATCTTTTGAAGGCTTATCGCAAAGGGATACGAATTGTCCCTTAGGCCAATGAGGAGAACATTTGCAGGATTGCCGCTCCAGTTTTCTGGTATTCCTGGACTTTTTGTAAGGACATCGAGCATGTTGTCCCCTATGTTGGCCCGCTCGTACCATCCCAACACTGTCGTGATTTCATCCCGAAGGGCGCTTGATGTCGTGGTCACGGCTCCTAAGATTAATATCACGATAACGAGTGAAAGCATGGCGTCGAAGGAGAACAACTGCCCTCTCCTCATTTTCTCACAACCTCCACGTTTATCTTAATCTCTCTTCCCCCAAAGTACAGTTTCCCGCTCTCATTAACGACGTTTGTTCTGAGAACGAGATCGCCCTCTATGTATCTCCTTATCGCGTCTGCGACCGTATCTTCCTCAAGGGAACTTCCAAAGTAGGATATCCTCACCGTGATTTGAATAATATCACTGCTTTCGTTCATCCCAACACCTGCAAGCTGGAAAGACTTAAAGGAATAATTTGTGAGGTTTATTATTGGGTTGAGAGGGGAATAGACGCTCTCGTTGGTTATTACACCGGAATTTAAATACGCACAGGCATCAGAAGCGGAAGTTCTGACGTAGGTGAGTATGGAGACGGCCCGATTCTGACCCATGTAGGAGGATATGACTATTGTACCCCCAACTAAGATTATGGCCAGTACAAAGAGCACTTCAATGGCTGTCTGACCCCTACGACGAGAGTACGACATCGAGCCTACCCTCCGTCTCATCATAATCGGCGGTTATCACGAACTCTGTTCTCTCGCGAGTCAGTATTACAGAACTGTTCTCATGGAGGATTATCGGGATCTGCTGGACGATTATGTAACTTCTCTGTCCAATGCTCGCGTTCACTATGAGACTGTTGGGGGTTATGAGACTAACGTTGACTCGGTCTCCTTCCCCAAGTTCAATTGGAAACCCTTTTCTTACGCTGAAGCCATCTCCACTTGAATAGACCTTAACAACAGTATCTCTGATGTCGATGGAAAATGCCTTCAGCTTTGTTACGGTGTCGAATGTTTCGGAATGGGCCCTCTCACTGTTGGCAATGTAAACTACGTTAACCATCGTAAGGGTTATCAGCGTTATCGCAAACAGGAAATCAAGGCTTATCTGTCCCCTCTTCATTATTATCCACCGGGGTTTATGTTTATGTGAAGCTCACCATTGTCCGAGTCAAAATTCCAGAAGTTCGGATTATCCGGGTTCCATTCGACGATTATCTCGAGGGTCGATGGAAGGTCTGCGGGATCGATTTCAAGACCGTAAACCGTTGTGGAGTTGAAAGTGGTGCTCCCGGAGGGGTTCCAGACTGAGGAGTTATCGTAAAGAACCGCCTGGTACATGCTCCTGCTCCAGAACACGTTCTTGTCACCGCCGCTGAGGACAGCGGTAACGTTGGTTCCCGTGACTGTCACATATGTGCCGTTCCCATCGCTACCGTAGTTCCCGTACGTGATGAAAATCTTGGGGTCTTGGACGTTCAGTCCATTCTGAAGCATTCCTGGATCTCGAAGGTACGTAATCTTTACGAAGGTCGTGGATTTGGCCCCAGGGCCTTGGGAATAAACTTGGGATATCGTGTTTGAGATGGCGTTGGCAAGATTTTTCTCTTCGAGACTTATTTGAACCCTTAAGGTCTCAGTTGAGGTGGAACCCTGCCTGAACGTTATGTTGTTTACGGAGTAGAGCAGGAGGATCAGCATCATACCAAAGATTAACATGAACTCGAGTGAAACCTGACCGCGCTTGTTTATCCCCATATCTCACCCCTCAGTATGGTATATCTCTGAACATCTATTTAATGGTTACTCTCTGATTTTTCGGGGCTTACAACGGCGAAGAGGCCCGTTCCAGTTCTTTTTGTTTTGATTCCGAAGTAGTCCCCGCTGAATATCTTGAACTTGTACCTCTCCGGCTGAAGGGAGTGCTTGGTGACCAGCTCCCGTAGTTCGTCTATAAAGAACTGTGTGAGCTCGTAGTAAATCAGGTCGAGCTTTTCCCTCGTCCGCTCCCTCACGGTGAGGAGCAGGGGGAGGAGAGCAAACCCTATCAGGAAGTACGGTCGACCCAGGGACACCGAGGCCACGAGGCTTAGAAAAGCCACAGCTCCAATCGATGCGTAGGCTATCTTTTCCCTTTTCTTTATCTCCTTGCTCTCCTTGACCTTCGCCTCCCAGATATCGAGGAGCGCTGGGTTGTAAAAATCGAAAGCGGTATGCCGCTTCCCCTTTGCTATTCTTTCCCTTATGAGGTCGTCCCAGTCATCTCTGTAATAGATAACCTCACCGTGGAGCTTGGCCCTCTCAGCATCAAGGGAGGAGATTATCCTGATGATGTCTTCGGCACTCTCATGTGCTATATGGGAATAGACTTCCTTCTCATCGAGCTCCAAGGCCACTTCAACTGAGTCCCTTATGGGCTCAGTCACTTCTTCTCCCTCCTGAGCTTTCTCGTGACCTCTTCAATGTCGGGATACTCGCCCTCGGGGAATATTTCCTCCATGCCACCCCCGCCCTTTGCGTAGATATCGTCAAAGTCGGGTAAACCGCTGAGGAGTTCTTTTTTCTTTGTCTCAGCTTCCTCCTTGGCTTTCATGAAGGATTGGGCATAGTTCTTTGCGGTCACTATGATGTCCTCGATGCTCTTGCTTTCGTATATCCCGCTCAGGAGGGTCACGACTTCGACTTCTCTCTCCCTCGGATCCGGATAGAATCCCCTGAATATCTGCTTTCCTCTTATCTTGTTGGTCAGGTAGTCAAGGGCTTCAAATATCTCCGTTGCCTTGAGGATCTCGGGTGGCCCGTGGATCGCCACGAGACCGTAGAGGGCCGACTCGATGTTGGCCTCCAGATAAAGCCCCTCACTTTCGAACGACTTTAAAATTAATCTTGACAGACTTTTGACCTTTCCAGCATCGGCTTTGGCGTATCCCACCGTGGCAAAGCTTCCAAAGGCTTTGAGTACGAACTTGAGATCGCTGGCATCGAGCGTCTGCTCGCCGGGGATATCCACGAGCGCAAGGAGTGACGCTATCCTCTCAACTATCGTGTAGTTTATCCTCTCGTACGCACGGGTTATGTCATCGTTGCTTTCCTTGAGCTTGTTGTTGTCTATCGCTATTATCGAGTCCGCTATCTTGGAGAGCTTGTCTATGGTTATCGCCGCGTTTATGGTGGGTCTTATGCCCTCCTCCTTCAGGGGAAGTGCACCTATGGCCACAACCAATGAGTCGGGGTATTCCTCCTTGAGCGCCTCGGCCAAGACCGGTGTTCCGCCGGCACCGGTGCCTCCACCGAACCCAAACGTGAGGAAGAATATATCGACATCCTCGTAGCCGATTATTGAACCTATCTTGCGCATTACAAGTGGAAGGTCACGCTTCATGGCTTCCCTGCCAAGTATGGGATTCGCGTTGACGCCCTTGCCTCCCGTGAGGCTCTCTCCAATGAGAATCCTGCGCTCTTGGGGGACGTGCTTGAGGTACTCTAAGTCCCCTCTGGAGGTATTTATCGCCAGGGCCTCAAAATCAACTAAGGCAAAGAGGTCGGCTATCTTCGTTCCGCACTGACCGACCCCTATGATTAGAGCCCTCACCTCTTAATCACCTCACGGTAATTACGTCGATCCTAGAACCCTTTTTTGTTAGTATCATTGCATGGCCATGTATATATTCTATAAACCCCGTGGTGAAGATGTCGATTACTATATCTTCAGAACCGGGTGTGTATATAACAAAGAGTATTACTCCGTTTTGTGTCATTCCTGGTACTAGGATGACTGTATTCTTTTTGGGAGCTGTAACATTTCCCATTAGTATTCCCTCCTCGGATAAAGTTATTATTGCCTGTGGATTGTATTTCTTTATATCGACACTTTCTAGTCTGGTCACTATTATATAGTTCCCCATCTGATGAAGGGCCAAAGTTTCTTTAAACTCACTCTTGAATATCCTGTTGAGGGAAGAAACAATCAGAGAGACATTGAATTTATCTGAATCAACAAAAATTTTGAAATTCTCAGAATTCATAGAGTCCACCACATTTTCTAGGAGAATTACAGGCTGAACTTCATTGAGGATCAATATTGCTGAGGCTAAATACAGATTACTTCTTTTAACTTCTGAAAACTTCTGGAGTATTAGATTGGCACTATCTTTTCTATAGTCAACACCATATTTCCATAAAACTCTGGTGACTTCGGCTGTTATGAAAATGTCAGGTATTTGTGGAGTTTTTTTACCGAGGACATTTTCATGGTATTTAAAATATGCCCATCCCCCATTAATTTTCTGGGTCTCTAACCATTCTAAATTAGTTTTAACTTCCTCTTTGTCAGTGACTCTTTTTAGTACTCTAAGGACTGTCGCAGTGGTAAACGCATTGGGTCTTAACATATATCCAAAATATCGAGTTTGTATGTAGGTACCCCAACCAGTATTGCTTATATCTAAAAGCCAATTAGTTGCGTTCTGTATGATTTCATCAGTGGGTTCGAAACCTAAGTCTAATAACAGGTCAATAGCCATTGCTGTATCGAGGGGTTGGGGCCCTAGGATCGTGGATCCCCACAGACCATTGTTCAGTCTTCCATTCAGGATAGTATCAATGATTTCCTTTTTTTCTGAATCGGTCAACTCATTGAACTCGATTAAGGTTTTGATTGCATAGTAATATGAGGAAGACAACTGTTTTTTCCTTACTACATTAGTTTCTTCTACTTTTGATGCCTCTCTCATAAATAAGATGCCATTTTGTATGATTTCTGAATCTTTTCCATAACACGTAGAGAGTGCTTTTAAAGCATAGTACGTTACTATTGGTTTGGGGTCATCATTAGGTGTAGTTCCCCAACCACCTTCTTGTTTCTGCATAGAAGCTAAAAGTCCGCAAAGTTCTAAAGTGGTTCCTTCTAACGTTTGAGGCGGAACTGGCTTGTTGTATAATATTGAGATTGCCATTATGGAGTAAGTGGTTGTCATAATGGTCTCAGTATTCCCAAAAAGGTTTGGGGTATTTGCCCAGTAAGTTAAATTGTTTAGTGTATTCTTGCTTTGGTTTATTAATATAGAAAGTGCTTTCACTGTATTAAACTCAAATGGTTCATATAGAGCCAAAGCATACGTTAACATGGCACGTTCTTTGGTTGGGAGATTTTCTTGCAGGATTGATTTGGCTACCTCTATAGTTTTGTTATTTACAGGAGCTTTGGTATAATAACGAGCAATTAGTTCAAGTGCTATTCTTTCGTTTTGTGATAATTCACAATTTTTGGTGTTATTGATATAGGAAAATGCTCTTTTTATTATATTTCTTTGAAAACTGTATCCATTTTCTCCCAAAGCCCAGACTGCCACAAGAGTTGGGTAACACGAAGAAGAAGATTTGGGAATATACCCCCAAGATGCTCCATTGTTAGCAGAGACAATGTATTTAACACCCCTTCTAAGAACTATAAGGGCCTTGGTGTTAAACGGAGGATTAAGATAAGCAACAGCTCTCCTTAATGCGATTATTGCATAAGCGGTATCTAAAACGTTACTTGGTTCTCCCGGATAGAGTCCCCATCCTCCATCCGGATTTTGGTTCTCAATTAAAATCATGATCATGTCCTCTATTTGTGGAGTATAATCTCGTTCAGTATCTGAATTTGTAGTTGAAAGGGCAATTATTGAGAAACTAACTTTTCTAAGATTTTCAACTGACTGGGGGTTTTCAACAATAAATTCTGCTGAGGTATCTATTATCGCGGCATTCACAACTGGGGCCATTATCAGTATAATCATCAACACACAAAATACAGTTCTTTTCATTATCAGCACCTCCAAAATAAACATAGTGGGGAGAAATAAATAAACTTTTTCAATGGTTTCGGAGGATTGCTAAAACTGTCTTATGAAACGCCCTTCCAGGCCCCTTCCCTTCGGGTCGACGTCGTCGCGCATTATCAGAACGACCCTGCTCGGCTCGTATTCATCCTCGATGTGGTAGCCTGGCAGGTACTTCACCAGCTCCTCGGCAAAGGCCTTTATCTCCTCGTGCCTCGGCATGTTGTTTATCGTGAGCCTGTTCCTTGAGAAGCCTACGAACATGTACGCCTTTGCCTCGACGAACATCGGATTGGCCCTCTTGATGAGTTCGGCGTAGCCCTCCGGGTTGTGCATGTTCTCGCCCTTCACAAGGGTGAGCCTCACGACGGTTCTCGTCTCGGCCTTACTCATGAGCTCGAGGAACTCCTTTATCTTCTCCCATCCGTCGGGTATCATGGGGACGTTGACCCTGTTGTAGGTCTCGATGTCGGGAGCCGTCAGCGAGACGTAGAGCTGGGTGGGGAGCTTGTCCTCCCTTATCATCTCCTCCAACCTTTCCGGGACGGTTCCGTTGGTGACTATGAAGGTGGTAAAGCCCCTCTTGTGGAACTCTTCCACCAAGTCGCCCATGTAGGGGTAGAGCATCGGCTCGCCGGATAGGCTTATGGCGGCGTGCTTCGGGTTCCACGCCTCCTCGAACTTCTTCATATTTATACCGGGCATGCCCTTGTAGCCGACGAGGAGTTTCCTCTGCGCCTTTATGCTCTCCTCGACGATGAAGGCCGGATCGTCCCATGGCTGGGGTAACTCCGTTCCCAGGAACCCCTCCATCGGGCGCCAGCAGAATATGCAGTTGTGGGTGCACCACGCTGTAACCGGCGTCATCTGAAGGCAGCGGTGGCTCGCTATGCCGTAGAACTTCTGCTTGTAGCAGAAGCGGTCGTGCTTTATGCTCTCCTTGAGCCAGTGGCAGAGCTTAACCGAGCTGTGTCTCCCCACTAAAGCGTAGTGTTGCTTCCTAAACAGTCTCGCTATCTCCTCCGGCATGTTGGGATTGGACTTGAACGTTAACGCCATTAGCCTCACCTAATTCCTCTCTCAGGGTTGGCTTTGAACGAGCCTTTTAAAAAGGTGATGGGTCGGGTGTGTGGAATCCCCATGGAACGATGTTTTATCGTCGAAAAATATTTCGGCAATGTGCGAAAACTTTAAAAGTCAAGCACCCCTTTTTCCTTCATGTTCGAAAGAGTGAAGCCAGAACCCGGGCTGAATGCAAGGGAGATTAAAATTGATTTCTTTGAGGACGAGGTAGAGCCAGTGGAGAGGCCCAAGGTTAAGTTCCTCTTCGAGGTCAAACGCAATCGTTCCGCGTAGCGTTTATCAGGACTATATCCTCGAAAAATACATGCCTTTTAGCGGTTATTTTTCCCCTTAGGCCGACTTCTTCGAGTCTTCTTAGAGTTTCTTCCACCCCGGTTATTGAGCTCTGGACTATCTGGACGACTCCACCCGGCTTGAGGTACTCTGAGACTTCCCGGATAAACCTGTCGAGGACTTCTCTGCCGCCCTCGCCTCCAACCAGTGCCAGGTCTATAAGCTCCTCCGGTTCACCGGGAAGGTATGGGGCATTGAACGTTATCACATCGAACTTCCCTTTGACCCTCTCGAAGAGGTCGCTCAGGCGGAATTCAACGTTTTTGATGCCGTTTATCCTCGCGTTTTCCTTAGCCAGTTCGATGGCCAGTGGATTGGTATCCACCCCTAAAACAAAGCGGGCTTTTCTGGCCATCAGGAGTGCTATAAGCCCGGTTCCGGTACCGACGTCAAGGGCTGTATCTCCTTCCCTGACCGCGAGGTTTTCAGCTAAGAGCAAGGTATCCTCGGCTGGTTCATAGACCTGTGGGTGGAGTTTAATGTTGAGGCCGTAGTAAACCGGCATGGACAAACACCGGAAGACTCAGAAAAGCAGATTATTAGAAGGGAAAATGAATTCACTTCCTCTTCCACTCTGTGTAGCCGCACCTTCCGCAGCTCCAGCGGTCCTTGTGCTCGGCCATGAAAACTCCAGGACCGCAGCGCGGGCAGAACTTGTTCTTTCTCCTGACCTTACCACCCTGAACCTCGTAGAGCTTCCACTTCTGCCCCATTTCACTCCTCCTCCTTCTTTATTATTCCGTCCCTTATGAGGATGTATTCGGGCTCGATGTAGAGCATCCTCTCCCTGCTCTCGTAAGCTTTCGCGTAGCCCTTGGAAACGCGGCTTCCGAAGTAGCTCCTTATGTACTGGAGGACGACCGTCTCGGGGTTGAGGTCGAGCATGGCAACGAGCTTGCCCTTGACGTCGGCCCTGCTCGGGGTCGGCTCTCCCTCGTGGATGACATCGAAGTATATCTCCTTCCTTCCGAGGAGCTTGTTCTCCCTTATCTCGGTAACCTTAATCTCCATCGCGAATCACCTCCATCTTGGACATAATCCTTCCGCACCTGAGCTTGCATTCGGGTGTTACCTTTATAAGCACTACTCCCTCGTCCGGCTGGCCGTAGAGCACCACGCTCCCGGGCGGGGCGTACAGCACGGCCGGGATGGCCGCCAAATCTTCCTCGCCGTTGACCTTTATGTAAACCCGCCGGCCCCTCTCGACCAGTCCAAAGCCCTTTCTGATTGCGTTTAATAAAGCTTTCGTTATTGTTCCGGGGGGATTCTTCACCGTCATTATAACTGCATCGCTCTCAATATCTGGACTGTACTCTTGCCTCTTGGTTCTGTGGTCGTAGATCGCGAGATGGGGCCTTATTCCGACCCTCAGAGCGTTTTCTGTGACAACGTCTCCAACCGTTATAACGTATCTCGCCCTTTGCAACTCTCCCCGGATTGCCAAGTAGGGTTTGGGTATTTCCCCCCGGATCAAAACTCCGAGGGGCTCCTTGAGTTCCTTTCGGAGCTCGGGAGTTAGTACGAACCTCATCATCTAACCCTTATTGCGTACTTTCCTGGGACCTTGACGCCCAGCTTCTGGGCTATCCTCGACTTCTCTGGTTCGGTGATTATGACGAGGTCAAACCACTCCTCGCTGAGGTCCCTGCTCCCGCAGACTGGACATCTATCCTCGGTCGTTATGTAGTGGCAGTGCCTACACGCACGCTCCTTAACCATTACTTCTCAGCCTCCTTGCGCTTCTCCTTCTCTATCCAGTCCCTCTTTCCGAGACCGGGCTGTCGCATGGTGAGGCCTATCTTGTTCTCTCTAATAACCCTGCTCTTGATGCTTACCGCTATTATCCTCGCCCTGACCTCGTCACCAAGCTTGAGGATTCTCCTGGTCTCCTTGCCGAGGAACTGCTTGTTCTTTTCGTCGAAGACGACGTAGTCGTCCATGAGCTGGCTGATGTGGACGAGGCCGTCCATCGGGCCGATTCTGATGAACGCACCGTACGGGGCGACGTCTATGACCTCACCCTCAACGACCTCGTGCATCTCGGGCTTCCACACGAGGACGTTGAAGACTACCTCATGGTAGGTCGCACCGTCCCCGGGCACGATGACGCCCTGGCCAATCTCTTCAACGTCCATAACCGCCAGGATGACGCCCTCGTCACGGTCGTAGATACCCTCGTAGGTCTCGCGGAGGACGAGCTTTGCAGCCTCCTTTGGATCCATGGTAAACATTTTGGGCGGGATTCTCACGACGTCTTTAATTTTGAGGAGCTTGTACATGCCTTTACCTCCCGTGAATGAGGGTAGAAAAAGAAATCACTCCCTCTTGCCGAACTTTTCCTTGTACATCTCGATGGCCCTGAGTATCTCCTTCTTGGCTTCCTCGGCGTTGCCCCATCCCTCAACGGTGGTGGTCTTTCCTTGAAGCTCCTTGTACCTCTGGAAGAAGTGGGCTATCTCGTCGAGGAAGGCCTTGGGGACGTCGTCGATGTCCTTCCAGTCCTTGAAGTACGGGTCCTCAACCGGAACGGCAAGAACCTTCCAGTCCTTGTCTCCGCTGTCCTCCATCTTCATTATGCCTATCGGTCTGGCCTCGA